>VFQS010001921.1_pt1 | contig 17927 bp, 15 predicted proteins | sample 3512361 | NCBI WGS metagenome assembly VFQS01 (sample SAMN10412375, study PRJNA504923) | tailings metagenome | isolation source: Relicate 1 Philex TSF3 active mining | place: Philippines
ATCTCGCCCTCGCGGGTCAGCAGCTCGACCGTGCCCATCTCGCGCATGTACATGCGGACTGGGTCAGTGGTGCGACCAAACTCGGAGTCCACCACGGTGGACAGAGCGGCTTCGGCCTCTTCTTCGGCGTCGTCGTTGGAGGCTGTGTTGTTGGTGGCCAGCAACAGCGTCTCGGCATCGGGGGTGGTCTCATAGACCGAGATGCCCCACTCCTGGAAGGTCACCACAATGGCTTCCATCTGGTCCGAGTCGAGTTGGATCTCGGGCAGGTGGTCGTTGATCTCAGCATGGGTCAGGTAGCCGCGCTCCTTGCCCAGAACAATCAGCGACTTGAGTCGGGCCTTCCGAGCCTCGAGTTCCTCGGCCGTAGCCGGTCCCGATGGAATGAAATCCAGGAGCTTTTTGTCTCGTGAGCGACGACCACCGCGCTTGGGGGTGGCAACCGGAACCTCGATGTCGACGCTGGCGTCTGAATCACCATCGCCCTCGTCATCCGCATCCGGGATGCCCTCGTCATCGCTGTTGGTGTTCTTGGCCGGACGGCCAGGGCGGCCGCGCTTTTTGGCTGGTTTGGGGAGATCGTCAAGATCCAAGTCATCGTCTTGCTCGGCGGCCTTTTTTGCTTTGGCCTTGGCCTTGCTGGCCTTGGAAGGCTCTTTGACCTGTTCCTTGGCGACCTCTTTGGCTGCAGCCTTGGTGGCTGGTTTGGCTGGTGCCTTGGCAGCGACGGGCTTGGCCGCCGGCTTGGCCACAGCCTTGGCGGGTGCTTTGGCCGGCACTGTTTTAGACGAGACTGCCTTGGTCGACACTTTGCCGGCCGGCTTAGATGCGGGCTTGGCTGAAGACTTGGTCACGGGCTTGGCTGGGGCCTTAGCTGGGGCCTTAGCTGCCGACTTAGCGGCCGACTTAGCTGCCGACTTGGCCGGTTTGACAGGCTCTCCACGCAGCTTGGCGATCGCCTTTTTAAGGGCTGCATCGGCGGCACTGGCTTTTTTGCCGGCTGCTGCCTTGGGCGCGGCTGCCTTGGCTGCGCCTGCTTTAGCAGCCGGCTTTTTGACTGGCGCGGCCGGCTTGCTGGCCTTGGTCGGTTTGGCGGGACCTTTTTTGGCCGCAGCGGCAGGCTTGCTGGACTTGGCGGGGGCTGCTTTGGGAGTGGCTCTGGGCATAGGGAATCCGGCTTAAATCTGGCTTGACGAAGAGTCGAACCCTCGATTTTAAGCGATTAGACCTATTGCATCAACGATTGTTTCAGTTCAGCAATTTTCGCCTGTAAATCTCTGAGTTCCGAGAGGCGTTCTGGGCTGGCGACTTGGCCTGCGCCCAGGGATTTGGCCAGGCTGGTGGCGCGGGCCTGCAGGTCTCGCAGCAGCAGGCCACTGGCCGCTCGATCCCATTCGGTTTGAACCAAGTCGGACTGGTCCTGCGCCATGAGGTCGTCCAGGGTGATCTCGGGCTGCGCATACCGTTGAAAGAGCGCCGCTGGCGAGACGTCCAACTGCTGGTCCGGTCCGTCTGCGCCCCACCCGGATGAATCCTGGGTGCCCGCCGCGGCCAAGGCGGCTTCGTGCAAGGAAGCAAAGGATCGTCCGGGCTGGCCGCGGACCCATTGGACCAGAGCCTGCTGGGCGGGCGTCAGGGTCGCCAACACCTCGGGCTGCAGGCTACCGGCCCGCTGGGGCTGGCGGACGAGAATCTGCATGAGCCGATCGGACAGAGAGGGAATTGGCCGACGGACCGGCCGGCGCTCCATTCGCTCGCGCTGGCCATAACCAGGCACCCAAGCCGGCCGGCCATCGGTCAGTCGATCCGCCGGGCGATTGTTTGGGCGGTGGTCTGAGCGATGAGCGCTGGAGCGATTGGCAAAGTCGCCTCGGTTGGGGCGCTCAGAATGAGCAGACCCGGGCGACCGAGTCACCGATGCACTGACCCCAAGGCTCGCCAGATCGCACTCCAGCCGCTTGGCGCAGGACTGGGCGATCTGCAGCTTGAGCTCTGTCGCCGGCATGAGACCAAGCAAACGCCTGACTTCGACACTGGCCGCGGCACGGCCCTCGGGCGTGGCCAAGTCCTGATCGGCCACTGACTGCGTCCACAGAAAACTGGACAGCGGTGGCGCGGCAGCGACATGATCCAGCAGGGCCTGGGCGCCAGACTCTCGAACAAAGCTGTCCGGGTCGTGCTGATTGGGCAGAAAGACAAATTTAAAAGTGGTCTTGGGTGTGGCAAATGGCAGGCTGATCTCCAGAGCCTTGGCCGCTGCCCGCTGACCAGCAGCATCCCCATCAAACATAAAGACCACCTGATCGGCCATGCGAATCAGCATGCGCAAGTGCTGCTCGGTGGTGGCTGTTCCCAGGGTGGCCACGGCATGGCCCAGACCATGCTGGGCCAGCGCCACCACATCCATGTAGCCTTCGACCACCCAGACCTGGCCCGCCTCACGAATGGACGTGCGGCCCTCGAAGACACCATATAAATTCTGGCCCTTCGAGAAGAGTGGTGTCTCGGGGGAATTGAGGTACTTGGGCTCGTCACTACCCAGGGTGCGGGCACCAAAGCCGATGACCTCGCCTCTGGCGCTCAGAATCGGAAACATGAGTCGGTTGCGAAAGCGGTCGTAGCGCTTGGACTTGCCCGACTCGTCGTGTGAAGCAATCACCAGACCCGCATCCACCAAGTCCGCCTGCTCATAGTCTGCAAAGACTGACTGCAGAGGCTGCCAGCCCTCGGGGCTATAGCCCAGGTGATATCGCTTGGCGATCTCGCCGGTCACGCCACGCCGCTTGAGGTAATCAATGGCCTGTGGGGATTCCTTTAGCCGCCTTTGATAGAACTTGGCCGCCTGCAGGGTGCAGTCCATGAGTCGAACACGCTGGTCGCGCTGGGCGGCCGAGGCGGCCTTGTCGCTCTCGCTGGCCTGCTCCTGCGGGACCTCTAGACCAGCGCGCCTGGCCAGGTCTTCAACTGCCTGAGGAAAAGACAGCCCCAGGTGCTCCATCAAAAAGCCAACCGCCGTACCGTGGGCCCCACAGCCAAAGCAGTGATAGAACTGTTTGCTGGCACTGACGGTGAACGAGGGTGACTTCTCTGTATGAAAGGGGCACAGCCCGCTGTAATTGATGCCAGCCTTTTTGAGCTGAACATAGCTGCCCACGAGCTCGACGATGTCGACGCGTTGGAGCAGCGTGTCAATAAAGGCCTGAGGGATCATGGCCTTATTCTGACACTGGCAGCCAGGCTTACGACTGGGCTAGTTTGTCTTTGAGGAGACGAGAGGCCAGGCCCATGTCAGCGCGGCCAGCCAGCTGAGGCTTGATGATGGCCATGACCTTGCCCATGGCCGCGGGGCCGGATGCCCCCTGTTGGGCCGCCTGGTCGATGGCGGCCTGCAGAATCTGGTCGATGTCCTGCGCAGACAGCTGAGCCGGCAGATAGCCTGTAAGCAGCTGGAGTTCTGCGGATTCTTTATCAACCAGGTCTTGGCGGCCACCAGCGCTGAACTGCTCGATGGCGTCCTTGCGCTGCTTGACCATTTTCTCGATGACCGACAGCACAGCTGCGTCATCGAGCTCTACTCGGTCGTCGACTTCTTTTTGTTTGATCGCAGCGCTGACCAGCCGGAGGGTGGTGAGCTGCTGCGAGTCCTTGGCGCGCATGGCCGACTTGATGTCGTCGGCCAGCTTGGCTTTGATGCTGCTCAATGGCTTGAGCGAGGGGGATTTAGTACTTGCGAGCAGGCAGCATCTGGCTGCGAACGCGCTTGTAATGGCGCTTCACGGCAGCTGCTTTCTTGCGCTTGCGCTCTGCCGTGGGCTTTTCATAAAACTCACGGGCACGCAGGTCGTTCAACAGACCAATCTTTTCGATGGTGCGCTTAAAACGCCGCATGGCGGCTTCAAAAGGCTCGTTCTCTTTGACGCGAACTAAAGGCATTGTCGGTATTCTCTCTAAACTCAAAGGCAGAAGAATCAAAAATTATGACCGCTGAACCCCAATTTGGCAAGCCAGTGCGCATTCTGGGCATTGAGACCTCCTGCGACGAGACCGGACTGGCCCTGCTGGAACTCGGCCCGCCGGCCCAGGACGGCCAATGGCCCAAGGCCAGGGTGCTGGGGCAGGCCCTGCACTCCCAGATCGACCTGCACAAGACCTACGGCGGCGTGGTGCCCGAACTAGCCTCCCGAGACCACCTGCTCAGGATCATGCCCCTGCTGACCACCTGTCTGGAGCAGGCCAACACCTGCCTGGACGAGGTGGACTGGATTGCGGTGACCGAGGGGCCCGGACTGGCCGGGGCCTTGCTGGTGGGGGTGAGCGTGGCCCATGGCCTGGCTGCCGCCCTGAACAAGCCGCTCATGGGCATTCATCACCTAGAGGGGCACCTGCTGTCTCCTCTGCTGGACGCCGGCAGCCAAGACCTGCGCTTTCCATTTCTGGCCTTGCTGGTCTCAGGCGGGCACACCCAGATCATGCAGGTCGATGGGGTAGGTCAGTACACACTACTCGGGGAAACTATCGACGACGCTGCTGGCGAGGCTTTTGACAAGTCTGCCCAGCTCTTGGGGCTGGGCTACCCCGGTGGGCCGGCCATCTCCAAATGGGCAGCCAAAGGCCGAGCCGACCGGTTTGAGTTTCCCCGCCCCCTCAAAAACAGACCCAACCTGGACTTCAGTTTTGCCGGCCTGAAGACCGCCGTGCTGACCCAGGTGCAGAAGTTGCAGACGCCACCCTCTGACGAGGACCGGGCCGATGTGGCCGCAGGCGTGCAGGCGGCCATCGTCGATGTGCTGGTTCACAAATGCATGGCGGCCATGGATCAGACGGGTCTCAAACAGCTGGTGATCTCGGGTGGGGTCAGTGCGAACGCTCTGCTTCGAGACCGCTTGCTGTCTGCCGCCAACAAACGGGGGGCCAAGGTCTTTTTTCCGCCGCTGCAACTCTGCACCGACAATGGGGTGATGATTGCCTGGGCCGCGGGCCTGCGGCTGAGCCAGTCGGTGGTCCGTCCCGAAGCCGGTGATCCTCAGATCATGGCCAGACCTCGTTGGGACTTGGCCAGCCTGGCCCCCTAGTCTTTTGGCTTCTTCTTAAAGGCCAGCTCCTGACCTTTGGCCAGACCGCGAATGTTGCGGTGATGGCGAATGAGCAGAAACACGCTCATCCAAAAGACGGCCCGCCAGACGGGCTGCTGCCACCAGCTCACTGGATCGACCATCCCAGCAGCCATCACCGGCAGACCCAGGCCCAGCGTGGCCACGTAGATCGGCGCCGCGATGGCGGACACTAAGGCAGCAAGCGAAGAGATCTTGGTGAGCAGAAAAATGCCCAGCCAGGTCGACAGCGTGGCCAAGCCCAGAACCGGTGAGAGCCCTAGCAAGACGCCCAAGGCCGTGGCCACACCCTTGCCGCCCCTGAATCGAAAGAAGACCGGAAACAAGTGCCCCAGGAACACAGCCAACCCACCGGCTGCGAGCAGCTGTTGGGCATCGTGCGTGGCGACATCCAGCTCGAGTCCCGCAATGGTCCAGCCAACGAAATAAACCGCCAGCCAGCCCTTGGCCGCATCGCCCAGCAGAGTGAGGACCGCGGCGACTTTGTCGCCACTGCGCATGATGTTGGTGGCCCCGGGATTGCCAGAGCCATAGCTGCGCGGATCAGCCAGACCGCGCAGTCGACTGACCACGATGGCAAACGAGACCGAGCCCATGAGATAGGCCAACAAGACCACCAACCAGAACACGATCGAAGAATCCATGGCCGCCATTATGCGCGTGGATGGTGCTGGGCATGGATGCGCTTGAGCCGATCCCGAGCGACATGGGTATAGACCTGGGTGGTCGAAATGTCGGCATGGCCCAAGAGCATCTGCACGGCCCGTAGGTCGGCACCGTGGTTGAGCAGGTGAGTGGCAAAGGCATGACGAAGGCCGTGTGGCGAGAGCTTGAAGTCAATACCCGCCGCCCTGGCATAGCGCCCAATCAGTTGCCAGAAATACTGACGTGTCATCGCTCCACCATGCTGACCCACAAAGACGGCATCGGCCAGCCGCCCCCCAAGAATGAGTGGCCTGGACTCCTGCAGGTAACGAGTCAGCCAATGCCCGGCCTCCTGGCCATAGGGCACCAAACGCTCCTTGTCCCCCTTGCCAGTGACTCGCACCAAGCCCTCGGTCAGGCTGACATTCACCATGCGCAGGCCAATGAGTTCGGAGACCCGCAGACCACTGGCGTAGATCAATTCCAGCATGGTCTTGTCGCGAAGGCCGAGGGGCGTGTCGATGGGCGGCGCGGCCAGGAGCGCCTCGACCTGGGCCTCGCTGGGCGCCTTGGGGAAACGGGCAGGGGCTCGGGCCGTCTTGATCTGCCCACAAGGGTCGTCCATGCGCTGACCCTGACGAATCAGCCAGCCAAAGTAACGACGAAGCGTCGAGAGCTTGCGGTTGAGGCTCGTCGCCCGAATGCCCGAGAGCCGCTCGCTGATGTAGCGGCTGACGTCCACGGCGGTCAGGTTCTTGAGGCTATCGCCTTGAGCTGACCCAGTCGAGCGCCATCGCGCCAAGTCAGTCAGGTCCCGAGCATAGGCCTCCCGCGTGTTGGCCGACAGGCCTTCCTCCAACCACATGGCCTGCTCAAAGTCGGCAATCAAAGCCAGGTCCTCTGGGCTGGCCGGTGGCAAGACCTGGAGTGTCTTGGTCTCGGTCATGCGGTGCATTCCGCAGGCTGTGCCAAGGCCCAGTCCAAGTGACGAATCACCTGAGCCGACTGCTCTGCCGCGAGCGAGTGGCGAGACGAATCACCCAATGCCTCACCAGACAGGTCTGCGCGAAGACGATGCAGGGCCTGCACCAACTGGTCTCGCAGGCTCTGCCCTGCGGCCTGGGATCGCAAGGCATTACCAGCCACCACCATCAGATTGCGAAGCCAACGGCCATACCCAATGCGAAGGACTGCACTGCCCTGAAAGACCCGTTCAAAGTCTGCCTGACGCCAGGCCAACAAATCGAGCAGCTGCGTGCGGTCCAAGTCATGACGGACCCGAAAGTCTGGATGAGCAGCCATCTGGGCGTACTTGTTCCAAGGGCAGACCCGCTGACAATCGTCACAGCCATAGAGCCGATTGCCCATGAGCGGACGGAGGGCCTCATCGATGTCGCCCGAGTGCTCAATGGTCAGATAGGAAATACAACGTCGGGCGTCGAGCTGAAAGGGGCCGACAAAGGCCTGGGTCGGACAGGCCGACAGGCAGGCCGTGCAGCTGCCGCAGTGGGCGCCGTCCTGGGCTGAGCTCGAAGCCGATGGCGAGAGGCCCAAGGGCGAATCCGTTGAGCCACTCTGCTGGGGTGCGTTTGCCTGCCATTGCGCCAGGGTCAGGTCCGTGAGCAGCACCCCAAGGAAAAACATCGAGCCCTGCTCTCGATTGAGCAGCAGGGTGTGTTTGCCGCGCCAGCCCAGGCCAGCGGCCTGGGCCAGGCTGACCTCCATCACCGGTGCGGAATCCACACAAGCCCGATGCCCCATGGCTCTGATAGCACAAGAGACGGCATCACCGAGCTTGGCCAGCGCACTGCGCAACACCTTGTGATAGTCACGGCCACGGGCATAGACCGAGACCACCGCGCGAGACGGATCGCCGATGGCCTGCGCCTCGTTGGTCTGCCAGCCGGCGTCTTGCAGGTAATTCATGCCGACCACCAAGGCGGTCTGGGCCCCTGGCAGCAGGCCCGACGGATCGGCCCGCAAGGCCAGGTGTTTGTGCAGGTAGTCCATCTCACCGGCATAGCCCCGCTCCAGCCACTCCTGCATCTGGGCCACCGAAGGCGCCAAGACATCTGCTTGCAGCGAGACCACACGCAGGTCTGCAAAGCCCAGGGCCAAGGCCTGGTCGCGAACCACCTGCAGCAGGCTCGACTGGGGGGAACTCACTGTAGGATGAGGATTCAGATTAGACACGCCATGATTGTTGACCGCCAGACGATTCGATTCAATGCCATAGACCTGCAAGGCCTGCAGTTGCTCGGCAGCTGCCTGGGGCATTTTGCCCGTGACCACGGCCTTCGTCTGGTCACGCTCAGTGGTCAGCTGGGTGCCGGCAAGACCAGCCTGGTGCGCAGTTGGTTAACCGCCTTGGGGGTGACCGGTCGCATCAAGAGCCCCAGTTTCTCGGTGGTGGAGAACTACCAGCTCGACGATGGCAGCCAGGTGGCGCACTGTGATTTCTATCGGCTGGATGACCCAGATGCCTGGCAGGCTGCTGGCCTGCGAGATGCGCTGGCCTGCGATCTGGCCTTGGTGGAGTGGCCAGAGAAAGCTCAGGGCCTGCCCGCAGCCGACCTCAGCCTTGCCATCGACTGGAGTCAGGCCAACGACCCAGAGGGACCGCGTGATATTCACGTCTGCCTGCCAGCATCACTGAGTGCGGCGCTGGTGCAATCGGCGCAGACGGCAGGCTTCTCACCCCAGGTCTGTGAGGCTTCCACTGACCCGGTCGATCAGCCAGCAGACCCCAACAAGCGCACCAGCATGGGTGGGCTGGTTCAGGCCGTCGGCGCGGTTGGTGCAGTCGGGGCGGGGAGCGCCAGTGGACTGCTGAGTCTGAGCTTTGTCCTGATCCCTACCGAGGCCCAGGCCACTGCAGTCACTGCTGTGCGTGTCTGGCCATCCAAGGACTACACCCGCATCACCATCGAGCATGACAACGCCAAGCTGGGTTTTTACACGCAGACCCTTCAAAGCCCACCAAGACTCTTTGTCGACATCTCCGGCGTTCGACTGAACGACAAGCTCAAGACCCTGCTGGCCAGCGTCAAGCCCGATGACCCCTACATCTCGCAGCTGCGTGTGGGCCAATACAAGCCCGATGTGGTGCGCATCGTCTTTGACCTCAAGACCGACATCAAGCCGCAGGTCTTCACACTGAAGCCCGTGGCCCAGTATCGACATCGACTGGTCATTGACCTATACCCCACTGTTGCCCGAGACCCTCTGCAGGCCTTGCTGGAACAGGTCGACGAGAGTCGGCGTGATCCGGCCGAAGCCGCCCGAATCCAAGACATCCTCAGTGGCAAGACCGGTCCCTCGTTCAGCGACCCAACCCCGCCAGCATCCGGCCAGACCAGTCCGCCCGAACAAACGGCCCAGGTCAGCCCCAAAGACAAGCCGGCTCCCAACGCCCCTCGATCAGAACCGACCACCAAGCGGCTGGTCACGATTGCTTTAGACCCTGGTCACGGGGGTGAGGACCCTGGGGCCATTGGCAAACGCGGCACGCGAGAGAAAGACGTTGTGCTGCGAATTGCCCGCTTGCTCAAACGCAAGATTGATCAGCAGCCTGGTATGCGGGCCTATCTGACGCGAGATGGTGACTACTTTGTACCGCTGGGCAGACGGGTTGCAAAAGCTCGGCGTGTGAAAGCGGACTTGTTCGTCTCGATTCATGCAGATGCCTGGGTCTCCCCAAACGCCAGGGGTTCCTCGGTCTATGTGCTCTCAGAGCGGGGAGCCTCGAGCACCGCCGCCAGGTGGATGGCCAACAAAGAGAACAGTTCCGACGAGATCGGTGGTGTGCGACTTGGCGGGGCCGATGAGGACGTCGCCCAGGTCCTGCTGGACATGTCGACCACCGCCCAAATTCGGGACTCTCTGAAGTTCGCCAGTTTTGTCTTGAACCAGGTCCAGACCGTCAACCGACTTCACAAACAGCAGGTGGAACAGGCGGGGTTTGCCGTGCTCAAGGCGCCTGACATCCCCTCCATCCTGGTGGAGACGGCCTTTATCAGCAACCCAGAGGAAGAACGCCGGCTGCGCGATGCGAGTTACCAAGACCAGATGGCCGAAGCCCTGATGCGGGGGATCAAGACCTACGTCGACAAAAACCCACCGCTGGCGAAGTCGCGGATGATGTAACCATGTCAGCCACCAACCACCGCATTGCCCTGCTCCCCGACGTGCTCATCAGCCAGATCGCCGCCGGCGAGGTCATCGAGCGGCCAGCCTCCGTGGTCAAAGAGCTCATCGAAAACGCCATCGACGCCCAGGCCAAGACCATCTCCCTCGCGCTAGAAGAAGGTGGCATTGCCAAGATTCAAGTGAGAGACGATGGCAGTGGGATTGCGGCCGAGGACCTGCCACTGGCAGTCGCCCGTCATGCCACCAGCAAGATTCGTAGCCTGGATGACCTGATGCAGGTCGCCAGCCACGGCTTTCGGGGAGAGGCCCTGGCGGCCATCTCATCGGTGGCCAGTGTCGCCATCACCTCTCGCACCGCAGAGGCCGGCTACGCCAGCTGCCTGTCCAATAGCAGCGGCAGCTGGCAGATCAGCCCGGCCGCAGGAGGCCAGGGCACCAGCATCGATGTGGGCCAACTCTTCTTCTCGGTGCCCGCGCGCCGACGTTTCCTAAAAACTGCCGCCACGGAATTGCATCACTGCAGAGAGGCCTTTGTTCGCCAGGCCATGATCCGGCCCGACATGGGCTGGCAACTCACCCACCAGGGACGCGTTCTGCTGAAACTCTCGCCCAACAGAGCGCTGGCCCGCGTGGCGCAGCTGCTGGATATCGAAGAGCACACGATTCGAGAGTTAGACCTTGAGCAGGGGCCCCTGCAGCTGTCGGCCTGGCTGCAAACACCAACGGCCGCCAGCAACAAGACCGATCAGCAGTATCTGTACGTCAATGGACGGGCTGTCAAAGACCGCATGCTGATGCATGCCATGCGCACGGGGTATGCGGATGTTCTCCATGGCGATCGACAGCCCAAATACGTCGTGAGCCTGCGGATTGACCCCAGCCTGGTGGATGTCAATGTGCACCCGGCCAAGTCAGAGGTTCGATTCAAAGACAGTCAGGCGGTCTATGGCGTCGTGGTGGCCGCCTGCAGAAAGGCATTGGCCAGCGCCACTCAGACCGAGGCACCACCAGTGTTCGCCTCGGGCGCCGCTGGATCGGCTGGCCATGCGGGGCTGATCAGTGGCAGAAGTGGACAGCTGCCCTGGGCGCAAACCAATCCCGCAGGGCAGCCTGGCACCAGCGAGTTGGGGGCCAACTGGCCGACGGCCTGGCAGGCGTTCTATCAAACGGGTCAGAACGGGCCAGACTGGCGGGGCAGCCCTCTGTCGTCCACGCTGTCGTCCACGCTGTCGTCCCCTCTGGCGGTGGCAGACCCCGGCGCATCCAACGCTCAGGCCACTGGCAATGCCTCCAGCCACGAGCATCCGTTGGGCTATGCCCTGGCGCAGCTGCATGGCATTTTTATCCTGGCCCAAAACCACAAAGGTCTGGTTGTGGTGGACATGCATGCCGCCCACGAACGCATCGTCTACGAGCGACTCAAGGCCCAGCACGACCAAGGCGGCATGGCCATGCAGACCCTGCTGGCGCCAATGGCCATGGCAGCCAGTCCCCTAGAAGTCGAGACGGCCCATCAACACCAAGGTCTGCTGGAGCAGTTGGGCTTTTCCTTGAGCAGCCTGTCAGAGACCAGCCTGGCCATTCGGGGTGTGCCCGTCATGCTGTCAGGCGGTGATGCGATAAGCCTGGTTCGCGACACCCTGGCGGAGCTGGCCCAGCACGGGCAGGCGCACAATCTGGAGGAGGCCAGAAACCGCCTCCTGTCCACCATGGCCTGCCATGGTGCCGTTCGGGCCAATCGCGCATTGACCAATCCGGAAATGAACCAGCTGCTGCGTGACATGGAATCCACCGAGCGTGCAGACCAATGCAACCATGGCCGCCCGACCTGGGTTCAGCTGGACCTGGCCATGCTCGATCGGCTGTTCATGCGCGGGCAATAAGCGCAGACGCGCATAGGCACCCCACGTCAGCAACCCCATGTCAGCGATCGCCTGCCTGATTGGCCCCACAGCCAGTGGCAAATCCACTCTGGCCTTGCAGTGGGCCCTGGCCCACCAGGCCCAGACAGGCCAGGCCGTAGAGATCATCAGCATGGACTCGGCCCTGGTCTACAAGGGCCTGGACATTGGGTCGGCCAAGCCGACGCCACGGGAGCAGTCACAGGTGCGGCACCATCTGCTCGACCTCTGCGAGCCTGAGGACAGCTACAGCGTGGCCCAGTGCCATGCCGACACGCGGGCCTGCATTGATCACATTCAAGGCCGCGGTCACAGGCCGTTGATCGTGGGGGGCACCATGCTCTACTTCAAGGCCCTGTGGCAGGGGTTAGATGACCTGCCCAGCACACCGGTCACGGTGCGTGAGGCGATTACCAAGCAGGCAGCAGCACAGGGCTGGCCCGCCCTACACGCAGAGCTCCATCAGATCGATCCCGTGACCGCCGATCGTTTGGCGCCCAACGATGCCCAACGGATCTCACGGGCTCTGGAGGTCTATCGGCATACCGGCAAGACCTTGAGTCACTGGGTAGCCCAGAGCCAAGGCCACGGTCGTGGCCTGCCGCCACTGCCGCTGCGAGTAGTGGCCCTGAACCCCAGCGATCGGAAATGGCTGCACAGCAGGATCGAGGCTCGCTTTCGGGCGATGGTGGCGCAGGGTTTTCTAGAGGAGGTGAGAGGTCTCATGGCCAGACCCTCGCTGACACCAGAGCATCCCAGCATGCGAGCCGTGGGCTATCGACAGGCCTGGGCCCATCTGTCTGGTGATCTGTCAGACGAGGCATTTGTTCAAAAAAGCATTGAAGCCACGCGACAACTGGCCAAGCGCCAGATCACCTGGCTCAGAAGTTTTGAGCCCACCGCCCAAGCGCAGGGGCTGGCCTACCAGTCGGCAGACCCCTGTCAGTTGACCATCGATCAGCTGATGACGGTCTGCTCGGCGTCCTTTGGACGCACCTGAATCTGGCCAATGCGGTAGACCCGCTCACCAGCAGCCGTCAGGGTTGCGGCGACCTGCTCCGCTGCCTGAGGCTTGACCACCACGACCATGCCAATGCCGCAGTTAAAGACGCGGTGCATCTCGGCGGTCTGAATGCCACCAGCCTTCTGAACCCACTGCATGACCGGTGGCAAAGGCCAGCTACCAGCCTGCAGACTGGCCATCAGGTGGTCGGGTAGCACCCGAGGAATGTTGCCCACCAGACCGCCACCGGTGATGTGGGCCATGGCGGCAATGTCGGTGCCATGGGCCTTGAGTGCGGCCAACATGGACTTCACGTAAAGCCTGGTTGGGGTCATGACCAGTTCGGTCAAAGGGGCCTTCTGACCGGAGCCTGCAAAGGTTTCGAGTTCGATGCCCTGCATGGCCTGCGCACTTACTGCACCCAATTCGCGTTCGATGACCTTGCGTACCAGGGAGTAGCCGTTGCTGTGAAAGCCGCTTGAGGCCAGGCCCAGCAGAACATCCCCCTCGGCCACACGCTTGGCATCCAGAATCTGGTCGCGCTCGACCACGCCCACCGCAAAGCCGGCCAGATCGTATTCGCCATCCGGGTACATGCCCGGCATCTCAGCAGTCTCACCACCGATCAGGGCACAGCCAGAGAGCTCGCAGCCCTTGGCAATGCCCGCCACCACATCGGCTGCAGCATCCACTGAGAGACGCCCACAGGCGAAGTAATCCAAGAAAAACAGTGGCTCTGCGCCCTGTACCAGGATGTCATTGACGCTCATGGCCACCAGATCGATGCCCACCGTGTTGTGCTGGTTCAGGGCAAAGGCCAGCATCAGCTTGGTGCCTACGCCATCGGTGCCCGAGACGAGCACCGGATCCTTCATGCCCTTGGGCAGGCCACACAAGGCACCAAAGCCGCCAATCCCGGCCAGAACTTCTGGGCGCATGGTGCGCTTGGCCAACGGTTTGATGCGATCAACCAGGGCATCGCCTGCATCAATGTCTACGCCCGCGTCGCGGTAGGTCAGCCCGGTCTGTTTTTCGGTCATGATTGCTGCTGCTTTAGAAGAAAATGGCATTTTATGGGACAACCGCTCCTTTCACCGATGCAGACCCAACTCACCCTGTCTCTGCTGCCCCCCGTCCGAGCCGATCTGGCCGACGGCATGGTCGGCCGCAACCAAGAGGCCCTGGCCAGTCTGGCCGCCTTGCTGGAGAGGCGAGAGGCTGACTTCTTGGGCGCTGTCTCATCGGACAGTGGGTTCTCGGCCAGCCGGCCCCCATGGCTCCTGCTCTGGGGCGAACCCGGTTGCGGCAAATCCTTCTGGCTGGAGGCCTGGTCGCACGCCCGGCCAGACTGCCTGTTGGTGAACCCGGGGAGCCCTCAGCAGATCCTCGTCGATTACACGACACGCCAGCAGCAGGGGACCCCTCGAAGGGCCTTGCTCGCCGACGATGTCGACCGATGGCCTGAGGAGATGCAACAAGCCTTGTTCGCGTACATGGCCGAACAGGCCAGCCGACGCGGCGATGAAATGCAGCCTGTGGTGATGACCAGTCAGGCGCCAGCAGCCAGACTCTCGATGTTGCGAGAGCATCTGCGAACCCGATTGGGGCTGGCCCTGAGCTATGAGCTTCATCGCCTATCAGAGGCCGATATGATGATGGCCATGCGTCAGCAGGCTCAGGCGCTGGGATGGATGGCCTCAGCTGAACAGACTGACTTTGATCGGCTCTTTGAATACCTGCTCACCAGACTGCCGAGACACCTAGGGTCCCTGAAGGCTCTGATGAAAAAGGCCGACGAAAAGGCCCTGGCCGAGAAACGCAGCCTAACCCTGCCATTGGTCCGCAGCCTCATGGACGAACTCTTTGACACACTCTCTGAACCAACAACCCATGCCTGACTCCAGCACAGCAGCCCAGCGTCCCAGCAAACGAACGGATCAGGGCCTCGCCCTCTTTGATCTAGACCACACCTTGATTCCCATCGACAGCGACGTCATGTGGGCCGAACACTTGGTGAAGTTGGGGGTGGTGGACTCGGCCTGGCATACCAAGCGAAACGATTACTTCTATGAGCAATACAAGCAAGGCACACTGGACATTGATGAGTTTCTGGCCTTTCAACTGGCACCACTCGGGGCTCACAGTCGGGCCACCCTGGAGAGTTGGCGAACAGAATTCCTGCAGACTGAGGTCATGCCCAAACTGCTGACATCGGCCAAAACACTCGTGGCCAAACACCAGGCGGCTGGCGACCTGGTGGCCATTGTCACCGCCACCAATGAGTTCATCACCCGGCCGATTGCCGATGCCTTTGGCGTCGAGCACCTGATCGCCACCCTGGTGGAGACCAAGGCCGATGGTGAATTCACCGGCCGTCACGCAGGGCTGCCCAGTTTTCGAGAGGGCAAGATTGTGCGAGTCGCCCAATGGCTGGCTGAAAAAGAGGACTGTCTACTGCAGGACTTTGCGACCAGCACCTTTTACAGTGACTCGCTCAACGACCTGCCCCTGCTGGCCCAGGTGACCCACCCGGTGGCCACCAACCCCGACCCGACCCTGCTGGCCCACGCGCAGGCGCAAGGCTGGCCCATTCTTCGGCTCTGGTAGAGCCCCCGGTCTGATACCCTTGCCCCGTGATTAAAAAGCTTCTTCGATCCCTGGCCAGATTGGCGCCGGGACATGCCCATGGGCACGGCAAGGCCGGCGCCCACGACCCTCAAGTCTACAAAGCCAGCCGTGTAGGGATTGACCGACAACTGGTCTCCTCCGCAGCCAACCGAACCGTCGAGGGACTGCAGAAGGCCGGTTACCGAGCCTTCATTGTGGGCGGGGCTGTTCGAGACCTGATGCTGGGCATGCGGCCCAAGGATTTTGATGTGGCCACCGATGCCACGCCCGAGCAGGTGCAACGCATCTTTCGCAGGGCCCGCATCATAGGCCGCCGCTTCAAGATCGTTCATGTCATGTTTGGCGCAGAGACCATTGAGGTCTCCACCTTTCGGGCCCTGTCTGCCGACAATCAAGAGACCGATGCCCACGGCCGCGTGCTGAATGACAACACCTTCGGTGAACAGCACGAGGACGCCACGCGACGCGACTTCACCATCAACGCCCTGTATTACGACCCACTGAGCGACTCGGTGCTCGACTATCACCATGGCGTAGAGGATCTCAAGGCCCGCCTGATTCGTATGATCGGTGACCCAGCCCAGCGCTACCGAGAGGATCCGGTTCGCATGCTGCGAGTGGTGCGGTTTGCCGCCAAGCTGGGTTTTCGCATTGACGGCACCACCCAGGCGCCCATCGCCCATCTGGCCAAGCTGATTACCAATGTGCCCGACGCACGACTGTTCGATGAAATGGTCAAGCTGCTGCAGAGTGGTCAGGCCTTGAAGGGGCTGCAGGGCCTGCGTGAGCATGGCCTGCACCACGGTTGCCTGCCCCTGGTCGATGCAGTGCTTGAGCCGCAAGGTTCACCCGAGGAAAAGGCCAGTGCCCTGCGCTTTGTGGAGTTGGCCCTGGCCAGCACCGATGCACGGGTCCTCGCAGGCAAGCCTCTGTCGGTTGGGTTCTTGTTCGCGACCATGCTCTGGCATCTGGTGCGACACACCTGGCACGCACAAGTGGCCAAAGGCGAAAAGCCCATTGCGGCCCTGCAACGGGCGATCGACGATGTGGTGGACCATCAGCTGAGTGATCTGGCCATTCAAAAGCGCATCGTCGCCGACATGCGAGAGATCTGGCTGCTACAACCCCGGTTTGAAAAGCGCGTTGGGGCGAGTCCCTTCCGATTGCTGGACCACCTGCGCTATCGAGCTGGTTACGACTTCCTACTGCTTCGAATCGAGGCCGAACAGGCTGACCCAGAGCTCGGTCAATGGTGGACCGACTTTGCCGCAGCCGAACACGAAGACCGCCTGGCACTGATCAAGTCGGTGGCCAAACAGCCTGGACAGGCCGCGACCAAAAAACGTCGACGCCGACGTGGCCCCCGAAAGGACGGGGCCCAGAGCAGTGACAGCGGGGGCGGTGGGTCCGATTCCGACCAATGATGGTGAGGCAACCGGTGGTGATTGCCCTGGGGGCCAATCTGCCCTGGCAGGGACAGTCACCCGAGCAGACTGTGTTTGATGCGGCAGCAAGCCTGAAGCGCTCTGGGCTGTTGCACGACCTTCGGCTCTCACGACTCTGGCGCAGCGCACCGGTGAAGGCCTTAGGACCGGAGTTTGTCAATGCCGTCTTGGTGGCTGAGTCCGGCCACTCCCCCACCGATCTGTTGACGCTGCTGCTGCAAACAGAGCTCCGCTTTGGTCGTGATCGACGGGCCCGTGACAACATGGTGGCTGCGTCGCCTGGACAGACTGCCTCAGCGGCCCTGTCGCCCGCACGAACCCTAGACCTGGACTTGATCGCAGTGGGTGATGTCCGCTGCCAGACGGCCGATCTGACGCTGCCACACCCCCGAGCGACGCAGCGGGCTTTCGTCTTGGAGCCGCTGGCCGAGCTGGTTCCGTCGTTTCTGCTGCGCGACGCCCAGGGTGATCAGGCCAGTGTCACGACCTGGCTGTCTCGTCTGCCCAGCAGCGACCGTGAGCAATTGCATCCGGTAGAGTAGAGACATGCAAAAGCCCGCCTGGACCCAGCGTTTTCGATCCATCGTGTTTGAGGGCCCCATCGGTGTTGGTAAGAGTTCTCTGGCTCGGAAATTTGCGGAGCGGTTTGGCTACACGCCGCTGCTCGAGGCCCCGCAGGACAACCCCTTTTTAGAGCGCTTTTACAAAGACAGCGCGCGCTACGCACTACCCACCCAGCTGTTTTTCCTGTTTCAGCGAGTGGATCAGCTGCGAGAGATAGCCCAGCTGGACTTGTTCTCGGAGCATATGGTCAGTGACTTCATGATCGAGAAGGACCGACTCTTTGCCCTGCTGACCTTAACCGAGGATGAACAGCAGCTCTATCAAAAAATGTTTGAGTCACTGCGCCCTCAGGTCAGTGCGCCCGACCTGGTGGTGCTGCTGCAGGCCGCGCCTGGCGCGCTGATGGAGCGGATTCAACAACGGGGTATTGCCATGGAGCAGAACATGTCAGAGGAATACCTGACCCAGCTCTCTGAGGCCT
>VFQS010001923.1_pt1 | contig 17903 bp, 13 predicted proteins | sample 3512361 | NCBI WGS metagenome assembly VFQS01 (sample SAMN10412375, study PRJNA504923) | tailings metagenome | isolation source: Relicate 1 Philex TSF3 active mining | place: Philippines
AAACGAACATAATAACCATAATTTATTATACTATTAAATAAAATTTCCATATATAATATATTTTATTTATTTTATTTATAATTAAATATGAAATTATAAATAATTATTTATTTCTTACTTGATTTTTTACTTGTTTTTTTATTTACCTTTTTATTTACTTTTTTTACTGCTTTCTTTGATTTTCTTTTTCCACCTTGTTGTCTTGGTTGTGGTCTTTGTTGTGCTGGTGGATGAACAACAGATCTAAAATGTTGATTTGAACTTGAAACATCGATAACTTGTCTAACAGGTTGTGCTGTTTGAGCATTTGTTCCTAATGTTGTCATTCCTCTTCTTAAACTTGGAGGAGGTGGCGGGGGTGGTGCTGACATAATATATTATTATATGTTATTAAAAATAAAATTATATTAAATAAAATTATAAATTATATATTTTTTCTTAATTCTAAATATTTTTGTTTATATTTCAAATATTTATTTCTAATTGATTCAACTTTATCTATTCCTAAAAGTAATTCTGAATTTAATATTTCTAAAGTTGGCATTATTCCTCTTTCTCTAATATGATTTATTTTTTGTATATTTATTTGTTTTTTACGACCCATATTTTCAATTATTATTTCTTGATTAAAATCTCCTGCTACTGCTACTATCGGATATACATAATATCTATCAATTAATGTTACTACTTGTTTTACATTTAATTCTGTATCATCTATAAATAAACTATAGTTAAATTTACTTGCTAATATCTCTACTATATCTCTCTTTAATATTGACCATAATTCTGTCGGATTATTTGTACTTGATTCTGTAAGTCTTGGTATAAATCTATAATCATCTATTTGTAAATCACTAATAGCACCTATTACTTCTGGAACTCGTAGTGTTTCATATTGAGATCCTTTTTTTGGTTGTAAACGCAATTCATTTAATATATTTGTTAAATATTGTTGAATATAAAACTTATTTCCTCTTGTTATTATAAATATTGGATAATGATAATTTAATATAAATAAATCTGATAATACTCTTAATTCCTTTGGATGATATCTAAATGCATTAGTTCTTATTGGATTTCCTCCCGTATGAAGCTCTGTTATTGTTAAGTCAAAATCTATAAATATTGCATCTCTATCCGTCCTTTCCATCTCTCTATATTGTGATAACATTCTATTAAATTCTATATCTAAAGATATTTTTATATCCGAACTTAATTCTCCTGTTGCCGGTCTAGATGATGATGATGATGATAATTGAGATGCTGAAGCTGGTGAAGCTGCTGAAGCTGGTGAAGCTGCTGAAGCTGGTGAAGCAGCAGAAGCTGGTGAAGCTGCTGAAGCTGATGAAGATGAAGAAGATGGAAATATACTATTATATAAATCTGATAGTTTTGAATATACAGTTTGTTGATTAATATATATTAAATAATATTTTCTCTGTGATGCCGAAAAAACTAATCCTATACCATCAGGAATTCTTGTTAAACCAGAATTTATATTATTTAATGCGGTTGTTACACTTGTTTCTCTTAATATTGGAATACCTCTTCTTGTAATATTTGAAACTAAACTATCATCAATTAATTGTGTATTGTTTACTGTTAATGACATTATATATTATTATATTATAAAAATAATTATTTGTATATTAAAAATAATAATAAACAAAATAATAATAATAAATAAAAATAATAATAATAAATAAAAATAATAATAATAAACAAAATAATAAATAATTTATTTATTCATAAAATATTGTTTTGTTCTAATTCTAGGAGCAATATTCATTGACATTAATTCTTGTATCAATAATTTAAATGCATATGGTATCACTATTTTGGATATCTTCGTCTTATTATTTCTACATCCTAAACAATGATATGTGTCTGTATCTTGTGGATATTTTGCTGAATTCTTCTTTATCTGTCTCTTCGCAAATAATCCACATATATCACATACATATGTCGAATAAGCATCCGATAAATCCATCATCCTCTCTTTCAAAAACATTGACATTCCATGAGATATTATACTGTCACGTTCCATTTCCGTTTTGACAGTTTTAAAACCATTCCAAATTTTCCCAAATTTTTCATTTAATTATTTTTTTTATGGAATGATTTTTTTTAAATTCTTTTCTTTCGAAAAGTGTTGGACTATACCTTAAGCTCTGTTAGAACCCATTTCCATCTAGTCTCTGAATGTTATTCTATTTTCTATAATAGAATCTTCACTGCGGATTGTCTTTTATAATATTCATTATTACCTCATTATTATATTTCTATAATAACTTTGTAGAATACTATCTTAAGATATCCCCGCAATTTGAAAATGTCGCCTTTTACTTAAAAAAGACTAGCAAAATTTAATTTGCTCTTTGTGGCAAAATGGAACTTTCACCACATTTATGTCCTCCATCTTTTGATCTTCCCTCGCATGGTTGTCTTGTCAACATCGTAACACTGCCTCTCGCTCTTGAATTACCTGTCCAATATTCTAAATCTTTATTTTTAACATAAAATACTTCATTTGGTACTGTTAAACAATATACATTTTGATTTGAATAATATTTCTTTACTTGTGTCTCGTGATCCACCTCAAATTCTCCATACATATTTCTATATTTCTTCTTACCTATTATATTTCTCACTTCCACTAATTCACCATCTACTAACATCCTATGTCCTTCCGTTGTTATCGTATCTATATTCTTATTTTTTATGTGATATAATAATTTCTCTTCTCCATTTTCATATCTGTGTATTTCTATCGGATTGTGATATTCTATCTTATTTTCTTTCCTATTTAATGTCGCCACTTTATCCATCTTACTTATATCATATATATGTCGCCATCCTGTTGTTGTTAATACTTTATGACTTGATGTTAAACAATGCATCTTATCTGATACTAGATGTTTTAATCTCTGATAATATGTTGGTCCAATAAATATCGGTATCTTGAATTTCTGTCCTGTCATCCCATTATACATCGTTTCTGTAGCATTCCTATCATATCCTAATTTCTGTAATTCATCCTTTAATCCTTCTATATCTACCGCACTAAATGATGTAGCATCCATTTCACATCCTTTTACTGCTGCTATTTTACCTACTAGACATTCTAATAATTGTGCTATTGTCATTCGACTCGGTATCGCATTCGCATTTACTATTAAATCTGGCACTATCCCCTCCTCTGTAAATGGCATATCTGATTCGTGTAATGTTAATCCTATCGTTCCCTTCTGTCCGTGTCTACTACAATATTTATCTCCCACTTTTGGTATTCTTTCTGATCTTGTTCTTATCTTTATCATATCATAACCTTCAGCATCTTGTATATTTGTAAATACTCTGTCAATTGTTGCTCTTTCATTACTTTTATAAACAAGAGAACTGTCTTTCATTGTTTTTCCAGCTTTGTCTCTCTGTATTGGTGTTACTTTGCCAATTATAACATCATTATTTTCCACTTCTGTTTCTTCCGGAACATATCCCTTGTCATTTAATTTATCATATGATATCTGTTTTATTGATTCTAATTTTGATATATCTGGTTTCATAAACATATCGTCTTGTGATGTTGATTGGTTCTTCTCTATCTTACTATCCCACTTCTTAAATGTTGTTGATCTAAATAATCCTCTGTCTATTGATGACTGATTAAATATTATACTGTCATCTGAATTTTGACCTGTATAACATCCAATCATAACTACCGCATTTTCTCCACACGGTAAAACATCAGTATGAATGTATTTCGCCAATTTTGTATTAACTATTGGTCTCTGTGTATTATATAGTAAATATGAAATATCTAATCTGTCTCTGTAATTTGATATGTATATACCCATAGCTTGTTTTCCTTGACACTTATTTGCTTACCCTTTTTTATTTTTATTTTTATTTTATTTTGATTATTTTAAAAATAAAAACGCAGGTAAATTTGCAAACCTTTCCATTCTGTTATTTTTGTAGTAATAACAAAACTCTGTAATTTCATCTGTCATCTTTTCAATAACAAACTTATATACAGATTACACTCACAATTAAAAATATGAAATTTAAATTAATGATTATATTTTTAATTTTTCATGTAAGCCCGACTGTACATTAAGCAATGTTTTAATTTAAACATCACCGCAAGGGAACCAGTCTGTAGCGGTTCTTAATGTTATATTTAACTTAACATTAAGCTTTCCGACGGTCTTGTCCATTTTTACTTGCTTTTGCTAACAAGTAGAACTTTAACCGTTTTCTCCTTACTCGTAAAATAACTATAGCATTAATTATTAATTAACTCGCCATAATTATTTACTATGTGGAACCACTGTTTTATGTTTATTCATAAATCTTTGGATTTTTCACCCAAACGGAATATTGCTATCCCACAGCCACATGTTGTACGTTACTAATTAGCGTACTGGAACATATTTCTCGTACACATATTATAATTCGCAAATGGTATGTTTGCCGTTATTATTCCTACTGTTAATGTTGGATGTATCTCACAATGTGTATATTTTACCATCAAATTATCATCATATCTATTTAATATTGGTTCATTATTATCTTCTAATGTTATTTTCTCTTTTCTTTTCATTTCTATAACATCATCTTTTTTAACTGCAATCATATTATAATATTGTTCTTCCATATCTATGGTATCTATTACTTCTGGATATTTCATCATTAATAATTCCCATTTATTAACATTACCATTTGTTTTTTCTTTTAGTATTTCATCTATTATTTTATCAGTTAATAATATTTCATTATTTTCCACTTTTAATACCTGTCTTACCAATCTTCCTGAATCCGTACATACTCTTATTTCTTTTGTTTTTAGATCATGAGTTATTCCATTTGTTCTATATATTAAACCTGATGTCTTTAATATTCTTAAATCTTCATATACCTTTAATGGTTCTTGTGTTATTCCAATCCATTCTCCATTCACAAAGATTTTTGTTGATTGTGCTAAATCTAACGAACTCACATTATCTATATGTGTAAAATTCTTATTTGTCATTATATTCTCATATACTATATTCGCCTGATCTATTGATCCCGTCGTTATTGTCGATAACATCGTTAAATGTTTTATTAATCCTATATTTGCATGTTCTGGTGACTCTATCGGGCAATTATGAGATATTACACCATTTACTATAAAATTATGTGTATCTGCTACTGTTTCAAAATCATATACTGGTTCTACTGGTATTTCTTTTATCCCTTTTACTCTTATTTCTTCAAACTTCCCATTTACATAATTTAATAGTATCTCGTTATTTTTTATATCTTGAGCTTCTACCATTTGATAATCATCTGTAAATGGATTACAAGATTTAATATATAATCTATGATCTGTAGTCATTTTAATTATTTTATTATTATCAAGTGTAAGTTCTAAAAGTTTATCAGTATCTTTAACAAACCAATTTTTGATTTTTGTTTCTAAAATTTCTAAAGTTGATAAATTAACTGTAATTACACTATCACCATTTTTAATATCTTTTATTAATTTTATACTTCCATCACTCATCAAAATTTCACTATCTCCTGCCAAACAGCAGAATCCCGTTTGTGATGCATGATAATGTCGTGGTCCAACTAATTTTGATGTTGTAGCATCTGAACCAGGAGCATCAATTCTACGAAGGAAAGCAATAGATTGAAGATAAGAAACACGAGGATAAAGTTGTGCGACACCTTTCTTTTTACCAAATGTTCCGATTAATAAACCAGATTTAATACCAAGTTCAATAGTTGAAGGTTTAATTTGATTGATAATAGGGAGTGGATTTTCATGTTTAGGATCAGATCTCTTTTTGAAAAATTTATTACAAGCATTTAACATCTTCTTATAAAATTGCTTGAATAATTCAAATAATAAATCACCTGGCATATCAATTCTTTTATTAGTAAAACTATCTCTATCATCTGGTGAAGTTCTACCAAGATAACAATTTAATAATTTATTTATCATATAACATAGGAATTGTGCTTTAACTTTATAGATATCATTATATTTATCATTATTAAGATGAGGGAGGAAAGCATTACGAAGTAAAGCTTCAAGATGTTCTTTCTTTTCGTCAAATTGAAGTTTTTTATTATCGGAATATTTTTTCATAACTCTAATTTTATTAGTAATAGAAATGATAGCTTGTTCTTTAGAAATAATTAATCTACTACCTTCTTTTTTAGATACTTCTATCGATTCTTTAAGAATATCAACCATTTCAGTATCATTTTCATCATAAACAATATTTTTTATTATTTCTCTATCTGTTTCCATTCCTAAAATTCTTAATATCGTAAATACAGGCAATTCGGCAAATATTGGCACTCGTAATATTAATTCTTTGTTCTTTTTCATCCTTACCGCTACACTCTGTGTTATTATATTCGGATTTATTGATTTAGAATTTATTTTTACCTCATATATATTAAAATCTACATCCTTCTTTATAAATACGAGTGGCTTGTTTTCTATCATCTTCTCTAAACATAAAACTATTTTTTCAGATCCATTCACTATAAAATATCCACCTGGATCATTCTCACACTCTCTCATCTGATTTTCATGATTTATATTTAATGCACAATATTTCGATCTTACCATATTCGGCATTATCACTATCACCTCGTTCATCACTGGTGTTCCTACTTCCTTTATTGATGTTATTCTTTTCTCATCCATATCATATATTTCTTGGATTTGTGTTGTTTTCTTTGCTATAAATTTTATACTGTATGTATTGTTCTTCTGTCTAGCATCCATCGGATACATTAATGTCTCACCATCTGCATTTAATGCCGGTCTAATATGTATATCCTCAAATTTAAATCTATATCTATATATATATTTTCCCTGTCTGTTCTCCTCAAATATATTGTCATTCGTCTCTAAATAATTCTTCACCTGTAATACAAAATCATTATATGAATTGTGTAAATGCTCATATAATATATACTTCTTACTATACCTATGGTCTAATAGGTCAAATATCTTATTATTCGTTAAACTTCCCTCTTTAATATCTATAATATCTTTATTATCCTTAATATCTTTATTATCCTTAATATCCATAGTTTGCATACTAATTAAATATATAATTAATTAATATTTAAATTAAATTTCATTTTTTTTTATTCTATATTTTAACTGAATTTCTTGTTTATTACCTCATTTATACGGTCTAATAACTTATCACCACTTAATACCTCACTACTTTCATTACTTTCGCTATTACTTTCGGAACTTCCACTATCTATACTAGAGTCTTTTTTAGTTGTATTGGTTGTATTAGAAGATTCTTTAACAGGTTCTGAACATTCACTCTCATTAACATAATAAGCTTCTAAATTATCATCATTATTATTACTTTCTATAATATTAATAGAATCAGAAGAATCTGATGATTTTGAAGATTTTGAAGATTTTGAAGTAGAATATGTATTATCAGATGTAGATTTATCATTTGAATCAGAATCAATAACAGTATTTTTAATAATTTTGGTATTATTAATTTGTGATAACATATTTAAAATATTATTTAAATCATTGCCAGACATTATTCGTTTATTAATTACACTTAATAAATTTGTTATTGCTTTTTTTACATTATAATCAATTAATAAATGTATTGGTGTTAATACTTTCATAATACTGTTTATACTTCTAAACATAAATATTGATAACGGTTTTATTGATTCATGATTATCATATTTTGATAATGTTTTAATTATGTTTGAACTTTCAGACGACCAAAGTGAAAATAATAACATTAAAGCTAAAAAAGATAAAAGTGCTTGAACAGATAATGTATAATATAGAGTAGTTATTATAAATAAATATGATGATGCTAAACCAAATTTAAGTGATGAAACTGTTTTAAATTTATTATCTCTAATAATTGTATTATTTATTATACAATTACTAAAGAAAAATCTAAAAATATACGATAATAATACTATCGAAAAAAATGTTGCCGTATAATCATATACTGATAATATTAAATTCAGCATTTATATATAATAATATAATATTTATTATTTTATATTTATATATTATTAATGAATAATTCTAGTATTAATTCTCTTATTCAGGTTAAAAATAAAAATATATCTTATAAACATAGTAAATTTATTAATAATGATTTATTACATATTGATACCGATAACTCTACATCTTCATCTATAAATCAAATAGATGACAGCACACTTGCAAATTATGATATTTTTTATATTTTATTAAATATTATCAATTTTATTAGTCTTCTTATTCATATTTGTATTACTGTTTTTTCTTTCATTGTTTCTATATTAATAAAAATTTTTAATAATCATCATAATCATCATAATCATCATAATCATAGTAATAATAATAACAACAAAATTAATTTAAATATATTAGATAATACTAATAGAAATAATATTAATACCGATGTTCTAATTAAACATAAAGCTAAACAATTAATGAACAACAATAATTATAAATCAAAAAATAATATTATATTTGATATTATCACAGAACATAATACACACAGAAATAATACCCGCTCTTCTCTTGAACAACTATTTTTAAATAAATAAATATTATAAATTTATTATATAAACATTTTATTCCATTCTATTTTATTTTCTCCTAAATATTCATTTATTATTCCAAAATGATCTGTATTCATAAATGATTCATATTCTCTCAATTTATTATTTACTGATAATGGTGATGGATGTGATGATATTATCGTTTTATGTCTTTTTACATCTATTAAATTTAATTTTTTTAAAGCATATCCTCCCCATAAAACAAATATTAAATTTTCCTTCTCTTTTGATAATAATTTTATTATTTCATCTGTATATTCATTCCATATTTCCGAACAACTATTAGGTTTACTTTTTATCACTGTTAATGATGTATTTAATAATAATATTCCTTCTTTTGCTAACATCTTCAAATTTCCTGTTTGTGGCATTCCTTCGATATGTCCATATTTTATTAAATTCTTATATATATTCACCAATGATGGCGGTATATCACAATGATTTCCTACCGAAAAACTTAATCCTATCGCTTGTGGTAATTCTTTATCTTTATATTTATAATTATTATGATAGGGATCCTGACCTAATATTATAACTTTTATATCATTATATGATGTATAATTGGCAAAATTAAAAACTTTAGATATTTTTGGATAAATTATTAAATTATTATTTTTATTATAGAGTGAATTTAATTTTTCATTTATTTCATTTACTATATTTTCTGGTATTTTATCAAATATTTCTTTATTCCATTCTGTTCTATTCTCTTCTTTAATATGTTTTATAAATTTACTTATCATTATATATAATATTATATATTATTCATTTATTATGTTAAAATATCAAATTTTTAAAGACTGCGAAAAATTGAAAAAAAAATAATAAGATACATATATAAGTATAATAGAATGGAATTAGAAATAGATTATGGAACATTATATGATATGTTAAATAATACTATGTCAGATGAATATAAAATTAATAATAATAATAATGATCAATATGAAATTAATAATAATAATGATAATAATAAATATAATAATAAATATAATAATGATAATAATTATAATAATAATAAATATAATGATAATGATGATAATAATAAAAATAAAGTAGAAAAATATTGTGAAGATTGCCAAACGAATAATATTATAGAAGATGTTGCGAATGCTAGTATAATTTGTATGGATTGTGGCAAAATTCTTAATCTTCTTTTAGATACTAATGCCGAATGGTTAAATATTAACGAAGAAGGTAAAAAAGGATTAAATAGATGTGGAAGTACCATTAATAAATTATTACCTCAATCTTCTATGGCTACCACTATTAGAGGTTATACTAAATCGAGATTGAAAACTCTTCATGGTTGGAGTGCTATGCCCTACAAAGAAAGAAGTTTAAATGAAGTTTTTAAAAAAATTCAAGCCAAATGTGAAGAAGCTGGTATTATTAAATGTATCGAAGATGATGCCAAAATCATTTATAAAAATTTAAGTGAAAGTAAACATCTTGATGGTAAAAATATCGGTAAAAATATTATTATTAGAGGTGTTAATAGAAGAAGTTTAATTGCTGCATGTGTCTTATTTGCTTGTAAAAGAAAAGGTAAATCTAGATCTCCTAAAGAAATAGCTAAAATTTTTAATCTTAAAAATACTGAAATCACTAAAGGTTGTAAAATGTTTCAAAAAATGGCTAAATTAACTAAAATTGATTTACATACTTCTAATAATAATCCAGAACAATTTATTATGAGATTTTGTGATGAACTTAAAATTAAAAATGAATATGCAGAACAAGCTATCCAAATTTCGAAAAATGTCGAAAAATTATGTATCGCCTCTGTTCATACTCCTTTATCTCTCGCAACAGGTTCTATTTATCTTATGATTGTTATTAATGGTCTTGATATTCATAAAAAAGTTATTGCTAGTAAATTTAATGTTTCGCAGGTAACTATAGCAAAAGCTTACAAAAAGTTAGAACCTTTTATAAAAATTCTAACCAATGATAAAATTTGTGATAATCTTAATAAAAAAATTAAAATCTATCAAAGTGATATCTCTATAGCTGACTCTCTTAAACCTAAATTCCTTAGATTTGGTATCATTAATGATAATATTATGAATCTTTATGATAAAAATTCTAATTCTCTCAATCTTGAACTCATTAATAAATTTAATATGGAAATCGATAACAAAAATCAACAACTCGATAACGAATTCATCCGTATCAACTTCCTTTTCGATAATTACAGATTTAATAATCCATAAATTTTTTATTTATTTTTATTTTTATTTTTATTATTTATTATTTATTATTTATTTTTATTATTTATCTTATTATTTATTTTTATTAATCAAAAATAACATTAAAAATATCTGTAATTTTATTAGCAAATAAAATTTCTTTATTTTCATTTTTTAATTCAGGCATATCTTTTAGTAATAATAGATATTCTTCTCTATTCTTCTCTGGTAATATTATTTTGTTTAATCCCGCTTTAAATCCACCTATTATTTTATATCTTATCCCCCCTATCTTCATCATATTCCCATATAAATCTATCTCTCCTGTTATTCCTACATCTCTTCTTATTTTTTTATTTTTTATCAATGACATAAATCCTACACAAAATGCCGAACCCGCACTTGGTCCATCTTTTGGTGTAGCATTATCTGGTGTGTGTATATGTAAACCATTCTTATATTTATCAAAAAAATCATTTTTCTCTTCTTCTGTTATTAAATTTATTGCAGATGTAAAACCACATATTATACTCTCTTTCATTATCTTTTTGTGATTTCCTGTAAATCTTAATACAAAATTCTTATTATTATTCCCATTTTTTGTTATCTGTATTGGAACTATTCCCCCAATTCCCATTGTTGTTGCATATAATCCATTCACTAATCCTATTATATTCTCATTATGTATCTTCTTAAATTCTATCTTGTTTTCTCCTAAACATTCTCTTACTATTTTTTCATCTATTATTATATGATGTTCTTTCTCAAATGATTTCCTCTTATATATCCTGTCTATATTCAAATTTAATAATATATTCTCTAAATTTCTCTTTAATTTTCTTACTCCCGGTTCATATGTGTATTCTTCTATTATCTTCTTTATTATTTCGTCTGTAAATATTATGTCTTCCTCTCTAAAATTTACCTCTCTGTATAAATTCTTTAATAAATAATTTTTTGATATGTTTATCTTGTCATTTATACTATAACTATTCACATTTATTACTTCCATCCTATCTAATAATATCTTGTCTATCTTCTCTATGTCATTAAATGAAAACATAAATATCACCTTATTCAACGGAAATGTTATCTCCTGAAAAAATCTATCCTGAAATTTATTATTCGTCATCGGATCCGTTAAATGTATCAATATACTCATCACCTCATTCACTCCACTTCCACTCCTACTTACACATTTGTCTAATTCGTCAAAATACATTATACATCTCGCCGTCCCTACTTCTACCATCTTCTTTATTATTAATCCCGGTTGTGCTCCGGAATATGTATATCCATGTCCATGTAATAATTCTCCATCGTTCTGTCCTCCTAATGTTATCTGTATAAATGGTATCTTTAAACATTCAGCTAATATCTGTGCAAATTTCGTTTTTCCTACTCCAGGTGGTCCAGATAATGCTATTGGATGTATATTATTGTTCTGAACTGATATTAATTTACCTAACATCTGGATCACCTTTGTTTTTGCCTCTTTATGTCCATATATTTCTTTATTTAATTTTTCTTCCATCTCATTCAAAAAATTTATCGAATTTATACTATTATTTGATAAATTCTTAAATATATTGTCATCTTCATCACTTAACCACGGAAAATCTAATAATGTATTTATATATGTCTTTATCTTATGTGTCTCATTATTATTATTCTTTAATTCCTCTAATCTCTCTAAACATATCTTCCTCGCATTCTCCGGTAAATTTTTTGTTAATATTATCTTCTTCTTTAAATCTACATCATTTATCGTTAAGGATGATATATTCTTTATCTTATCCATGTAATTATTCATATTTATTATTGTTTTTTTTATTTTTTTTTGATTATCCAATGTCATATTGTTATATATTATATCACTTATTAATTCCATATTATTCTTCTTATCTTTCACTAAATTATATAATAATCCCCCTAATAAATTACTATTCCCTTCTCCTAATAATAATATCCTTATCATATTATACATATTCATTATACTATCCTCATTATTATTATTCTTTGTAAATGTCTTTATCAATTTCGTTATCCCCATGTTCTCTAACTCCTTTAATTTACTATATTCCATATTTATCTTCTTTATTATCTCCTGCTTATTTAATGATACTATCTCCACCATCTTCATATTCTTTATATATCTCTCTGCAAATTTTAACTCCTCCTTTTCATATAATTCCCTTATTATGTTTATCTCATCCAATTTCTTCTTTATATATTTATTACCTTTTGTTATATTTATTATATTCATTACACTCAAATTTTCTATATATCCTATTATCTTTATATTCTTTATCTCTTTATTCATCTCTATCTCAAATTCTATCTCACATCCATTATCCATTATTAAACTATTTTTTACTATCTTGTTTATTATCTTTATTTCTTTATTTATCATTTTTCTATCTTTTATTGTCTTTATCTCGTAATCTACCACATTTAATATTTTATTTATTATTTCTATTCTATTTTCTTCATCATATATTAATTCTATATCATAATCTATCTCTAAATATAATAAATCATTTATGTTCGTTATTCCTACTATTTTTGATAATAATAATAGCTTTTTCTTTATCTCTATATATGGATTAAAATTTATATTTTTCTCTATTTTTAATATTTTGTTTATTTTACTATTTTCACTGTATATCTTATAATTGTTTTTATATTCACTTATTTCTTTGTCTTCATAATTTATTATATTGTCATTATATAACTCATTCAAATTCTTTATTATCTCATTCAATATTTGCTTGTTTTCTATCGAATTATATAATAATATCTTCTCATTCATATTTATTATTCTCTCCATCTTTATTATTATTTCCATTATTCTATCGTATTCTCCCCTTATTATATAATATCTCGTCCTTTCCATATAAACATACTCTCTAATTTTTTTTTATCCTATAAACATAATTTATTACTTTTAATATTTTTATTCATATATTATATATTATATGCTTAATACACGACCCATCAAATCTATCATCAATAATTCTAACCAAAATTTACTCATCTCTCAAATTAAACATAATATTATTCAACCTAATAATAATATCAACAATAATAATAATAATAATAATATCACTGGCGGTTCTCTTAATACTAATAATATAATTAATACTAATAATGATAATAATATAATTAATACTAATAATGATAATAATATAATTAATAATGATAATGATAATAATATAATTAATAATGATAATAATATAATTAATACTAATAATATCACAGGAGGCAGTCTTAATAATATAATTAATAATAATCATAATATTGATAATAATTTATATACAAAAACTATTGTTGACCAAATTATTGATAAAGATAATATTTCCATCTCTCATAAATTCTCTTTTAAACATTCTGATGATTTAAATCAACAAAATGGCGGTTTCCTTAATTCTCCTAATTATATCGAAATTAATGATGATTTTTATCAAATTTTTGAAAATAATAATCTTATCGGCTCTATTTCTAATAATGATATCGTCAAATCTATCATACACAATTCTTCTGATAATAATCTCATCTCTCAATATCTTTATAATATTAAATCTATTAATGATTCTTATGAATATAATATCATAAATTCTACTCTAACTAATGATCTTAATTCTCTCTTCAAAATTTCTAACTTTATTTATGATATTATTAATCTTGATAATACAGATAATTCACTCCTCTATATATTCTTCTTCCAACTCATCATTTTCATTTTTAATAAACAAATAATCCTTTCAGATTCTAATAAAACTATAAAAATTTATTCCGTTCTCTCTTTTAAATATTCATCTCTTGTTATGAAAAAAATTCTTGAACTCGAAAATGATATCATCCAAAATTCTAATAATCTTATCACTCTTCATAATATTAAATTTAATCTCCTTAAAGTTCTTGATAATTTTAATAATAATAATAATAATAATAATAATAATAATAATAATAATTTATTAGATATCCGTACCAGTATCGAAAATAAATTAATAAATAATAATATTAATAAAAAAAATAATAAAAATAATAAAAATAATAATGATAATAATGATGATTCAGAATTATCAAATCCTATTAAAAAATATAATATTAAATTACATAATGGTTCCGTTCCACAAAATATTAATGATATTTTTTCTGATTCTGATTCAAGTTCTGAATTTGATGATAATAATTCTAAATCTTCTAAATCTTCTAAAAAATCTAAATCTAAATATGAATTGCAAAATAATAATTTTAAAGAAATATCCGATGATGATAATGAACCTAAATACTTAACAGACAATTCTTCTAAATTAAGTTTTAATAAAAATAGTGCTAATGATAATGCTAAAGTTTATAATATGTAATATTTATTATTTTTATTTATTATTTTTATTTATTATTTTTATTTATATAAATTATAAATAAAATATGAAAACTATAAAACATAATATCCAAAATCTATTATCTGATATCGATAATACTGAAATTATTATCAATAATATCAATAATAATAATAATAAACTAATCCAAAAATATAAAAATGACCTCAATATCATCATCAATAACTACTTTATCATCTCTCAAAAAGTTTTTAATTAACTATTTTATTCATAATCACTTCCATCTGAAATCACATTACTCTCATCATACATATCCACCTCTCCTAATAACTCATTCAATGCCATATTTCTCTTCATCTCAAATATCTCTATCTGTTCCTCTAACCAATCATCCTGTTCATAATCTTTTTCATCATATCTTCCCAAATTTTCTGTCTCTTTCATATATCTCTTCATTTGGTTTTTAAATTCTATATCTTCTTTCTCTTTATTATCTTCAATAAATTTATCCATATCTTCTACAAACTTCTCACCATATATCCTCTCTAACTCCATCACACTATATGTCTCTGGATAATAACTTATATCAGTCATCTTCATAATTTTCTCAAATATTGTTATTTCCTGCTTATCATCTTTCTTATACACTTCATATCTAAATCCAAAACTGTTTATCCCAAGTTGTGTCTCGTGTTCCGGATATATACACTCCACATTAAATGCTCTCTCTGGTATTGATAATATACTCGCAGTATATCTTGTTATTTTCATATTTTGGCTATTTTGGCTATTTTGGCTATTTTGGCTATTTTGGCTATTTTGGCTGTATAGTATGGACATTATAGGATTATATGTATTATATATTATATATATTCTAATATATTTAAAATTTCAATTATTTTTGATTTCTCATATTCCTCATAATTATTCCTTATTTTATAGATTATCATATCTATATCACTTATTATATCCAATTTCTTCATATATGACTCTCTCTTTTCTTTATTATCTTCCTTTTCTATTAATTCTATATAATAATTCTCCTTTTGTTCTATTATTTCCATTATTCTCTCTATATCTGTCTTATTATTCGTCTTTCTATATTCTTCATCCTTTTCTCTTATTTCTTTTATCACTCTCTCTATATATTCCTTATTTATATTCTTATCTGTTATTATCTTTATCAATAAATCATTACTAGTCTCTATTATCTCATCATTCTTCTCATTCTTCTCTATTCTCCTTATATTATTATATCTCTCTATCACACTTTTTAATTCCTCTATATATTCTATATATTTCTTCTCTTCCTCACCATATATTTCTATATATTTGTCTTTCTCCTTCTCATTCTCATATTCTATCGGTTTATCTGTTTTATCCTCTTTATTCTCTTTATTACTCTTATATATAAATATACCATAACTATTTCTTATATCCTCCTTCAATTCTATATATCTTTCCATTTCCACATTGTAATAATTATTCCTATTCCTCTCTATCCATTCTATCACCTCTCCTATATTCTCTCTTATTTCCATCTTCTTCTCTTCATCCAATTTTAATTCTTCATTATTTTCTATATTCTCTTTTATCATATTACACATCTCCTCTATATTCATATAATATTCTAACTTCTTTCTATTGTTTCTATCAATATCATCCATCCTCTTCGCATTCTCTACTATCTCCTCCAATTTCTCCTTACTCAAATTCTGCTTATTATATGAAACCATCAAACTATTCTTATTTAATACATTCTTTAAATCTTGTGCTCTTATCTTTATTATTCCATTATTATCTATCTCAAATGTTATCTCTATCTCTGGTATACCTCTTCTCTCCTTCTCTATACCACTTAATTTAAATTCTCCTATCAAATAATTATCTTTCGTCATTATCCTCTCTCCCTCATATATCTTTATCTCTATCTCCTCCATATCATCCGTATCTGTCGTATATTTCTTTATCTTCTTTGTCGGTATTATACTGTTTCTCGGTATTAATACATCCATTATACCTCCAGTCGTTTCTATCCCTATCGATAATGATGTCCTGTCTATTAATAATATCTTGTCATTTATATTATCTCTGTTTAATATCATATATCCTAATATACTCGCCCCTATTGCTACCACATTATCCGGATTTATTGAACAATTTAATTCACTGTTAAAATATCTCTCTAATGTATATCTTATTATCGGTACTCTCGTCATTCCTCCTACCAATATTATATCATCTAATTCATCCTTTCTCATCTCTAAATCTTCCATTAACTCATTTATCGGATTTATTATCATATATATTAAATTTTGTATTATCTCATTGAATTTATCTCTCGTTATCTCCACCTTTAATGTCTTTTCTTCGTAAAAATTTTTTATCTTTATCCCAGATTTATTATTCGTTGTTAATGCTATCTTACATAATTCACTCATGTATTTTAATTTCTGTAAATTACTGTCATCAACCTTCTTTATAAATTCTTCATACTCTATCTCATTCTTCTCTATAAATTCTATTATACTATACTCCATTATCTTATTGTCAAAATCACTCCCTCCTAAACTACTATTCCCACTACTTCCTATCACCTCCATCACTATCTCCTCCTCTTCTACTATATTTAATACACTTATGTCCAATGTCCCACCTCCTAAATCTATCACCATTATGTTTTTTATTTTATTATTATTATTATTATTATTATTATTATTATTATTATTATTATTATTATTAT
>VFQS010001924.1_pt1 | contig 17900 bp, 18 predicted proteins | sample 3512361 | NCBI WGS metagenome assembly VFQS01 (sample SAMN10412375, study PRJNA504923) | tailings metagenome | isolation source: Relicate 1 Philex TSF3 active mining | place: Philippines
CTGGAGCAACAGGCGCAACAGGCGCAACAGGCGCAACAGGCGCAACAGGCGCAACGGGTCCAACACTTCCAATCCAAGGCACCGGTACAGGTTCAATTGTATTGGTCGAAGCCGCCATTGCTGGATCAACTGGTCCAGTGCGTTACTCTAACACACTGTTAGTAACAAATAATACAATTGAAGTATCCAGCAAATTCAAGGCTCTTGAATTAGAAACAAGCTCTGTTGTGACATCTACATTGACAGCAGCCAATGCACTCTTTGTGAGCAGTATATCGTCAGGAACCATTCGTACTACAGAATTACAAGTGTCTACCATTATAGGATTCTCGCCCATTACAATTGTTGACAAGATAACTGCATTGAGTACAATCACAGTTGGAACAGGAATCAACATACTCAACTCTGGATCAATCGGTGTCGGAACTGCAACACCACTCAAGAAACTGCACATCAGCACTACCGGTAATTTTGACGGTCTGCAAATTGATTCGGCTGCAAATCCATCCATTTTGCTGCACACGCAAAATTCCGGTAATGTACGTGAATCCTATATTTCACAAAAGGATGGTATCACAGATAAGCCACTACAATTCTGGAATTTATCTGCAGATGTAACAGCCACTGACAGAATATTCACATTCTTGAATCCAGCGACAACACAGTTGTTCACGATTCTCAGTAACGGTAATGTTGGTCTGAGTCAACCAGACCCCAATTACCTACTGGAACTGTCATTAGATTCAGCAGCCAAGCCTACAACTAACACATGGACAATTACATCAGATGAACGACTGAAAGAAAACATTGTAGCGGCTGACTTAGATAACTGTTTTAGTACAATCAAGAACCTACCATTGAAATACTTCAAGTGGCGTGACGAATATTATGATTCAAACGTTACCCGTGATCGTCACAATTTAGGTTTTATCGCGCAAGACATTCAGCCCATCTTCCCCAAGATTGTTGACGTGATCGATAAATACGAAGTTACAAAACAATCAACAATCATCGATTTGACATCTACATTCGCATCCACAATTGTGCTCGGTGAATTCAGCAACTTTATGACACTCAACGCTGATCAAATCATAAAGATGCACATTGGTGCAACTCAAAAACTGATAGCCCGCATTGAAGTATTGGAAGCACAGGTAGCAGCGCTCATGAATCCATAATCAAAACACGCAATAGCAGTGGACGCGATTAGATTAGGAATATCAAAACTCGCTGCCCTTATATAGAATTGAGAACATGGATGCCTCGCAATATCTTCGCCGCCTTAAAGAATCTTGTACCCAAACACTGGGTCGTCCGAAGGCGATTGATGCCAGTTTGCGTACACAAATTGTACGCAATGCTGCAGTTAGCACCTATGTCCCACCTACGCAATCCAAAGCGCAAACCGGCTTGCAACCAACCAATGAATGCTGTTTGAAACCACAGCCTGGATATGACGGCGCTGTGACACCAATTATGCTCCCGGCTGGATGTATATCACAAGCCGCGTGCAACGACCTTGAAAATCGGTACGCTGAACCAATTACAATTCCAGGTTGCCCAATTCCTTACATGTCTTCAACATATGTGCAAGCCGATTCCTACTACTACCAAGGAACCCGTGAACAAACATCCGAAGCGGTTCGCCTGCGCAACTGCAAAGACTGCACCAAACCACCAGCCCCGCCGACACAAGGTTGCTTAGCGTTCAACAAGGGTATTTTACGTACTCCTGTTGTAAATGGATTCAGTGTTGGTACCGGTGCATTTACAGTGGAATGGTTCCAGAAATTGGTTCCAATTCCTCTCAGCGATACATATTACTACACAATTTTTTCTATTGGTAATATTGATAATGCCACAGAAGCAATGTCATTTTATTATCAAGCATCTCCACCAAATCCCGTTTCTATATATTCTGTGTATATGACCAGTGGTGGAAATCCATTTTATTTTGGCAATTTTGGAACAAGTGGTCTTAATGATTTCTTGCCATACACAGATTTAACGGATCAATGGATTCATGTGGCTGTTGTGGGTGATGGAGCAAGTCCGACTAATACTCTTACCATGTATGTCAACGGTAATCAATTCGGTCCGGTTGCACCGCTTACAAATTACAATTTTGCGACTTCCGGTCAGCCCTATTTAACAATTGGCGGTCAATCACCGCTGAATGCATTATATTATTACAATGGCTGCTTGACCAATTTCCGCTTCACAAAAGGTGAAGCGCTGTACACAGGACCGTTCACACCGCCCACAAAAACACTCACTGCACGACCTTCCACACAGCTGCTTCTCAAAACACTCAGCGATTTCCCTGCAAGTGATTCATCGATGCCGCAAAAACCAATTACTCCGATTGGTTCTGTTATGTTCAATGCCGACTCGCCATTCTAGTCAAGCGCATCTAAAATTATAATATGTATCCTATTCAGGATGTATCGTCGTCCCTACCATGCAACCGCATCAATCGCAGCAACAATCCCCGCGATTATACAAATCCCGATTGTTTGAAATACTGGATGGAAAACCGTGTACATTGCACCAATCCATGACATACGATGAATTATCATATCGCGTTCGCGAATATCTTATACAAAACAATCATATGATCCAGGGTCAACCGCGCTATTTGCATATTAAACTGAATCATGAATCAATGTTTGAACTTACAGGATTGTACGGTGACCGCGTATATCCAATGGTTGATAATTGGGCGGAATTGCGATCATGGGATGACTTTTTACGATTTTTACAGGGTCGTTGGGCGATATAAAAAAATGATCTATTACTTATACGAAATATGTATATGTATGGTATATACATATTTCTTTCACTCTGACTTATTCTGAAATGATTCCTGTCCTTCATACACTTCATGATGGTTCTGTGTTGCGAACAATGATGGCACGTGAGTTGACAACATATCAACCATGGCAGGGAAATCGAATTTTGGACCACGGGCATGTTGATTCATTGGAGAAAGCGCTGAATGGACATGTAGAACTGCTCGATTCTGGATACAAACTTGTTATATTGCGTGAAATGGATGCCAGCGACACGATTATTGAAAACAAGTACATTATTGACGGTCAGCATCGTGCAGAGGTATTAAAGCGCGCATTTAAAAACAATCCATTTCTGGATGATTTTGAAGTATTGGTTTCAGAAAAGCACGTAAGTGGCGAAGCGGAAGCCATTGCATATTTTCGGAGCCTAAATCATGCAAAGCCAATTGAATGGAAAATGGATCCAAAACTCATTGTCAACAAATATGTGGAAGCGCTTGAAAAAGCCTGTATGCAGACCAAACGTGTTTCGTTTATTCGCAGCGATACAAAGTTTCCGTATTTGTCATCCTCAATGTTACGTACAGCACTTGAAAAAGAACATGTGCGTCAACAGCTAAGTGATGATGATGCAGATGTGGCTAAGTTTGTGGAAAATGTGTTGGAATGGAATAAATCCAAATTGCTTGTGCCGATTCCGCCCGCACTTCCAAAAAAGATCCGTGAACGTCTTGAAAAGGGAATTGGTATTGGATTTGTGCTAGCTGTTGATCCATCCTGTGCATGGATTCGGATTAATCGCGGCGGCGGCGTGTAAATTTGGATCCTTTGCGTTTTTTGTATGTACGACGACGATCGCGACCACCGTGTTGATTATTGTTTCCACCTACAGCTGCTTCGGCTAAGTTTGCATTTTCTTTTTCGTTTGCTTCATTTTGGTTACGATAGGCATTGTTGTTATAATCTTTTCTTCCTGGAACATTAACATTCCATTTACGTTCAGCTTCTGATTTTTCAAAAATAGCTTGTCCTCGTGCAATATAAGCAGGATCACGTACAGCTGCATCAGCTGCAGTGGCTGCGGCTGCGCGTTCTTCTGCTGGAACATCAATTTCAGGATTCCTGAAAATTTCACGAATTGCAAGTATGCGTGCAAACATTTCTGGACGACCGCCACCTGTACAAAGTCCAGAATCTGCGACTGGCATTAAATCTGGTGGATTATTCAAATTAAAATGTCTATGGTTTACAGACGGTCTACCGCATTCAATACAAAATTCCAAATGAATTGCTGCCTCAGGTAAATCTTCAGCTGTTCCTGGACCTAGTAATGCAATAGCTCGTTTTTTATACATATCCCATAGTGGTGTTTTGAAATGCTCCATGCAAAATGGAGCATCAGTATCAGGTAAACGTGTAGGATTGTCATGTAACATGTATGCGCATCCATATTCACGATTTTCCAATTGCAAACAGAATGGACAGACTGCTTTTCCATAAATTCCAGTTGCACCTCCCCAGTGAGCAGGTGATGTATCTACTGTCCGTTTATCTTCAAATACAATATTGTATACTGGTACAATTTGATTTAATCCAGTTTTAATAGGTGCTTGCTTGTTATAACGTTCATAAAATTCATGGCTAACAATAGCACGCACTTCTTCCAAGCGTAATTTGTGTTTACAGTTTCGGGGGCTGTCACCAGGTTCAGGTTGCCAATAACATGGAACTTCAGTCTTATCTACATCTCGCATATGTGATTCACAATACGCTTCTAAACTATCTTGTGTGATTGCGCCATCAAGTGGATGATTATGAATATCATAGAGTTGACCTTCATCGCCCATAAAATCAACTCCTTTTCGTGTCATATATTGTTTCATTGCATTTGCATAGTGTTGCATTCTAGCAAGCTGTAAAGTAGTGTTAACATTAATATCCTTCTTAAGTAATTCCATAATATATAAAAAGTTGTTAATAATTTCATCATCATTTTCATTTTCATTATTTATATTCATTACTTTTATAACTCCCAGTGCATGTATTATTATGCGTGTCAATGCACGGTGGAATTTCAATGCATCAGATGGATTTGGAGTACGCACACCCCCCTCTTCTTTAAACACTAAATCATCAGGAGAATCTTTATAATATATATGGATAATATCATTTTGTATACTTTCGTTTGTATAATCGTCTGAATCATAACCATCCGTATTTGTAAATTTGACAAGAGGATCAATTCCATTCTTTACTTGAAATGTATTATTTACGACATCAACTGCATACGTGTAATCAAATTTACTCACTTTCCATTTTCGAGCGATATCAATGCCGTTTCGTAAGTTTTTTGTAAATATTATATCCTTACCTTCACTAGAATATTTAGTATCTACAAGAGGAAGTATAGGGTATCCCTTTAACTTTGGATCCATGTTATCATTTGGATAGATTGAATCAATATACCCATCTCCATAATCTAATTCTGTTTTTGCAATAAAAAAAAGCATTGAGTGTATCCAATGTTTCAAAAATTCATCTGTAATGTCGCTCTTAGCATCAGTTTTAGCAAACGTAATTTTCATTTGTTCAGGAATGGATTTAAAAAGGTCTTGTAAACTGGGTGCTGCAGGATCCGGTAAAATTGTGAATCCGCGATCAAGATATTTTTTAGTACGTTTGGCTAGGAAGCGATTGCCAGCCAAAAAAGTGGGAATATATTCAGCACTCATAAATCCTTTTTTTTCACGAATATGATCTGGATGACTTGCATACACATGATTACCATCATACCAAACTTGACAAAATGTCAAATCAAAATTGTTCACAACACGTAAAGGTGTGCGTTTATTTCGCACAGCCATGATATCAATTGAATCTTTTTTTGAATCTAATCCATTGCGTTTTGAAAATGTATACACTTTACGAATACCATTTTTACGTAAAAAGGATTTACAGTATAATGAGGCTTTTATAGCATTATATCTAGTTGTCCCAAAAAATCTACATTCATCACGTAATCTTTGGATAAATGTCGGTATTTGTGCTACAGGAACATAAATATCAATGTCATTAATTTTAGATTCAGGTTTACTTTGATCCGAAAATGGCTGGATTGCTTGTAAAATACATCCACCTGCAATAAGCGAACCTGTATCACGCAAAATATTCTTTAAACATTCCAGATTTGCTTGTGTACTTAGTCGGACTACGAGTTCCTTTTCAACAGGTTCAAGCCATTCGTCGACGCGATGACCCGGGGGTGCACCGCCATTATTCGCAGCCATCTTTATTCTCTATTAATGATTCATTTTATATTCATAAACGTACAAAGCGAATTATTCTAATTCATTTTCGCGGTATTACGCATGCAACATTTCAATGCGACAAATTTCATCGTCACGTTCAGCAGGTAGAACTTTCCAATATTTGGATGCATGTAAGGAACGCATTAGATCTGCTGTCATGCGTGCGATTTCATCGCGGTTATGACGACGTTTGAAATCGCCGCGAATCACAATACCAAAGGTAGCTTCGCCAGGACGACCATCACGACGATCCACAATCACAGGGAATTGTTTATAAATATCTTCACGGCGAACAAGACGTACCGGTGGTGTGCGTGGGCGGTGGAACCGAATGCGAACAATTTCATCGTCGCGTTTTGGAGCCAGTATTTCAAACAATTCCTTGTGTTGACGTAGTGTATGTACAAGACGGTATTCTGTATACATTTCGTATTCCAAATGTTCATTGTAAGAAGACGGGCGTTCGTTTTTCCATTGTTTGAGCAATTTGTCGTTCCAGACCACTGCGATAATATCGGAATCACGTACACGTAGTAAATCAATGGGGAAATGTTCTAGCAAATCACGGGGATCGCGAATGCGTGGTGTTTCAAATTTGCTTAGGATTCGGGAACCTGTGGATGGCAGTGTTGACCAAGGCGACGGATGCGGTGCTTTGGGTGTGCGACCTGGTGTTTTACGCGTGGATGTGCTTTTTGGTGACGATTTGCTACGGCGACGGGTTGCGCTGCGTTTGGGCGATTCAATAATGTTACCCCACGCGAGTTTACCTTCCATTAATTTCTGCATGGTTTCATCGCCAGCCAGCCAATTACGCAGTGCTTTTCCAGGAGAGCTCATTCTATTTATAACATGTTTATATGTTTATTCTAATTCTAGTGTTTTGTCAGCGGTATGACAAATCCACCCATCAATCGAAAACATATCACCATACCATATTTTACCCGCCTCGTATTTTGAATAATGTACAACAGAAAAAAAGGCTAAATAACCAATCACGGCTGAAAAAGAACCATGCGATAAAATAATGTGTCTACATGTACTTGCAAACTGTAGCGTTTCCACTTCATCATATGTAAGAACTATAGAATCAGGATATAGTTTACGAATTTCTTGAACATATGCATGAGACGGTTCGTCTGTTGTTATATATAATGTATCAAATTCAATTGACCGAATTGTATCCAAATAATAGTATAATCCAGGATTCCACTTAGCTACATCACTCAGCCGAATGTGGACACATACATCATTGTTATTATTGTATCGCGACCGAAAGGGATTTTTAGCAATTATAGACGATTGTATGGAATGTAGGTATGTATGAAGCATTTTAGATATTTTTTGGGTTTGAAAAAAGGATGCATTGCCATCCAAATTACTTTCAAACTTCTCACAATCATTGATGGAAAAATAGTTATCATCGTTGATTATTATTGTTTTATCAAATGTATTATTACCACTGTACAAATTAATTCCTAATTTCTGAATTTTTTGTGCGTGTGCATAAACAGCCTGTAAGTTGTGCTTTTCAGCAACTCTGCTAATTGCTAAATTACGAATCAATTGATTACAAAAACGTCCATAATCACTCGATGGTAACGTAGATGTCATTATATGTTTAAATCTGAAAATATGTATGCTTTAAATTACTGAATAAAGCCGCAGCACGCCTACGCGCATTGCGATCTGGATCAAATTCAGAACAAGAATCAGCGCAGCCAGTACAATGATAGATGTAGGAAATCCAGAATCAGAAGACGGGGGAGCAACAGCCGGAGGCATTACAGGAAACGTCTTCATCATATACGAGCCACACAGTTCGTATCCATTCTTGCGGTAGTAATCACGTACGCCAATACCGCTGATGATTGCAATTTGTTCGAACCCGTCAATGCGTGCTGAGTTTTCTGCCATACGAAGCAAGCGCCGCCCAATTCCCAAATGCTGCGCGCTCCCAACTTCAGCAGCTTCACCTGCAGGACGCACCTGACCATATACATGCAGTTCGCGAATCATCGCGGTGCGTCCAACCAGTTCAGGGAGTACAGACGCGGATCCCTCCTCCTCAGTCGACACAGAACCTGTCAAATCCGACAAGCGTAGCCGAATAAAACCGAGCATAAGGTGCCGCGGCTCACGTTCAATAATAGCTGCAATAAACTTTTCCGTGGCTCCGCTTGCAGTAAATGAATACGTCTTGTACACGATTTCATCCGGCGAAAAGGATTCACCGCGGACTTCACAGCACCGAATGCACTTGCAAAACACACCGCGGGCTTCGGCTTCATCCTTGACGATTTGCGCCAAATTACTCATCAGCGTCTCGCTTGTGAATCCCAGGAAATCATTGGACTCGACCGCAGGATGAAAGTCGCGCTGGATACGGTTCACACGCACCCACGGCGGTGTGATTTCCTGGCGGTAAATGAGTACGTCCTTCAGCAGCCGTCCGCCGTCACGCTCTGCATACGGCGTCCACGTTCCCTCGGCTTTCCACTTTTTAATTTCAGTAAACGCCACATCCAGACACGGGTAATCCTTCATGTAGTCTGGAATCAGATCAGGATCGTCGCGTAGTACGGCGTCATAGCACGCCTTGTCCAGTTCAGGCGTTGTTCCAGGCAGATCTGTCATAATATGCATTTCAATCTTGAAACCAGCGTCCTTAAGGCGACGAATAGCACGCTTACTTGCGCGCACACCGTGACCCCGATTCAGACGGCGCAGCAGGTCGTCGTTCGTATGTTGGACTCCCAGTTCAACGCGCGTCACACCGTACCGACGCAGACGTGCAATTTCCGCCATGGAAATCTCATCAGGGCGCGTTTCAATACCAAGTCCAACAACGTGAATTCGCGCGCGGACATTCCGCTCCTGCTCCTCTGCAATGGTTAACCGAGTCCGCTCCTCGCCGCGACCATTTTCCAGGTACGTATTGGCTGCATAATATAGATCCCGGATAAACGCATCGGCTACATCGTGTGAATAGCACGAAAACGTCCCACCGAGAACACGGAACTCAATCTTGTCCAGCGGGTGCCCATTGACTTCCAGCGCACGCAGGCGTATATAGACTTGACGAACAGCGTCGAAATCCACGGACGCTGCCCGCTTCACTGCATCCTCATTACTCAAATATGAGCGCGGCATATCCACAGTCGCGCCATTTGCTTTGGTCTCGTTTGGGCAAAACTTGCAATTGTACTTGCAACTGAACCGGTCAGGTGGCATGACGACAGAGACATTTAGAATCCCACTTGCACTTCGAACAGCGCGAATCATGAGTGCTTGGTTGAGTGTTGGAAGCATAGGATACTTGATGGGATTGGCGGCGTTCAAAAGACGGTATGCGTCACCGAGTTCCCGCTTACTAATCATCTTCTTGTACTTGCGTGCAAGTCGTGTCATTGTAGTCAAGTACCCGGTTGTTGTATTGTACGCTGTATCAGGCATAGAAATCATTTCACGAACCATTAACTTTGCAACAGGTGATGCAACCGGTGCAACAGGTGCGTCAGAAACAAGGGAATCAGCAAGTGTAAGAAAATCCATTTTAGATTTGGAAAGAATTTATGTAGAAGCAACACACATACAAAATTAAACTGTTGGCGATTTCAATTTTTTTTCTTTTCCATTGTAGAATGACCTGTTTCTGGACCGGTGTCGTCTCAGCCCTTACACACGAAGATCTAGCATTATTAGGAAACCCACCAACAAACGATTTGCCCGCGTTTATTCGCCGATTACAAGAGCTAGCGCCAACCGCTGAATTCAATATACGTTGGCAATCAGCCCTGTTAAGCGAAAAAGAAATCCAAGAGCAAAAAGAGGCAATTCGCGATTATATTGTTGGAAATATAGGACATGGACATTGGACAAGTGCATGCGATCCATTTCTGTGTCTGCTAGCGGATATACTTCAAGTCAAAATAGACTTCAGGTATATGAATCACAGGATTGTATTTGAAACTACAAAAACGTCCAGGAAAACATTACAATTTGCAGCTTCGAACTCACATTTTGTGCGGACATGTTAACGTACAGTTAGCACACCAAGAAATCCTGCAACCAAACCAGTAATTAACACAGCGTATGAAGTATGCGTTGTGTTAATGATTGTTAGAAGTGAATTGCATACTGGACTGCCAGTTGTAAAGAATGATGTTACAAATCCATACACACTCAAATGTGCACAAATGTGCGCATACAGATTTGTAGCCACATAATGTGTGAGATACACAGAAAGAATTGGAATCAGAACTGTTGCAACTTTCTTCAGGAAAGAATTCATGTTGTTGGAAATCTGGAAATCTGGAAATTTAGGATCCATTATTTATTCTAAAACGTATGATTCAATTTTTTGGAAAGAATTATCCTATACGTTTCAGACCCACAATTATGGAAGGAATTGATGGAGATGTTCCCAATGGAAACTGTTGCCATAAGAATTGACAATCATCACCATTAGCGTGTGCTGCAAATTCAATATAATCACCTGCATTTAATTGTAAAATATAAGAAGCACTCGGTAATGAATCATCATAAATGGAATTAATTGAAACGCGTCCATTTGTATCAGGAACATCAATTCCGTTTTTACGAATCCAAATATATACATAACGGTTAGACCCACCTACAACACGATTCAATCGAACTGAAAAAGATGCTTCATAAATACCTGTTGTTGAAACAACTAGTTGTGATGAGTTTATCAATGTAACATTTTGTTGGATTGGAGCGTTTGTATATGGAAATACGATTGGAAGTGTAGGTGCATATGTAAGACTGATTGTTGACAATGTATAAAAACTACCTACTGCATTGGATGCAATTGTATTTGGTCCAGTGGGTCCAATAGGACCTATAGGACCAGTTGATCCTGTGCTTCCCGTATTTGTTGCAGATCCAGGAATTCCTTGTGCACCTGTTGCACCTGTAGCTCCTGTGGAACCAGCGCTTCCAGTGGAACCTGTTGAACCTGTTAAACCGGTTGGACCGGTATTCGCAGCTGAACCTGGTAAACCTTGTGGTCCAGTCGAACCTGTTGCACCTGTCGAACCGGTTGCACCTGATGCGCCTGTAGGTCCAGTGAATCCAGTTGAACCTGTAGAACCAGTTTCACCAGTTGCCCCAGATGAACCTGTAGAGCCTGTTGAACCTGTTGAACCTGTTGAACCGGATGAACCTGATGCGCCTGTTGAACCAGTAGCGCCAGTATTTGTTGCATCACCAGGAACACCTTGTAAACCTTGCGGACCAGTAGGTCCAGTTGAACCTGTAGATCCTGTATTTGTTGCATCACCAGGAACACCTTGTATTCCTTGTGATCCTTGTGGACCAATTGCCCCTGTAGGTCCAGTGAATCCAGTTGAACCGGTTGAACCGGTTGCACCGGTCATACCAGTATCACCAAACCCTGTTGCGCCTGTTGAACCTGTTGATCCAGTTAGACCCGTAGTCCCTGTAGCACCATATCCGGTTGCACCAGTTGAACCAGTTGAACCCGTTACGCCTGTTGCACCAGTACCAATACCGGTAGGTCCTGTTGCACCTATTGAACCTGTAGGACCAGTCATACCAGTATCACCGAAACCCGTTGGACCTGTTACACCAGTTGGACCCGTTACACCAGTTGGACCTGTTGCTCCGTATCCTGTTGCACCAGTTGAACCTGACATGCCAGTTGGACCCGTTGCTCCGTATCCTGTCGCACCAGTTGAACCGGTTGGACCAGTTGAACCGGTTGCTCCAGTATTTGTAGCGAAACCAGGCACACCTTGGGGACCTGTTGGACCTGTTGGTCCAGATGAACCAGTCGCACCTGTGTTTGTCGCAGAACCTGGAACTCCTGGTGCCCCTGTTGCACCTGTCGAACCAGTATTTCCAGTAAATCCGCGAAGACCTCCTGGACCTCTTGTTCCAGTTGGTCCTGTTGGTCCTATAGATCCAGTATTACCAATTGAACCGGTGGGACCATGTGCTCCTGTTAACCCTGTTGCTCCTGTTGAACCAGTATTTCCAGTAAATCCGCGAAGACCTCCTGGACCTCTTGTTCCAGTTGGTCCAGTCATGCCGGTAGAACCAGTGCTACCAGTTGAACCACGTGTACCTGTTGGACCTGTCGGTCCCGTAGTTCCAGTCGATCCAGTCGATCCAGTGGATCCCGTAGGTCCATATGAACCAATTGCACCAGTTGATCCTGTAGCACCAGTATTTGTTGCAGATCCAGGTACGCCTTGTGCTCCTGTAGCACCAGTTGCTCCAACTGGTCCAGTAGTCCCTGTAGCACCTGTATTTGTTGCTGTTCCAGGCACACCGTGTGGTCCAGTTGCTCCTGTTACTCCTGTAGGACCTATTTCACCTTGTGGTCCGGGCACTGGTTCAGAACAAGAACAAACCAACGCATATGCTTTGCGTCGTTCGATTGTATCCGATGAGGACATTTCTAATTATTAGTATTGAAAAAGACTGGGTTGTTGATACGCATGTATTTTGTTTGTTAGTTTTTGTTTGTGTTGTGGGATTACTAGGAGTAACGCTTCTGGCAGTGATGATGGACACATTACGGGATTACACTCCAGATCTTCTTGTACTTGTAGATCTTCTTGTGGCGACTTCCGACACTGATATTGATATTGAATGTAAGCTCTAGCTGAATTCGGATGCGACGGCTACGCTGCTTGTGACGGCGCAGCGGCTCTGCAGCCTCTTCGGCGTTCTCCGTCTCGATGACAAGCACAGGAGGCTGCGGTGGAGGAGGCAGGGGCAGATACAGGCTAAGATCAAAACCGCACCAGTGACCAGCCATGACCACAGGAGCCGGAATCACCGCATCCTTACACCGCAAGCTCATCGCATGAATCTCACTGCGGATGACTGCAGGCGTGTACTCTGCCCATCGGTAGACTGCATCGACTGGCATGAGGCGCTCCAACGCTGCGTCAATCTGCGCAATACTGAGCGGAGCCCTGTACTCAGGCACACCCCATGCGACAAACCGCGCCGACGCACCCAAGATATCGCCTGGTTTGTCATCAAAGAAGAAGATGCGCTCGTCCTCGCCGATTGCGCGTCCTGCAGCTGCAAGCGCATCTGTCACCCGTGCAAAGTTCTTCTTCGGGTACGGGATGTGAGCTAGGTGCGGAGGGCGGCTCAGTACGACATCAAAGAGTGAGGCATCACCTGCCAAGCACGATAGAACGCGCGCGATGAAGTGTATCCAGTCCACGATACCCGATGTCGTGTACCACGACATGTCAGGATTGGCTAGAGCATTCGTGTACATTACGACCGAGCTCACAATACCCAGCCGCTTGCGCTCAGCAATCTCCTTGAGGAACTCCTCCGTGCCAGGGCGAAATACGCCATATGCCTTGGCGACCTCCGTGATGGTGGCTATGATGTCAGTCTCCTCTGCTGCAGTGAGCGCCCTGCAACGGGCTACAAAACTCAGGTAGGTGAGGAGATGGGAGTAGTACCCCGTTGTCTCGTCGTTGTCCAGAACAATGACCGTCATCTTGAGGAAGGTTAGAAAGGAAAAGCTCGGAAAGAGAAGCTTGAAAGGAACGTTTGGGGTGGTCCGCGTGTATTAGACAATAGAAAACGAGCCTTCAATTTTTTCCAGATCCAATGTAAGATACGTATGCAGATTACAAAAGTTCAAGTTCTTGCATTTTTAATTTTATTTGCGGGTGCGCTATCATTTGCAACTGAAGCATTAACTGGTGGAATTAATGATATGGGAATGTATACAATCGCAATACTTGCTGGAATTTCAACAATTTTTATAATTGCCCAACCTCAAACATGGCGAAGTCTTCTTTCCGGGGCGGGTCCGTTGGATATTGAAGGAATTAAAATCGACGCGAAATTTGACGATTTTCGTTTAAATGGTACAGTTGTTGGAACAATTAATGAATAAACAAACAAAATAAATAAAATAGAATCTGAAAATAGAATACAAAAATGTTAAAAATCCTGGTATTGTTTACACTTTTACTCTTTTTTGCGTTTCAAGTATGTAAATCATACATGAAACCCAAACATGCGTTTTTAACTGCAGTTGTTATTACTATATTGATAGCAGCCGGTTTTGGAATGTACAAAGTTCGTGAAACATTTGTGAATCATGACACAAAATTTGAAAATCTAGCAATTGTTGGTGGTCTACGTATACGTCCAGAAGATAGAGATAAAGGTTCCATATTTAGTCGCGATTCACGTTTTAAAGATGGATCTGAATTAATGTTTTATGATGGATATAAATTAAATGGGCGGACATTTGGATCAGTATTTGATTAATCAAGTATTAATGAATAGAAATTGGTAATGTATTATCATATTCTATTGTTGGGATCATACTTCCAATAAATTTAACAAATAAAAACATATACATTTGAACGGGAGGCAGTCGTCCGTCATTATTGGCGATCATCACATCAAGAATGCGTTTCATTGTTTCAGCATGACGACATGGATGAATACTCAAATACTGTAATCCTGTATGCGGATGAGCTTCAATAGTGGCTGTTTTATGTATATAGTCCTGTATTATATCTTCCATCGTTTCAGCCGAACTTAATGGACATCCTTCAATTGTAAATCCACATAAATACACGCGCGGAGTTCTATAATAATTATCATATACGATTGTAAGTTCATAGGTACGCATTTCAGCCGTTGCAACTATACCAGACGATGCAACTGCAGTATCTTTGACATGTAACTCAGGCTCAATGAAATGTGTAATATCACCATATTCGTCGTCGCTTCCATGATCCGCATGATCGCCGCTACGAATGCTACGTACACTTGAAACAGTGGCTGGCGATGAAGGCAGTCCTGGTAAAACCACTTCAGAAGCAAACATGGAAATAATATCGTGGTCCTCGTGTGCATCACGGACAGTAGCTACACGTCGGCGACACGGTGCGCTACTAAGAATTAAAAATTGTTTATCGGACGGCAAATATGGTTTTGCTCGCGTCGGATCCCCGTGTCCCCATTTCCATGTAGGCGACATGCGAATTAAATACTCGCCAGCAGCCACAAATTCCTCGGGAGTTAATTGTCCTTTTTCATAAAATTGCGATGTTGTTAATATAGGTGTCAAATATTCACGCGCTGATTGAAACTTTGATACTAAGATGTTTGGAATAAAGGATGTCATTTTCCTTGATATAGACATAAATAATTTTTTAAATATACCATGTTAAGAATGATAGATTTTTTGCAAAAGCAATTTAGTTGGGCTACATTATCGTGGCATATACTTATTGCATATGGAATTTCATGGTTATATTTCTTTTTTACTGTCCGATTTTTCACAGCTCTATTTGGAAATATAGTTGGCACAGCGCTTAATTATGGAATAAGTTGGATACTTATGATAGCAGCTGTATATTCACTACAAAAATTGAAGACATTTCACAGCAGTCTGACAACAATTCAGTAACAAAATGTATTCCAAAATTGCATACGAATTTTCCAAAACGCGCACACGTCCTTGGCGTTGTGTGGAAACATTTCTAACTTCACATCCAAAGTCAACACTTCTTGATGCCGGATGTGGAAATGGACGTAATTTAGCAGCCGCTAATTGCGCTGGTTTTGATGCAGAAGGATTTGATGTTTGCCCCGAATTCGTAAACATTTGTCGCGTACGGAAATTGAATGCTTATGTTGGAAATATAGAATCGCCGATCAGTCCAATTACAAAAACATATGACAATATTCTTTGTATTGCAATGTTGCATCATCTGCGTACCAATGAAGCACGTCAACTTGCGTTGCAGCGAATGTATGATGGTCTGAATCCCGGAGGATCACTACTTCTTACAGTTTGGAGTTATGAATCTGAAGGGGCGCGGTTTCCGAAACGATTTCAAGTAGGTGATAATATTGTTCCTTGGAAATCATTGAAAGATGGAACATCACAAGCGGATCGTTATTATTATATTTACGATCGTCCACATTTGGATGTGTTTCTGGAAACATTTCAAATGTCCAATCCATCGGCTTGCGTCGAAGTGACATGGGAAGAACAAAATTGGAATGTTGAAATTAAAAAACCTGAATAGAAAGGGCATGTCACGAAGCAGCAACAATGAATCTGTTTTTGAAGTCAATTTAAAAAATTCAAAAGCAGATGATGCAAATTTAGAGTATCAACAATGGCTTGCAAATCGTGGTAATTTAGGTGCAGCAGAAAGAGTGCGAAATGCAAATCTTAATGCACTGGCTACATTTGGTTTTGATCCAGAACATAATGAAAATCTTATATCTGAACGCGAAGCACAACTTCGTAGCCGCGCAATGTTAGCCATGTTAAACAATAACAACAATAACAATAACAACAATAACAATAATAACAACGACAACAGCAGAAATATAAATGGAGTCAATGGAGAAGAATTTGCGAATTGGGTCTCAGAACGTGAAGCAAAACTTAGAATGAATGCTCTTAAAATTGCACAACGGAAATCGAAACGTCGCGAGAAGAAACAACGCCGAATAACAAAACGTTTTAAAAATAAAAAAGAAGAAAATAAAATTGCACCTGGTTTGGAACGTTACATGTTCAATCGTGCTGCTGCGAATGCACGATTTGCTGAAGAGCGAGCCGCCCATATTGAAGCACTTATACGTCCACGAAATGCGCGACCTGCAGGTGGATTAGCACGTGCGAATGCAGAACATCCGTACATTCTTGGACGACGTAATTATGTCCCTGGGCAATTATCTCGTGCAAATGCCACACATCCAAACTTTCCAGGGCGACGTAATTATATTCCAGGAAACCGTAAATCAAAACGCGTAACACGGCGTCGTTAATCTTTCCAATGATTCGAACATGTTTGACAGTAGTACATTTTAGTAAATGCAGTACTATCACGACTTACAACTGTAAATTCTTTACCTTTTTTATCACATGTTTTACATTTTGATTTATTTTCGGCTGGTTTTACTTCAATTATGTTTGTTGTACTGATTTCAGGCTGCACAACAGAGCAACTACTGCGCGAATTTAGCGAATTTCTATTTCCCATATCTAAAATTTAGTGTTTTTGGGGGTTGCTAAAGGTTTTGATCGAGCATACTCAATCAAAATTTTTCCATCAGAATAACATGAAATTATACACGTACGATCAGATTTACCAGGAATATCAATGCTATAGTCATTTTCAACAATCATTTCTGAATTATCAAATGATACATTAATGAGTCCACCTGAATAATTGGTAAGTAAAAATTGGACAACTTTTGATTCTGCAACATTCGATGCTTCAACTTTAAAATTGGAATAATGTATAATGTTTATAATGCTATCTTCAAACGCGTAAGGTGTACAGGTTACAGTTGATCCCTTGACTTTTGTTTTAATAACATTGTCAGTTCTTATACCTGTTAAAATATCAGTGTATGTGTTGACAAGATTATTATGTGTTTCAATGTATTTATTTAGAATTTCTTTGGGCAAATCAATCGTTCGTGATAATATCGGAAATTTCTTTTCAGCTTCTGCTTCGGTTTTTATACGTGCAGCGTCTTGTTCAACTTTCAAACGTGCTTCTTTTAGTCTTTCTAGTTCTTCAGCTTTCAAGCGTGCTTCCTCTTCGGCTTTTAGTCTTGCATCTTCTTCGGCTTTTAGTCTTGCATCTTCTTCGGCTTTCAAGCGTGCTTCCTCTTCAGCTTTCAAGCGTGCTTCCTCTTCGGCTTTTAGTCTTGCATCTTCTTCGGCTTTCAAGCGTGCATCTTCTTCAGCTTTCAAGCGTGCATCTTCTTCAGCTTTCAA
>VFQS010001925.1_pt1 | contig 17900 bp, 19 predicted proteins | sample 3512361 | NCBI WGS metagenome assembly VFQS01 (sample SAMN10412375, study PRJNA504923) | tailings metagenome | isolation source: Relicate 1 Philex TSF3 active mining | place: Philippines
GATCCAAAGGGCCCGCGCCGCTCCGCTGCTTGGGTGCGTAGGGGAAGGCGCGGATTGCAGCAGAGAGCAGCAGCTGCAGCAGGCTGTTGCTCTTGAGCTTGCTCATGCCGACAATCTCGCTGAGCACAAACAGCGCTAGGCCGATGTACTCGATGTGATGGGCTTCCATGTCGAACATTGAAAGGGGTCCTTCCAGGCTAGGTGTAGTGCAGGTAGGTGCTCAGGATGTATTTCGGCTGTGTGATGGTGCAGCGGCCGCGATGTAGCCAGGGCCACAAGGGCGGGAACACCAGCACGGAACCAGCACGCGGCTGAATCTGCTGATCCCAGAGCGGAAACTCGGTCTCGCCGGTTTCATCCACGTCGTTGAGGTAGAGCAGCGCCGCGAGGAACCGCCGAGCGCTGGCGTGATCGCCAACGTCGACGTGATTGGGAAACTCATCGCCGGAGCTGGGGCGGTACCGCTTCATGCGGAGCTCCTCGAACGCCAGCTCTTCTGGCCACTGCGTCGCGTTGATGTCGAGATCGCGGCTGTACTGCTCGAACACCGGCAGGATCGACCCGAACGCCAGCTCGTGCCCCTCCGGCCAGCACTGCGTCAGGTTCAGCTCTGCGAAGCGCGGCGCATTGCCTTCGCCCTGGTGGATGAGGTGATCAGCAGCACGGGCCTCGAAGCCGGCGATGAGCTCCTGGCATTGCGCCGGCGGCAGTCGATCGGGATAAACCATCACGAGATCAGCCAGTCGCATGGGGTCACCTTCTCAGGGTTCGGCCACTATGGCCCAGCCAGTTGCGGAGCCCTCGACCATCCATCGCGGGCCGAGATTCTTCTTGCTGTATCGCAGACGCGCGCCCCAGTTGTTGAGGTAGCGACCGTTGATCAGATCCAGATCGCCAAAGGGATCGTGCACCACCACGGCATCGTGGCTGTAGCCGATCGCGCAGATCCAGTGGCCGCCACCCGTAGGCGCCCCGACAGGGCCCTTGTGCAGGATGCCGATCGGCACCGGGATGCCCTTGTCAATCTGGCTCTCGATCGTCTTCCAGCTGGCGTTGCGCACCATGTGCGCCTCGACGCCATAGGACTGCAGCGCCTTGATCTGGCTCGTCGCCTCGGTGGTGTCGCCGTAACGCAGCACGCGGCCCAGGTAGGCGTCGTCGCCGTTGGGGCCCGAAAGAGTGCCGGGCTTGAGCGACTCAAGCAGCATGGCGCAGGAACTGCTGAAGCACATGCGCAGCGCGTGTTGCGTGGAGCTGTCGCGCTGGCTGAAGTAGCGAACCTGGATCGGGTTGGTCCTGGTGCGCGGCTGCTCCTGCTTGCCATCTGCTCGCCAGGTCTGGAAGTGAGCCGCATCGCGCTTCTTCAGGCTGGCCGGTACCGCCTCCCAGAACTGCAGCACTGCAGCGCGCTGATGCGGCAGACCCTTCCAGTGCTCCAGGTAAGGGATCGGATCAGTAACCAGCTCCTGTGTCATCGCTGACGCGCCTTCGCCGGAGGTTCTGGCCCGAAGTGTAGGCGTGGGTTGACTGCCGTCATCGCCAGCGGCATCACCAGGCTCAACGCGATGGCAAGGATGACGCCTTGCGCGACGCGCTTTTCGACCTCACCCAATCGACGGAACGCGTCCGCGATGTCGGTGTGTTTCTGAGCCAGGCTTTGGTGCATGGCGTCGAGCTTGCCCTCCATGACGCCGAGCTTGTGCAGGATGTCTCCATGGGAGACTTCAGATTCAGCCATGCCAAACGCCCTGTCTTGCTGAGTCTATGCAGCCCGCCATCAACGGGCTGAGCCAGCCTGTAGATGCAGCAACTTCATCGGTCCTTCGGGGGTGCTGATCTGAACGGCGTAACCGCCGGCGCCGGTGTAGCCGAGGTTCTTGGCATAGCTGGCGCCGTTGATCAGGGTGATAGATGAGCCGCTGGGCGTGCCGAAGTCAATGCCGTAGTGATAGCTGCGGCCGAACAGATTGCGCGGGCCGTAGCCGCTGGTGACGCCGTAGGAACTTGGCGCACGCCCATTGATGCGGAGGTAACGATCGGCATCGGCGGCGCTGATGCGGCGGCCATCTGCCCAGCGTGCGTCGAGATGCGGGCCAGTGCTGTCGCCGCTACTGCCCGTGCGCGCGATCACGCCCTTCGTGCCGCCTGCGCTCGTGCGGCCCTGGCTGTCGCGGCCGGTGCTCCAGTCGCTGCTCTCTTCGCCCTGCGTCCCGCACTCGACGGTGGTGACATAGCCGCCGCTGCCGAGATCATGCGTGATGCTCTTCACGTTCCACGTGCCGTCGACGTATTCGCGGAACTCCTGCAGTGTGACCAGGCCTTCGGCATTCACGTCAGGCCGGCCTGGCATCTGCAGGCTGATGCGCACCTCGCCAGCGCGAAGCGACTGCAGGCGGCTGTCGGCTGCCTTCTGCGCCTCAGCCTGAGTCTTGAACAGCTGCTTCTCCTCGAATACGGGCAGCGAGCCGCCAGTCTCGCCGGCGGTATAGACCTTCTCTTTGTTGACGGCGCGATCGAGCCACTTCGCCTTCACTGCGCCATAGGCGCCGCGGTTCTTCAGTGTTGCGCGCCAGTTGGTGACCTCTTTCTGCTTGATGGTGATGTTGCCGGCGTTGTCCTTGTCGCCCCGGGGCACCACCACCAGTCGGCCATCGGCCGGCTTGATCGTCGCGCGGTATTTCTCGGCCAGGCGGGTGAGGAACGACTGGTCGCTCTCGTTCGTCTGGTCCTCGTGCTTGAGCTGCACGCTCGCCAGGCTGCCCTTGATGACAGGGATCAGGTTGTTGCGCTGCGCGATCTCCTGCACCACCTGGCCGAGAGTCTTGCCGTGCCAGCTCTGCGTGCGCTGCTCCTTCACCAGCGTTGGCGCTGTGTTGCTGGCGGTGGCGCGGATCACCATCGAGCGAGGGCCCATGCTCAGCTCCACCTCATCAACGGCGAAGGCGCCCATGTAGACGGGCTTGCTGTAGCCCAGCCACACGCGCAGCCAGGTGCCGCTGTTGGCGATAGGGATGCGCTTGTCGCGGTCGTCGAGCGCGATCTCCAGGCTGTCGCTTTGCTGGCCGGCCTGCTCGCTGATGCGCAAGCTGACCAGCCGATCGGCGATCAGCTTGGTGATGTCGCCGCCGTTTGCCTCGATCCTGAAGCCTGGCGTCGTCATGCTGCTCCGGTGCCGGGAGTGGCGCTTGCCGGCTGATCCCAGATGCGAACCGTCTCGCTGGTGCTCGGCTCTGGCAGATCCGGCAGCAGGATCGTCAGGCCCTGGGGCAGGATCGGCATCAGATCCGCCAGGTTCGGATTGGCCAGCAGCACCGCTTCGACGGTCTGCTGCGTGCGGCCGTAGTAACGCCAGCAGATGGCGTCCAGCTCATCGAACTGCTGGGTGACGTAGATCTGGCTCATGGCTGCACCGCCTGCCGCACGGTGTCTGCGATGAAGGGATCGACATCCAGCATGGTGGCGATCGTGGCGGCGTCGCGCACCAGGGCTTGTAGCGCACTGGCGCCGCCGGCTGAGCCGCCGAGCGTGGTGAGCATTGAGTTGGTGGCGGGTCGGAGCGCATCGAGCGCGACGCTCATTGCAGGGGCGCCGCGGCCCTGGGCCATTTGCTGCGCCAGCTGCGCGCCGTTGATGGCGAGCTGGCCCCAGACGCCCTGCTGCGCGGTGCTCAAGCCCAAGAGGCCGAAAGCGCCAAGCGCCGCGCCGACGTAATAGTTGTTGGCGATCGAGTTGGTGATGGCCCCGAGCTGGCCCAGGGTGAAGCCGGCGTTTTGCGCTGCGACCGCTGTCGCCGAGAACTGCAGGCTGGTGGCCCAGCTGAGCGACTGAAAGGCCGAGCCGCCAGAGGTCAGCGGCGAGAGGCCCGCCAGCGCGTTGGAGGTGACGCCCGCGTAGCTGCTGGCGTTGTTCATGCTGAGCGGGCTTGCAGCCTGGCCCGGATCGTCCTCGACGTAGCGGGTGAGGCTGACGTTGAAGCTGATCTGCCGCGCGCCACCGCCAGGAGCAAAGGTGCTGAGGCCCTCGCGCAGGCTGCGGATCGCCCACTTGCCGTAGACGCGGCCGAGGCCATCGGTGAGCATTTGCGGCTTGCCCTGCGCTGCGAGCTCGCGCAGCGTTTCGACGGTGGTTTGCTTGCCGCTGAAGCCAGGGAACAGCACGCCCTCGAGGCTGATCTCCTGGCCGCCAGGGCCGAGGAACTGCACAGCAGGATCACGCAGCAACCGATCCTGGCTCTCCCAGCGGTACTCAGCCGTGCGCTCCAGCGTCTGCGGCGCACCGTTGGGCAGATCGAACTGGAAGGAGCCGAGCTGGAAGAGAGGCCTGGTCATGGTCGTCAGTCGTTCAAAGCCACCCTGTAGTCACCGTAGGCGCGAGCGATGAGATCCTCGAAGGCAAGGCGCACCTGCTCGCGGATCCCGGCGCCATCGCCGCTGGCGTTGATGGTGACCGGTGCGTTGATGGTGACGCCGCCGCCGCCGCCGGAGACGGGTCTGGCGATGCGGGGGATGATCGCGCCATCCATGCCAGGCACGAACAGCTCACGGCGCCGCTCGCCGACGACATAGGGCTGGCCGGCGCGCACGGGGCCACCCATTGCGCGCCCCGGAGGCGCGGGGGCAGTTGCAGGCGCGCCTCCGCCTCCGCCAAAGAAGCCTTTGATGTTGCTCCAGGTGCCGCGGACCCAGCCGAACAGCTCGCCGGTCTTGGCCTTGAGGCCATTGATGATCGAGGTGATGATCTTTTGCCCGATGCCGGCGCCGGTGAACAGGCGGATGATCATCGCCGGGATGGGGAACATCACCGACAGCACCTTGGGGCCCCACGCGCGGATCACGCCGAGCGCCTGGTTGAAGACGCCGCTGATCCAGGTGGCGAAGCGCCCCCAGAGCGCTTGGATGCCGGCCCAGGCATTGGCGCCAGCTTGCTTGACGGCGCCCCAGTTCTTCACCAGCGCGTAGATCGCCACGCCGATCGCCACGATGCCGGCGATGATCAGCGTGATCGGGCCGGCCGCCACAGCGATCACGGTGCCGATGCCAGCCAGCACGGGGAAAGCTGCAGTGACAGCGCCGATGGCTGTGCCGATGGTGCCGATCGCGCTGATCACGCCAGCGATGATCGGCAGCGCCACCACCAGGCCAGCCACCAGGCCGCCAATCGTGACGATCGCCGTCATCAACGCCGGGTTCTTGCTGCCAAAGTCAGCGATGCCCTCCACCACCGGCGTGATGATCTCCGCCAGCCTGGTGAGCGGTGGCAGGAGCGCATTGCCAACGCTGATGCCGAGCCGCTGCGCGCTGTTCTGGAAGCTGGTGAGCGTGCCCTGGAAGGTCTGCAGCGACTTCTGAAAGTCCTTGTCGACCGTGCCAGCTGCAGCGCTTCCGCCCGCTTCCTGCTTTAGCTTCTCGTATTCCTTCCGGTATTTCATCAGAGACATCAGGCCCAGCTTGGCCTCCTTGTCGCCGAAGATCTGGCCGAGCTTGAAGGCGTCGCCGCCGGTCACCCGCTGCAGCTCGTTGAGCGCAGCTTCCATCGGGTTGATGCCCTTCTTCTTGGCGTTCTTCAGCACCTGCTCGATGTTGACGCCGAACTTCTTGAAGTTCTTCACCGCGTCCGGCGCGGTCATCTTGAGCATCGCGTCGGTCAGGCGCGTCGAGGCCTGGCCTGCATCCGGCGCATCCTTGCGCACCATCTGCATCATGCTCGCCAGGGCGATGGCGCCCTGCTTGCCGGTGATGCCGAGCGTCCCAGCCGCTGCGGCAATCGTCGGCATGAATTGCGCCATGTCCTTCAGCTCGAAAGCGCCCTGCTTGCCGGCGAACGCCAGCGCATCGAAGGTGGCCTTGAGTTCCGTCGGCCGGATCTTCAGCGCGTTCTGCAGCTGGAAGCCGGTTTTGGTGACGTCGAGCAGATCGGAGTTGGTGGCGGTGGCCACGCGGCCTAGCGACTCGATCGACGCCACAGCGTCGTTAAGCTCGAGGCCCTGGGCCACCAGATCCTGCACGCCCTCCGCCAGGATCTTCGGCCCGAGGTTGGTGCGGTTGCGGCCGGACAGCGCCAGCAGATCCTTGCCGATGCCCTTCAGCTGATCGCCGCTGACGTTCGCGGTCTTGCCGATCTCGCCCAGCACCTGCTCAAATTGCGCAGCAGTGCGCACGCTGGCCGCGAGGCCGACGCCGATCGCCGCTGCGCCGGCCGCCGCCTGCTGCCAGAGCGCATTGTCGAACATGCCCTTGAAACCCTTGCGGCCCGCCAGGGCGGCGTCGTTCATGGTGCGAGCAGTGTTGCGCCCAAAGCTGCTCACCTGCATTTGAGCGGCTTTCAGCGAGCGGCCCAGAGACGCAGCGATCTTGCCGCCAATCTCGATCGTGATCTTCTGGGGTCCGCCGCCGATCATTTGGCCCTCAGCTGTTTGCCGATCTCAGTCTCAACGATCTGGGCCTGCTTAAACCAGACCCAGAACTCATCCACCTCTAGCTCCAGCACTTCGGCCAGACCCCAGCCGGTCAACTTCGACAAGACGATGATCGCCTGCCTCAGCTGCTCTTCTGAGACCTGGCCGACTTGAAAGCCTGGACCTGCGCCTCACACTTATCCCAGTCGAGGCTGTCGAGTTCGAGCACGTCGTCCGTGGTGATCTCGCACAGGTTTGCCACCAGCGCGATGCCCATCTCGGCTTCAGTGCCACCCGTCTTCTGGGCGGCCATCATGTCCCGGACCTTTGGCCGGCGCATGATCAGATGCGACACCTCGACACCCGACACGGTGATCGGGAAGTCGAGGGTGATCTTTGCGGTGTTGGGGTGAGGATCCCTAGCCATCAAACGCCGATCGCGGTGCGGATGGATTCAAGCTGATCAACGCCGCTGATGCGACGGATCATGTTCACCTTGTCGATCTCGACGAGCTGGCGGCCGCCGACGGTGAGCTTGAAGTAGCGGAGGGTGTAGGCGAAGGTGCCGGTGCTCATGTCGCCGGCGGTCCAGTCGCCTGGATCCAGCTCCTTGATGTTGCCGGTCATGTTCACCACCACCGGCACAGCGGCTTCGCCATCACGGCGCATGGCGCCACGAGCGGTCAGCTGCGCATCGGCCGAGGCAAGGCCGAACAGGGCAATGATGTCCGGGTTGTACTCGGCCAGCTCGAAGCTGCCTTCAAGCTTCTCCATCCCCATGTCGAGCTCGACGGGGGCGTCCATGCCGCCACCGCGGAACTCCTCCATCTTGGTGGTGAGGGTGGGCAGGGTCAGCGTCTGGATGGTGCCGGCGAGGCCGCGACCATCGACGAAGAGGCTGAAGTTTTTAAGGACCCGAGGAATCTGTGCCATGGGTGTGTTCTCCGGTTGGGTTTGATGCCCGGTAGGCTCGGGCCCACTCGCGCCAGTCTAGATCCTGCTCAGGTACCCAGCCCGTGCGGATGCGGCGCACGAGCACCTGCACTGGCGAGAGCCCGGGCTTCATGCCCAAGCGCTCGGCGATCTTGGCGTAGGGCACCTTTGCGTTCAAAAGCTCAATGGCTTCCGGGGCCTTTGACCAAAACTCCAAGCTGCGAGCTGACGCGTTGAAATGCAGCCATGGCGGAACCCCGAGCATTCGGTGCGTCCCGTTTTGGCGCCTTGCTTCTGCGACCTTGATCTTTGTGCCTCGATCTTGAAATGGATGGAGGCCCGCCGCAAGCTGCTGCTGATGCCAGCGGCGGACAGCTGCTTTGTTCCGCTCGCGGACGGACTGGCGGTGCAGCACAAAACTTCCATCTGCCAGCTGCCGCTCTCGGGTTTGACTGCGTCGTTGGATTGCAGCCGGCGATGTTAAAGAGCATCGACCTTCCTTCACTAGCCTGCGCGCATCTGCGCTGGAAAGGCCATCACCGCCATCGGTGAAGTTAAACAGCAGACCTTGGCCCAAGTCGCGGCGGCCAAAGAACGCGATCATGTCGCGCTCCCACTGCTGCGCGTCCCCGCGCGAGCGAAACGGGCAGTCGGTCATGATCACCGTCAGCGGTGCGCCTTTCTGAGCCAAGAGCCGAAGCGCTCGGTTGTGGCTGCCGCGCCGCACGTGCTCAGGACGGCGGCGGCTGCCAATGCCGAAATAAATGGGGGCCCCGTCCAGCTCCACCCGGTAGCCCCACACGGAAGCGTCTATGATTGCTGATGCCATCTGGTGTTTGCAGGTGGTCGGGCCCGGGGAGTGTCAGCTCCGCCGGGCCATCACTTTAAGTCAGCGGAACAGGTCCACAACGTACGTCGAAACCAGGTGGCTGCGGAAAGTCACCCGTTCAGCCGGCGACACTGGTGTGAACTCGAAGTCAAAAAACACTTGTCCGCTACTGATCGCGGCCGGCGTGTTCAGTTCAGGATCCACCCAGACGTCGCCGCCGAGGATGGCGCCCCGGGCTTTGAGGCTGCGCAGGTAGCCGCGCACGCTTTCCATCACCTCCTCCAGGTAGGTGGCGGTGATGCAGCGATCGACGGCCCACAGGTGACCGCGCAGGATCGACTCGTTGACCATGTCCGCGGTGCGGCGCACCGAGAGAAAGGCGTAGAGCGGATCGCTCGCCAGGGTGCGGTTGCCCCACAGGCGGAAGCCCTGCTCGCGCACGATGGTGGCGATCTTGGCTTCGTTCAGCAGGTTGGCCCGGCTGGTGTAGTCGCCCAGGGTGAAGTCGATGGCGCGCGAGGTGCCCTCAATGCCGGCGATCTCGTTGTTCGAGGGGCTCCACCAGAAGCCGCGCTCGTTGTCGACCTTGTTGATCAGGCCGGCCACGGCGGAGGAAGCGGGCACGCTCTCGCCGTCACGCAGCACCCAGGGGTCGATCACGTAGATGCGATCGGAGCCGAAGTCGTCAGCGATCTGGATGGCGGCCGCATCGGTGGTGTTGGGGCCGTCGGCGATGATCACCGCGCGAAGGCGGTTGGCGATGCCGAGCATCTCGGCCAGCACCTCGGAGCGGACGGTGCCGCGGTTGACGGCGCCAGCCACAGCCTGCACGCCACCAGCGGGAGGCGCTGCAATGGTGACGGTTGGGTTGGTGGTGTAGCCCTTGCCGGGGTTGGTGATCGTGAAGCTCATCACCTTGCCGGCGTTGGCGCCGGTGCCGAGCACGGCAACGGCAGTAGCGCCGGAGCCGCCGCCGCCGCTGATCGTGACGGCCGGGGCGGTTGTGTAGCCCGAGCCCTGGGTCTGTACGGCGATCGAAAGGATGCCGTTGCTGGTGCGCTGGTGGGTGAAGCCAGGGGCCAGCAGGATGCGGGGGCTGAAGCCGACTTCGTTCTCAGCAGCAAGGAAGGCGTGAACGCCTTCGTAGGCGCCGGTGCCGTTGTTGATGCCGCCGCGGATGTTGTTGATGGTGGCGGCTTCGTCGACGCCCTGTTCAACGCGGACGACGACAACGACAGCGCCAGCCTGGTCGTAGATCAGGTCGAGCGCCGACTGCAGGGTGCCGGTGGTTCCGAGGCCAGCCATTTCGCTGCGGCGCGCGATCAACACAGGGGTGTTGAGAGGAAACTTGGTGGCATCGGCATCAGGCGCGGTGCCAATGAGACCGATGACGCTGCTGCGCACGGTCTGAATAGGCCGAGCTCCAGTGTCGATCTGGAGCACCTCCACACCATGGAGGAAAGTTGTCGTCATGGGCGGAAGCCTCCTGTCGGTTCGATTCTAGGCGGGTCAGCGGCCCTGCCCCCGCAGCTTCTTGCGGCCGCGGCGACGGGGGCGAGAGTTCTGGCCTTGGCCTTGGGAAGTGGTTTTGGGCGGGCCGGGTTGGTGGTCGATGCGGGCGACGCCGGTCTTGGATTTGACGGCCATTACTCCCAAGAGATGTTGACGGCGCCAGCGTCAAAGGTGTCGGTGCCGTTCACGGTGGTGATGCGGATGCGGTCTAGGGTGCCAGAAAGAGGGACTGATCCCCCACCAGCGAATGACAAGGTAGAAGATCCCGCCAGGAAACCCTGATGAGAAGAAAGCCAAGTATTGCCAGAAACGTTTGTGAGGCACACATGCGCATAAACGCCAAAGCCTGCAGTGCCTGAAATGACCAAGAAGCCACTCGTTGATGTTCGCCCAATGTTGCTTGTCACCGCGGACCCGCTTACGTAGCCGGTCGATGTAATTGAGCCCGCGCCCATCTGCACAAGCACGTCGCTGCTGCCGTTCAAAGATACGTTATTCAGCATCACCGTCACCCGCTTCACCCAGCTCGGGATGCCGGTGAACTCCTTGAAGACGCCGCTGGTAGTCGCCTGTTGGGTGCCGAGGCAGATCATCGACTCGCCAACCTTTGCGCGCGTTACAGCGTTGTCTGCAAGGTCGGCGGTGTTGATGCTGCCGTCCTGCACATCAGCTCCGGTGATCGTCGAGTCCGACACCATGGCGCCGGGGATGCGTTGGAGGGGCATGGGTCAGAGAGCGAGGAACAAAGTTAGAGCCCAAGGTTGTGTCATGAGTTGTTTAGATCACTCAGGCGATTTTCAAGTGCTTCAATCCTACCGACGGCCTCTTGCAACCCAGCAGTTAGCACCGCGATCAGTTGCTGGCTCGCGTCGTTGGCATAGCGCAGGTAAGTGCCGGGATCTTCGATTTCTTCGTCGGGTGACTCAGGCACCCGCTTGGGCAAGCCCGTCTCCTGTACCAGCTCGGGGAGAAGAGCCTGCAGATCTTGCGCGATGAAGCCGTAGCGGGGCTCGGTGCTTACAAAGACCGGGCAGTCCTCCTTGTAGGAGAAGCGCACCGGTTTTAGCGCCATCACCATGTCGAGAGCCGCCGGTACGCCCTGGCCTTCGATGGGTTTTAGGTTCGCATCTGAAGGGCTGGAGTTAATCAAGACATAGTTGTTGTTGTCGATGTTGTAGTAAAAGCCGCCATTCCAGTGGAAGTTGACGAGGTTGCCCGTCGTCATGCGTATCCGTCCGCCGGTGTTAGTAGTCCGCCAATACGGAGCGCCTGCGCCAAGGTTGGCGTCTCGGTAAACGACTAGATCAGTGCCGGTTTCGGATCTAATGATCACGTTGCCCGTTGAGGCTTCGCTAACCACAATGCCTTCAGTACCGCCGCTGCCGTTATAGAAATAAAGATGGCGGTTGCCGGATGATTGAACGCCGACAACGCTGCCGCTCATGAAGCAGTGCGAAGCTGCGGCAGCATTGTTGCTAATAATATAATTACCTGCGGTGATTATGCCGCCAGCTGTCAGGTTGCCGCTGGCATCCCATGAAGGTCGACCTGTGCTCAAGTCCGCCGGGGCCACCGTGCCATTAAGGATCTTCTCTGAAGTGATTGCTCCGTCAGCAATCTTTTCGCTAATGACTGAGCTGTTGGCCAGCTTTTGCGTCGTCACCGCGCCATCACGCAGCTTCGGCGTCGTCACCGTGTCATCCGCCGGAGCGCCCTGGGATGCAACACCCAGCGCCAGCACGCGCACGATCGTGCCCACCGGCACGCCTTCGCTCAGCGTGAGCTGAGTGCCGGTCATGTTCAGGCTGTACTCGCTGGTCGGCTGCACCACGCCGTCGACCGTCACCAGCGCCGACGGCTTGTTAATCACCGCTGTGGTCAGCGTGAACACTGACTGGTTGGCCGTGGCGATAAACACCATCTCGGCCTGCGTCGAGCCTTGCACGTAGCGGGCATCGGACTCGGCCTTGCTGTAGACGTCAGCGATGTTTGCCTTCAGCGCCAGCGCATTTGTTACCGTCGCCGCGAAGTTGGGATCGTCGCCCATCGCAGCGGCCAGCTCGTTCAGCGTGTCGAGCGCACCAGGCGCACCCTGGATAAGATCATTGATTAGCGTGTCCACCTCGGTCTTGGTGTACCGGGCGAACACGTCCGCGTCGATCGAGGTCAGCGCCGCACGCAGTCGCGCAACATCCTCTACAAGCAGATTGCCTGCGTTCGGCAGCTGGTAGCTGCGGTTCGTTGTCCGATCGTCAATCGGCATGTCAGATCACCACGAGACGAAGCTGACGCAGCTGCGGCCGTGCCGCTGCAGCGCCGGTGAGCGTAAGCCGCACCCGAGTTGTCGTGCCGCCCGCCGTAAAGCTGGCTACGGTGTAGATCTGCTCCACCCAGCCATCGCCCACGGCGCTGCTGCTGGTAAGGGTCACCGTCTGCCAGGTGCCGTCGCTCTTCTGAAACTCCACCAGCACGCTGGAGGCGCCCGGCAGCAGGGCCTCAAAGGTGCAGCTCACCTTTGCGTTGGCGGCGCAGGGCACTGCGCGGCTCACGTAGGTGGCGCTCTCGCCGAGGTTGCCGAGCACAGCCTGGGTGCCGGCGAACAGGTAGGGCGACTCGGTGCTGGTGCCCTTCAGCAGGGCCTTCACGGTGAGCGCCACGTTCAGATCCTCGGCCAGCTCGATGCGGGCGTTGTCGGCGCCGCGGATCTGGCTGCCGTCCGGCCGCTCGAAGATGAACTCCACATCGGTCGCGTTGGTGATCCGCTCCACGCCAGCCAGCGCCACCAGATCGGTGGTGTCGCCAGCCTGCAGGCGGATCGTGCCGGTGGCGGGCGTCGCCGGGCTGTTGGCCACCGTGTAGGTGAACTGCGTGGTACTCGTGACGGTGATCGTGAAAGCGCCGTTGTAGTCGGTCTGGGTGGCGCCGCTGATCACTACCTTCTGGCCAGTGGCGAAACCATGCGCAGCGCTGGTGGTCACGGTCGCGGTCGTGCCCGAGCGGGTGATGGTGCTCACGGTGGCTCCGCGCAGCTGGCCCAGGTTCACGGTGCGGGTGGTGCTGGTGAACTGCGCGCCGTACATGCGGAACGTCAGGTCGCTCTCCTGCACCGGCGTCCAGGTCGAGGCGTTGCTCGATTTGAGCATGGTGCCGATCGTGTACGGCTGGCTGGTGACGAATGCGCCAGCGGCGGCGTCATAGCGCCCCAGCTGGGCCAGGCCGACAGCATGAGTGGGATCATCGGTCAGCAGCACCATGGCGTATTCGACGCCGGGCTCCAGGTAGACGGGCCGGGTGAGGCTGATCTTGTTCCAGGCGTTAAGGGTGATGGCGCTCCCGAGCAGCACGCCCTCTGCCAGGGTAGTGGCATTGGGCAGGCCAACCTCCGTCTCCCGGATCTCCAGGTAGACGTTGTTGGCGCTGCTGCCCTTGGCGGTGAACTTGAACTCAATGCTCGTGACGTGCCGGCCCTGGTCGAGCCGGAAGGTCTGCGCCAGAGGATCCCAGAACCGGGTCTCGATGGTGGTGAGCTGGCGCTGCGTGCGGGTAAGGATCGTGCCGCTGCCAATGAAGCGCGCAGCGCCAAAGCTGCCCTGGTTGCCCAGGAAGGTGACGCGTTTCGTGCCGACAGGCACGTTCGCCGGGATCGTGAATGACCCCGTGATCTGTCCGGATCCGTTGGCTGTGAGTGGCATGGCGATCAGGCGGGGGTGACGTCGATCCCGTCGAACTTGACTTCGGTGAGAGTTTCACCGGGATCAAAGCCCGCGAGGGTGAAGTTGATCTGAATCTGGCGGAGGAACTCGGCTGGTCGCTCAGTCTCGCTGAGCAGTTCGGTTCGGGTGATGCTGGTCGTTGCGCTCAGCAGGCGACGATTCGGTCCTTGGAACAGCACCACTTGCTGCGTGGCCGGCGAAGTCCAGATGGTGTCGATGATCGTGAAGCGATCAACCGCAGGAGTCAGCGTGATAGCGGCCGGGATTGGATCGAACGCCTGATAGGGGTTGATCGGGCTGCTGCCGGTCTGCTGTGTCTGCTGCAGGATGATCTCTTCCGAGTAGGGGAGCATCCAGTCCTGCGTATTGTTGTCCGGCGCCTGGTAAACCGTCGGCGCAATCGGCAGCTGCAGGGTGCCGTCGAGGATGGCAGCAGTCTGGGCAATGCCCTGATCGCGCAGGTCGTCATCGAGGAATGGATCGACGAACACGCCGCGCTTGCTGCTGGGCTCCCTGCTGCTGATGTCGTTGCGCAGCCGCTCCAGCGCCACCAGGTCGAACAGGTCGACGATCAGCGAGCGCATCCGCTCCAGCTGATCAAACGGGATGGCGCGGATGCCGTCGTTGGTCACCTCCGGCGTCTCGCCCCACTTCTGGCGGATCGTGGCCAGGCTCAGCAGGTTGCCGGCCACCGCAGGCGGCAGAGGCGTGAACCTGGAGCTGATGCCTTTTACCCGCGAGAAGTTGCCATCGCGGTCGATGCACAGACGGTCGTAGCGCGGCAGCTTCCAGCGGTAATCGGTGAGCACCAGCGTGCCGTTCACCGCTCCGGTCACCGTGAAGGTGCCGGCCTGAAGGTTCACCAGCGAGGGAGTGACGTTGCCGAGGTAGCGGTAGGTGATCGAGTAGCTGGAGCCCGGCGCGGGCTCAGCGCCCCCAGGGCTCCAGTCCACCTTGTCGCCGTTCAGGAAGTAGTCGGTTGTGGCGGTGTAGGTGGTGGCACCCTGGGTGATGCTCTGGATCGACAGCACCGAGACGTCAGGCAGGCTGTCCTGGCCGCCGCTGGCGCCGCCCCGGGTAAGGCTGACGGTCTTCTCGCGGGTGATCACCACCTCCAGGATGCTCTCGACTGGGAAGCGGTTTAGCTGGATGCTGGCGCTGCCGCCGGTCGTGCCGGTGAAGGTGTCGGGCTCCGCGTCGACCAGCTCCAGGTCGGGGTCTTCGGCGTAGTTGAGCCGGGTCGAGGCCAGCTTGTCGATCTTGTAGCCGTAGATGTTGCCGGTGCCGTCCTTCACCGAAAAGGTGTTGACGCCGGCCGCCAGCCCCATCGCGGTGACGCTGAGACCGGTGACGATGTAGGAGCCGTTGCTCTCCCGGTCGTAGCGGGCCAGGGCCTCGGTAAACGCGTCGCCGGTGTTGACCCCCGACTGGCTCAGCAGCGCGCCGTCGATGACGGTCCATACGGGATAGAAGACGCCGGTGCTGCCATCACCCTCGCAACCCCAGGTGGGGGTGACGCGCAGGCGGCCAGCGCCAGGCTCGTCGTAGTTGCGGGTGCCGACTGCAGGGTCGCGCAGCGTGGCGTCCTGCAGCTCGGTGATCTCTTCGTCGAGCAGGTAAACGCCAACGCGCACCAGGCCGGAGGTGGCGATCGTGAAGCTGCGAGCGGGCACCTCACGCACTGCGCCGCGCAGGTAGATCAGGCTGAGCGGGCAGTTGATCGTGGTGGCGCTGATCGTCGGCGGCGTGCCGCTGATCACCGCGCCGTCCTTGAACACCGCATCAGCGATGCGCTTGAGGCGGTCGATCAGGCCGCTCTGCACCTCGTTGAGCTCGGCGCTCTGCAGGCCTTTGCCTGCGCGAAACAGCAGCTCGTCGTAGCGATCGGTCGCGTCGAACCTGTTGTAGTAGCCGGTCAGCGTCATCAGAAGGTCACCACGAACTCGAACAGCTGACGGGTTGTGATCTCACGGATGATCGGCGCCCGTCGCTCGATCACCAGCAGCGTGCCAGGCTGCGCCACCTGAGCCGGGAGCAGGTAGAACTGACCAGCCGGAACGCCGGCCGCGAGCACGCTGTCGAGGAAGATCGCCGTCTCGCGGATGGTGGAGCCGACAGCTTCCTCGAACTCGAAGTGGAACTTGAAGTAGAGGTTGTTGGTCGGTGTAGCGCTGATGTCGAACTTGCCCTCGGGCACGCTGATTGCGCCGTTGACGGCCGGTGCGCAGTATTCAACCTGAGTAGCCTTGCGACGGGCAATCTCCGCCAGCAGCGCGGTGCTGTTGGCGGCTGGAGCAGGAGGCGTGTTGCCCCACGCTGCGTCGCCACTGCCCCACGCAAGATGCGCAGTGCGGGCCTTGATCGCCGTGGCGATGGCAATGCGCCCGGATGTGGTCAGGATCGCCGCCATCGAGTCCCTAATGCCTCTCGGTCATCATAGGTTCATCGTCAGACCTGGCTGTCATCAACAGCAATCGCCAGCAGGCTAGGAATGAAGAAGGTTGTTGCAGGGTTGATCTCATCTGTGACGGAGCTTGATGCTACGGCGTTCACGTCGCCCCAGGTTGTCGGCTGCCAGGTGATCGCCGCCCATGTCTGCCCTTGGTAGGTGGCGCTGATGCATTCCAAGGTGGTCAGCAGCGCCGAGTGGTTGATCGTGTGCCACTCTTCATCGATCAGGCTGTGATCGAGCAGGAAGCGATCGAAGTTCCGCACGAGCACGCCGATCACATCGGTGTGCGTGCTGGCGACCGTGGCGTTTTCCTGCACAAAGCTGGAAAGGATCTGGCCGTAGCTGATCTGCGGCCAGTCGGGCCGGGGACGCACGCCGCTGTGATCGCTCAGGATCGCGCCGTCGCTCAGCAGGCTGTCGTCCAGCACAAAACGCCGGAAGTCGTAGACCGCGTAGATCCGCTGCAGGCGGGAGCGCACCGGGCTGCTGATGCGCGTGACGCCCACGATGTCGTCGATGATCTGCTCGCCGGTGGTGCCGGCAGAGAGGCCCAGCTGGTATTCAGCCCAGCGGTAGGTGCCGCCCTCGGATTCCTCCACCAAGCCGGTGATGCCAATCCAGCCCAGGGCGATGCGCACTGCCTCGGGGGTGCCCCGGATCCGCTGCCACAGAACGCCCTCGGCGATGGCGCGGCGTTGGTTGTTGCCCAGGTAGGGCAGGATCTCGCCCAGCCCGTATTCGTAGATCAGCCACGGCACCACCGAGTCGGGGATGCTGACGCGCTTCGCCGTGCGAATGATCGGCACCGGGCCGCCGGCGCGCTGCAGGCTGGAAGTGGAGCGAGAGAAGTCCCGCTCCAGGGCGGTCGCGTTAGGCGGAAGAAGGTCGTACCGGCTCATCGGTCACGCCCCGCCATCGTGAGCGTGATTGCGCCCAGAGCCGGAGCCTGACTGGGGCCGCACACTACATCAGCTGCAGGCGCCGTCAAGACGACGCGCTGCACGCCAGCGGGGTGAAGCTGAGCGATCAGCCAGGAGCGAGTCACGTCCCAGCCGAGGCCAGAGGCTGCATTGAACGCAGCCGTGAGGTTGGCCTGCAGACCGTTGAACACTTCGATCGGCGTGTCGGGATAGAGGTAGATCTGCGCTGTCACCGGCACCGTGTTGATCGTGGCGCCGGCGACCGTCACCACGTCGGTGATGACGCGCACGCTATCGCTCTGCAGCACGGTGTCGATCGTGCTGAGCAACATGCTGCTGGGCGTGCCGTTGCCCTGCGTGGAGAGGATACTGACCAGCACCTCGCCCGGCGCTGGACTGCTGACGGCAGCATCCTTCACAAGCGGGCTAGCGGTCAGCGCCTGGTAGCGATACCAGGCTGCGCCGCCGGCAGTGCTGCTGCCCATGATGCGCTCGATCGTACGCAGGCGCAGCGCTTCGTCACCTTCGCTCTCCAGACGAGTGACGCCATAAAAGGCCGCCAGGTTTTCGAGGTCGCCTCCGATGGCGTAACGCAGCAGCGTGGCCTGCAGGGCATCGTTGACGCGCTGGCGCAGAATCAGCTCGCGGGCCGCAGCCACCTCCAGGATCTTGATGCCCGGATCGCTCTCAAGGATCTCGGTGTAGGACGGGTCGCGCGCCTGGAGGTCGGCAATTATCGCGGCGAGGATCGTCTCGTAATCGAGCTCCTCAATGATCTCCGGATCGGGAATGCTGCTGAAATCGAGCGTCGCCATCAGACCACAAGCCCCTCGATCTCGATCTTCTGCCCGTTGAGCAGGTAGTACCCGACCAGGCTAAGGCTGATCTGTCCGCTGTCTGAAACGCTGTCGATCTTGATCTGCTCCAGCCGCAGTCGCGGCTCCCAGCGATCGAGGGCCTCGGCCGTGGCGGCCACCAGTTCAGAGACGAGGCTGTTGTTGATCGGCCGGTCAACCAGGCGCGGGATGCGGCTGCCATAGTCCCGGCGATGCACGCGCGTACCGATCGGCGTCGTGAGGATGTCCTGGATCGACTGGCGCAGATGATCGAAGCCAATCAAGTACCAGTGTCCTCCGCGTGCAAGCAA
>VFQS010001926.1_pt1 | contig 17896 bp, 21 predicted proteins | sample 3512361 | NCBI WGS metagenome assembly VFQS01 (sample SAMN10412375, study PRJNA504923) | tailings metagenome | isolation source: Relicate 1 Philex TSF3 active mining | place: Philippines
TGGAGCGCATCCGCTCGAGCGTGGAGTCCACGCGCCGGCCCGAGGTGCTGGGCGGGCTGGGCGGTTTTGGAGGGCTCTGCCGCCTGCCCCAGGGCATGCGCAAGCCGTTGCTGGTGTCGGGCACCGACGGCGTGGGCACCAAGCTCGAGCTGGCCCAGGCCCATGGCCGCCATCACGGCGTTGGCATCGATCTGGTGGCGATGTGTGTGAACGATGTGATCACCAGCGGCGCCCAGCCTCTGTTCTTTCTCGATTACATCGCCACCGGCAAGCTCACCCCGGAGGCCATGGCCGAGGTGGTGGAGGGCATCGCTGATGGCTGCCGCCAGAGCGGCTGTGCCCTGCTGGGCGGTGAAACCGCGGAGATGCCCGGCTTCTATGGCCCCGGCCGCTACGACCTGGCGGGGTTCTGCGTGGCCGTGGTTGAAGAAGACGAGCTGATCGAGCCCGCGCGGGTGCAGGCGGGTGATCGCATCGTGGCTGTGGCCAGCAGCGGGGTGCACAGCAATGGTTTCAGCCTGGTGCGCCGCATCCTTGAGATGCGCGGCGTCACAGCCGAGACCAGCCTCAGCCCCGGTGGCCCTGGCGTGCTCGATGCCTTGCTGACGCCCACCGTTCTTTATGCGTCCCTGGTGCAGGCTCTGCTGGCCGGCGGGGTGGAGCTGCATGGCATGGCTCACATCACCGGCGGCGGTCTGCCGGAAAACCTGCCGCGAGCCTTGCCCGATGGTCTCCACGCCCGCCTCGATCCGGGCAGCTGGGAGCGTCCGGCGCTGTTTCGTTGGCTGCAGGAGAACGGTGAGGTGCCAGAGGCTGATCTCTGGAACACCTTCAATCTGGGGGTTGGCTTCTGTCTGGTGGTGCCGGAGCAGGCCGTGGATGCGGCCTTGCAGGTGTGTCAGCAGCAGGGGCACCAGGCCTGGTTGCTCGGTCAGGTGGAGCCCGGATCGGCGGGATCAGGGCCCCTGGCTGGATTGCCGTACTGATCCGGCCGCCCTGGCTGCCAAATTGCATCAGCCTGGCGCGTGCGCTCGGTGAAATCGCTCCAGGCCGTTAGGGTCTGGGCACTGCGGCGTGGCCTTGATCACGCCCGCGCCGTGCCTGGTTGTTCGGCAACGCAGAACACAGCTCAGTAATTCCGTTTTTCATAGGTTCGAGATGTCGTTAAACGGCTCGCTTTTAAACGCCTCCACTCGCATCACCCGTCGGCGCAGTTCCGCTGGTCCGATTCCCCCCAACCGCCCGCTGCGCCCCCGCGACGCCTACCCCAGCCGCAGCAGCGTGCGGCCCACGTTCCTCACCCTGCGCGACCACGGCAAGGTGTTCGTGGCGGATCTGCCCCGTCTCTCCGATGGCCAGCTGGCCCATGTGGGTAAGGAAGCGCGCGAGGTGCTCGAGAGCATCAGCCGCCGCCTGGAGGAGCTGGATCAGCAGCTGCAGCTCACGCCTCAGGAGCAGGAAACCCGCATCCGCGCCGCCACCAAGCGCGATGTCACCGAGCGGTTCATTCGTGCGGTGGAAGAGGAGCAGGAGCAGCGCCGCACCAACCCCGCCCTGAAGGCGGCCGCCGGTGAATCCCTCGCACGGGCGTTCCTGGAGATCGCCCGCCATCGTCTACCCGGTGCCACCTTCGACTCCCTGCTGCAGGAGGCCCTTGCCGCCTGTGATGAGGGCTCTGCCACTCCGGAAGCTCCCGCTGCCCCTGCAGCGCTCGAGGCCCCTCGCCCCAGGCTGGTGTCGTTGAGCCGGCCGGCGGAGACGGCCGAGGCTCCCGAGCGTGAGCGCATGCCGGTGGTGCTCACCCCTGATCCGTCGCCGCTGATGGGACAGGCCTGATCAGGCGCTCTGGAAGGGATTGGCGGGCATCCTTGCAGCGCCGGCCGCTCCCACCAGTTGATCGAGGCTGCTGCGTTCATCGCTGCTCAGCTGCCAGCTGAGGGCAGCGGCCGTCGCCTCCACCTGCTCGCAACTGCGCAGGCCGGGGATGGGCATCGCCCCGTGGGCGCGGCACCAGTTCAGGGCCACGGCTGCCAGGCCACCCGGCCGGCCTGCACCGATCTCCGCCATCCGCTGCCGCAACGGTTGAATCTGCGGCTCAAGCCGCTGGAACAGCCGGCGCCGGGTGCCGGTGAGCGGCCGGCTGATGGCCGTGTCGGGGCTGGATGAGGCGGCAGCGCTGTGGCTGCGGCTCAGCAACCCGAGGGCCAGCGGGCTGTAAGCGATCAGATCGATGTTGAGTTCACGGCATACCTCCGCCACCCCGCCTGCCAGCACCGGCTGGGGGGCCAGCAGGGAGAGCTGCACCTGCAGGCTGCGCAGAGGTACGCCCTGGTCGGCCAGGCGCTGGTGCAGCTGGCGCAGTCGCTGGGGTCCCACGTTCGACACTCCCAGGCTCGCCACGGCACCACTGCGCACCAGATCGGCCAGGCCATCGAGCAGCGGTCCTTCCTGCCAGGGGGCGTAGCGGGCGGTGCTCCAGTGCAGCTGCACCCGTTGCATCTGGCCCTGCAGCCGCTCCTGAGAGGCGGCGAAGGCTCGGCGGTAGCCCTGGCGCCCCAGGCGCCAGGGGAAGGGTGCCAGCTTGGTGGCGATGCAGAGCTGGGCCCGCTGCTCGGCCGGCACTGCCATGGCAAAACGGCCCAGTAGTGCCTCGCTGCGCCCATTGAGCCGGCCGGTGCCGTAGGAGTCCGCTGTGTCGAAGAAGTGGAGCCCCTGCTCCAGGCAGCGGCGGAAGGTGGCGGCCAGGGCCTCGTCGTCGCGCTCCGGGTCGTAGCCCCACAGGAATTGGTTCCCCCAGGCCCAGGTTCCCACCCCGATTCCTGGTTCTCCGCTGCTGCTTGCCATGATCGAGCCAGTCGGGGCTATTCCTGCGGTGAATTCTCTGCCCAGCTCAGCCATGGCCGCCGAACCTGTGGGGGAGCCCCGTGAGCCGCAGCCTGCAGCTGCAGAGGCCGATCCGGTGCTCTGCGGCCACTGCGGCCGCACCGCCAGTAATGGTCTGGTCTGCATCGGCATGTGTGTGGCCGACTCCGGCTACTGATGCCGGGTCGCGTCTGCGGCTGCGCCGCCCTGGTTGCGGCGGCTGCACTGCTGGTGGGCCCTCTGCGGCCATCGGCGGAGGCGGCGGAGGCCTTCGGGCGGTGGCTCCACCGCCCCAACACCTGCGTTGTGGAACATGGGGTGGCTCCCAGGCTGCGCTGCCAGGAGCTGCAACTGGATCAACGCAGCCCGGAGGTGCTGCGCCTCAGCGTGCAGGCCCTGGGCAAGGAGCCCGGCACCTTGATCCGACTCACGCTGGTGGGGGCCCTGGCGCAGGGCAGCGAGCCCATGGGCTGCCGCAATGGCAGCTGCTCACTCCAGCGCCCGCTCAGCTTCAGTCTGGTGAGCCTCAGCCTGGCCCGCTTCGACGAGCGCGGTCTGGTGCAGGCCCTGCCACGCACCTGGTCGGTGCGTGGTGACTGCCGGATCGATACCAGTGATCTGCGCTGTGAGGCAGTGAACAGTGATCTGGCTGCGCTCGGAGAGCCGCCATGGGTGATCCAGGCTCAGCTGCGCTGATCAGTCTCCGCGCAACACCGTCATGGATCCAAGTTCGGCACAGTCGCTATCAGCAAGACTGCGATTTCCAGGGTTGCATGGGTGAGGGCTAGTGACTTCATGGGGCGTATGGGTCATGTTGATTCGCTCAAATCTCTTGGGTGATTCGTATTCTTTGCCTGATGGAAGCGGGCCGCTCTCGTGCTTCTGGCCTCGTCTCAACCCCGCCACTCCAGCCTCAATCCCGCCCATGCTGCCGCGACCTCCTGAGGCACGCTGACGCAGGTGGCGGGCAATGGTGTTCCAGGGCCGGTAGGCCAGGGTTTCAGCGGTGGGGTGGAGAGCGAACTGCAGGGCAGCGCTGGGGAGGCAGGTGCCGGACGCTGCATCCGTAAAGTTATGTGTTGTGGAACCCGTCGCCTGAGTAGCGTTCTCTTTCACCTGCTTCAGCAGCGTGGACACCTACTCGCAACCGCTTCTGGATGCGTTGGATCATCTCTGCCATCTGGTGGATGGTGACCCGGCGATTGAGCACGAGTTCTACGACGCCAACACGCCAGAGGAGATGGTCGCTCTGGCTGTGGATACAGGGATCTTGATTGACGCCGATGATTTCCGTGCCCTGCTCAGGAGCGGAAGCACAGAGCGATGGGAAGTGCGGGGGGAGGACAATGACAACCCGATCATTCATCTGCAACGGGTCTTTCGTGTCTGATGCTGGACCCTGAGCTGAGCATCAGTCCCGCTCCTGCTTCTGCTCCCATCAGCAGCACCGGTTCTGCCTGGCGGTCACCCCTTTTGGGCGCGGGTCAGTAGTTATCCCCGTATTTCAGGCCTGAGGTGGCATTCATCAGTTCCACGGTGGTCTGATGACCCTGCGCCAAGGTCACTTCGTGCTGGATGCCGATGTCACGGAGTGCCTTGATATCGAATTCAGGTGCGGTAATCCAACTGAACCCTTTGCCAAAGGTGTTGTCAGGATTCACCACATACCAATGGCAGGCGGTGTCGGGCACGGCGACGGAGCACTTGGTCCAGTCGTTGTCCCACTGAGGCACCTGAACAAAGGACAGGACAGCAAAAAGAACCCCGAGCACACTCGTGACCATGACCGCATTTACATTTCTCAATATCCTAGGCGGTGTCAGGGGAGGCTCCCTCGTCGGCCGGCTGACTGGTTTCTCGTCGTGCTGATTTGTGTCTTAAGGCAAGGATTCTTTCGATTGCCTTCAGACTTGCGGAGGTTGTGAGGCGGTGATGGGTTTTTCTGGTTTGCCTTCCTTGCTGGCCTTGGCGGGATTGTTGGGGTTTGTGGCGCTCCGTTTTGTTTTCGGGGTCTTCGCCTGAGCGAGATCTGGGACGCCTGGTGCTCCGTTTTGGGTTGTCAGTGCTTCAGCTGCGGTGCCGTGAGGGCAAAGCAAGTTCGTCGGACCCTCGCCAAGGCCATCGCCAGGTCAGATCTGCGTCGTACTGAGGTCCCCGCGCTCAGCAAAGAAGTCCGCTCGGTCTGAACGGTCCACTTGGGGGCTCAACCGGCCCCATAAAAAAGCGGACCCGCCCAGGACCGCTCGATGACCACGCGCATTCTATGAAGTTCTGTAACGCTTCTGTGGATTGGATCTTCTGCGTCAGGGCCCAGCCCAGCGTCTTCCAGTTGGAGGCATCTCCGGTTCAGGTCATCCATCACGCCGCCTGTTGGTCTTTCTGCCAGATCCGCTCCAGGGTTTTTCTGAACTGATCGGTGCTGGTCTCTCTGGCCAGACCACGCTTGCGGAAGACCGCGGTGATCCGCCAGAACTTGACCCCCGCGGCAAGCGCGAAGACCGCCCAGGGCGCCAGCATCCAGAGGGGGTGGAGATCCATCAGGGCAGTCTGAGTGCCTTCTGGCACCGCTTGGACTGCTGATGCTGGCGGAATGCCCACTGGTTACCCCTGATCACCAATCCGCAGTGGTCGCAGATCGTTACGGGGCGACTTCTGCTCCATTGGGCAGGGCGTTCGCCCACCAGTTCTCGCCGTGATGGATCAATGCCTCTGCCCTGCTGGTAGCGAGTCAGGGCAGGAGCGGTGGTGATGAATCCTGTTTCCAGGCAACGGAACAGCGGGACCTACCGACTCAGCGCCCACCGCACTGCTCCAACCGCAATCGTGATGCTGACCATCGTGTTCCAGAGCAGGGCATCCCGACTGTTCAGGCGCTGCACACAGCGTGGGAGTTCAAGGTCTCCCTTCAGCAGGATCGCTGTGCTGATCAGGAGATAGGCAAGGGGGATGCCCAGGGCCAGGAGGAGTTCGGTGGTCATCGCAGTGCTCTCTACTGCTCATCCATCCGCTTGAACTCCTTCAGCGCTGCCCGATTGAGGCGGTCATCGCACCCCACCACCAACTGCGGGTAGATCGTCCCGTCGTTGTAAGGGGCATAAGCAGCACTGCAGAGCGCCTTGGTTGCCTCATGCCACTGCTCCATCAGGCGCTTTCCCGCCTTCTGGCGCAACTGGGCATCGGACTGCTCCCAGGACTTCTCAGCGCAGTAGCGCATCTCCACTGTGTTCTCACCAGGGCACTGGATGGCCGGTGGTTTGGCAGCAGCAGCACTTGGAGCAAATGCCAGGGCACCAAGGATCAGCAGTCGCTTCATCGGGTCTGGTGCCTCTGCCCTGAAGGGTATGCAGGGTCTGGGGCGCTGTGGTGCTTCAGGACTCTGGGCTCACCAGGCAGTGCCCTCACTGGACCAGTCGGGATGCGATGAAGGTTGCCGCCGCTCTCTGAGTGCGTCTGATCAGCGCAGCATCAGCACCACCCCGATCACCAGTCCAGCAACGTGGACCAGCACCGTCTCCCTGTTGTGTGGTGGGTATGCCAGTAGTGGTCTGACGGGATGCGGTTCGCTCTTGCTTGCCCAGATCAGCACCGAGAGCACCAGGAAGCACCCGAGCACCTGGAGGGAGTGCTCCAGGACCTCGCCGAGCGCGAACTGCCTGATGAACTCCAGGTGGGCCGCAAGGTGCTGGATCTTTTCGGGAAGCACCGTGCTGACAGCAAAGACCCCGCCCATGCAGAGCGCCTTGCGGAGGTCCCTTGAGGCATTCGCCCTGCTGCTCACTGGATCAACCGTTCGGATGAGCGGGCAACCAGTCACGGGAACCCAGTTGGGCGCATTTTGATCGCCTGGGACTCATTCCCCAGGGCGAGCGCGTCGTCGCGGTCTGCTTGTTCGCGATGCAAGCCGAATCGCGTTAAGCGCTGGAGTTGAAAGAGAGGCGGCACCCAGATTCGAACTGGGGGTAAAGGATTTGCAATCCTCTGCCTTACCACTTGGCCATGCCGCCGGACGGGAGCAAACTCCCAGGGCGGATCGTATCAGTCACGGGATGCCCGGCCGTTTGCTGGTGCTGAGCAACGGCCATGGGGAGGACCTGATTGCTCTGCGGGTTCTGCAGGCTCTCCATCGGCGTCGGCCGGGGCTGGAGATCGCGGTGCTGCCCCTGGTGGGGGAGGGCGCTGCGTTCGCGGCGGCTGAGGCGGCCGGGGTGTTGCGGCGGATCGGGCCCCGCCGCCAGCTGCCCAGCGGCGGCTTCAGCAATCAGAGCCTGCGCGGCTTGCTGGCGGATCTCGGGGCCGGAGTGCTGGGGCTGAGCTGGCGGCAGTGGCGTTTGGTGCGCCGCTGGGGGCGTCGCGGTGATCCCGTGCTGGCTGTGGGTGATCTGTTGCCGCTGTTGCTGGCCTGGTGCAGCGGCGCGCCCTACGGCTTCATCGGTACCCCCAAGAGCGATTACACCTGGCTCAGTGGGCCGGGCACGGCCGGCCCCGCGGCGCTCTATCACCGCTGCAAAGGCAGTGAGTGGGACCCCTGGGAATGGGCCTTGATGGCCGGGCATCGCTGCCGCCTGGTGGCCATGCGTGATGCCCTCACCGCCCGCGGTCTGCGCCGCCATGGCGTGGATGCGCTGGCTCCCGGCAACCCGATGATGGATGGCCTGCAGGCTGAGCCCCTGCCCATGGCGCTGCAGGCGCGCCGGCGCCTGCTGTTGCTGGGGGGGAGCCGCATGCCGGAGGCGCTGGGCAATCTGCGCCGGCTGTTGGAGGCCCTGGCCCCGCTGAGCGAGGCCGAGCCTCTGCTGGTGCTGGCCCCTTGCGGCTCCAGGCCGTCGCCGCAGGAGTGGGCACCGCTGCTGCAACAGCTGGGTTTTGAGCCGGTGCCTGGGCCGCCGCCATGGCAGGCGGCCCAGGCCTGGCAGCGCGGCAGTGTGCTGCTGCTGGTGGGGCCGGGGCGGTTTGCGGCCTGGGCCGCTCATGCCGAGCTGGGTCTGGCGACCGCCGGAACCGCCACCGAGCAGCTGGTGGGGCTTGGTGTGCCGGCCTTGTCGTTGCCTGGGCCCGGGCCTCAGTTCAAGCTCGGTTTTGCTCAGCGCCAGAGCCGCCTGCTGGGGGGAGCGGTGGCGGTGTGCCGCACACCACAGGCGTTGGCGCAGGGCCTGGTGCAGCTGTTGCAGGATCCGCCGCGGCGGGCTGCGCTGGGGCGGATCGGGCAGCGGCGGATGGGGCCCGCCGGTGGCAGCGAAGCCCTGGCCCGGCTGCTGGAGCAGCGGCTGCTTTCGCCCGCTGCAGGGCCAGACGGGATGATGGCCTGACGCCTCTTGCAGCCCGCATGGCAGCGCCTCAGGACAAGGACTTCGTGACGGCCTGCGGAAAGCTGGCCAGCGCCTTGAGCATCAGCATCGCCGCAGCCCGCCGCAAGGTGGATCTGGTGGCCTCCCGAGAGGGCGTGCGCGACCCTGCCGGCCGGCTCCTGATCGCCCAGCGGCTGTTGCTGGAGAGCGAAGGTGTGGGGCAGCAGTCGCGCCAGCTGCTCGATGTGCTGCTGGAGGCTGTGGCGGAAGAGGCGAACTACCTCGGCGACGACTGAGCCCCTCCTGGCCTCAGCAGCGGTGCTCGAAGATCGCGCCGAAGCGGCCGCGATCGAGTTCCGCGATCACCGGGATGCACTGGAAGCTGCGTTGGGCCAGATCCAGGCGCTCCTCGCGCTCCAGCATCTGGATCAGCCGCTCCCGGGCCGGCAGCAGGTAGCGCACATCATTGGCGGCGTAGGCCAGCTGTGCTTCGCTCAGCTCCTCCACGCGCCCCCAGTCGCTGCTCTGGGCCCCCTTGTCGAGCTCCACGCCGCAGAGCTCATTCACGAGTTCCTTCAGGCCGTGGCGATTGGTGTAGGTGCGGGCCAGGCGACTGGCCACCTTGGTGCAGAACAGCGGGTTCACGGCGATGCCCAGGCCCTCGCCGAGGGCGGCCACATCGAAGCGGGCGAAGTGGAACACCTTCACGATGTCGGCCCGCTCCATCAGCTGCTGGAGCAGCGGAGCCTCGCTCTGGCCCCGCAGGATGCGGATGCAGCACACGTTGTCGTGCTCGTCGCTGATCTGCACCAGGCAGAGCCGATCGCGGCCATGCACCAGGCCCATGGCTTCGGTGTCCACCGCCAGGGCGCTGGAGCGGCCGAGTAACTCATGCCATTCGGGCGTGAGGTCGGCATCGAGCACGGCGAAGCGGGCCGGGCTGGAGCCGGCGGCCGGCGCTGTGGAGCCACTGGAGCTAGGGCTGGGCAAGGTGGTGACGGGAGCTGAGGCCATCGTCGCGGACCGCCGGCTGGGCAACGCCAAAACCCAAGATCGTCTTTCGCTCTTGAAAGTCGAAATGAGATTGCGCTAGCAGGTGGATGTGCCTCTTGGCGGTTGTGATGCGATCTCCCCGTTCCCCGGAGCTGGCGGGCCTTGGAGTGATCCGAGCCTTTTTTGAGCAGCCCCCCATTCAGCATCTGGGGCTGGAGCTGGCCGTGTGCTGGATCCTCGAGCGCCTGCTCGAGCGCGACAGCTATCCCACCGCCCTGATGCACGACCTCAGCGATGCTCACCCCAAGCTGAGGCTCTCAGAAACAGTGCTGCAGCAGGCCATTCACTTCCTTGATCACCAGGGGGCGATCAGCACCTACAGCCAGCGCTGTCCCAGTCGGGGGCGCCCCCGCCGCATGCTCCACCTCCTGGAGACGCATCGGCAGGCTGCGCTGGAGCTGATGACGCCATGGCGGCATTGGCTTGAGGAGAATGAAGCGCATCTGCATGGCGGCGCGCATGCCCCCAGCTCTGGGTTCCACCCTGCTGCTCACCCTGCTCCTGGCTGTCGGCCTGGTGTTCTTCCTGCGGGCCGCCAGTAAGGACCGCACCACCGTGGTGGAGGTGCGCTCGTCGCGGCCGCCGCTGGAGGTGCTGCCCGTGATGGCCGATTGGTTGAAGCAGCGGGGTTGGCTTGAGCAGGAAAGCAACCCCGAGCGGCGTCTGCTGCGCTTTCGCGGGCAGGTGCAGGCCAGTGGAGGGTTGGCGGTGCTGCTCTCGCTGCTGGGAGGCGTGGGTGCTGGTTGCCTGGGCCTGGTGCTGCGGCAGCTCCTGCCGCAGCTGCACTGGTGGCCGCTGTTGTTGATCGCCCTGGGCCCCATGGCCGGTGTGCTGTATCGCCGCCGCGCCGCCCGTGATGAATCGGTGGAGCTGCGCCTGATCAGCCACGATCAGGCCACCGGCAGCGCCCTGCGTCTGCGCGCCCATCGCGATGAGCTGATCGCCCTTGAGCAGGAGCTGGGGCCGCAGCTGGGTCTGTTCAGCGACGGCAATCTGCTCAGCTCCCCGATCTGAGCGAGAGTGGTGCCTCGACACCGCTGCCTTCACGCATGGCCTGCCTGAGCGGCCTTCGCCGCACTGTGCTGTTGGCAGGCCTGCTGCTGGCCACCCTGGGCCTGGCCGTTGCGGCCGAGGCTCCTGCACCGAGCAGTGGAGGCAGCGATCCGCTCACCGGTGTGCGCAGCCGCCTCCAGCGCGACTGGGTGGGCCGCCGCCCCCTGGGGCGCGAGGTGGAGATTCTGGTGATGGCCGGCCACGCTGATTCCCAGGGCATCGCCGGTGCCGGAACCTCCGGTGCCGCGGTGGATCTTGCCGGTGCCCCGCCGATGCAGCCCGGCATCCGCGACGAGCTCTACTGGAACCTTGAGGTGGCTCGCCGGGTGGTGGATCTGGGCCGGCAGCGCGGGCTCAACATCCGCTTCTATGACCCGTTGGTGCGCACCATCCACAGCGGCGATGACCCTCGCACCAATTGGAGTGTGGGCAAGGCCCATGCCGCGGCCGGTGGCTATGCCCTGGAAATTCACTTCGACGCTTACGGCCCCGATGGGGTGGGTTCCGGCGTGATCCCGGCCCTGCATCGTCCCCACAGCAGCATCGATGAGAGCCTGGCCCTGGCCTTCGGCGGCTACCCGCGCCACTTCCGGGGTGGTCTGGGCGGTCCTCGCCGGGGTATCACCCTGCTGGAGATCGGCAAGCTCGAGGCTCCGCTGGAAACGGCGCTGCGCAATCCAGCCAGCCGCCAGCAGGCTCTCGCCTCGATCACCACGCGGGTGGTGAATGCACTGGAGCTGGGTGTCGGCGGTGTGGCTGAGCCCACCGCCGCCCACAGCACGCCCGCCTCAGCTCACAGCCCCGTGGGGCTGGCAACGGGCGGCCAATGAGTCATCACCCAGCCAGTTCTGGGGCTTGGTGAACAGCTCGGTGAGCAGCGCTTCGCGGCTGCCGGCCTCGGGCTGATAGCCGTATTCCCAGCGCACCAGCGGCGGCAGCGACATCAGGATCGATTCGGTGCGGCCGTTGGTCTGCAGGCCGAAGATCGTGCCGCGGTCGAACACCAGGTTGAACTCCACGTAGCGGCCGCGGCGATACAGCTGGAACTGCCGTTCGCGCTCGCCATAGGGCGTGTTGTGGCGCTTCTCGGCGATCGGCACGTAGCTGGGCAGGAAGGCGTTGCCGCAGGCGCTGGCCAGGGCGAACAGCTGCTCCCAGCTCTGGGGTTGGCTGCCCACCCGCTGGCCGGCGGCGGCGGCGGGGCCTTCGGGGGCCTGGCCCTTGTAGAGAACGCCGCGGGGATCTTGGTAGTCGTAGAAGATGCCGCCCACGCCGCGGGTTTCATCGCGGTGCTTCAGATAGAAGTATTCGTCGCACCAGGGCTTGAACACCTCGTAGAAGGCGGGGTTCACGCTGTCGCAGGCGCCCTTGAGGGTGCGGTGGAAGTGCTGGGCGTCTTCGAGGAAGGGGTAATAGGGGGTGAGGTCGGCGCCGCCGCCAAACCACCACACCGGGCCTGCTTCGAAATAGCGGTAGTTGAGGTGAACGGTGGGGATGTAAGGGTTGCGGGGGTGCAGCACCATCGAGGTGCCGGTGGCGAACCAGCGGTGCCCCTTGGCTTCCGGGCGCTGGCTGAGGATCGAGGGCGGCAGCTCACTGCCTTCCACCTCCGAGAAATTCACGCCGCCCTGCTCGAAGACGCGGCCCTCCTTCATCACGCGGGAGCGGCCACCGCCGCCCTCGGGCCGCACCCAGCTCTCCTCCTGAAAGCGGCCGGTGCCGTCGAGCTGCTCGAGGCCGGCGCAGATGGAATCCTGCAGGCCCATCAGCAATGCCTTGGCCCGCTGGCGCGAATCGGCTGGTGGCGCCTCCAGGCTTGGCGTGGCGGCGGGGGCGCTGCCCAATTTGGCTTTGGTTCGCGACAGCAGGCCCTTCAACATCAGTGCAACCGCCCGGGGGGCTCAGGCAAACCGCCTCACCTTTTCAGCTCAACAGGCCGAGGCACAAGCTTTCGAGAGAGTTCGTGATCGCGATTGCGGTAGGCCCGTGGCGGGTGCGGCCGTGTTCAGAACACCTTCGGCCACCGCTTCTAGGATCCGGATCCTTTCCTCCCGCCCGATGGCCAGCGCAGATCAGGCCTTAGCCCAGGCCCTCGCCGCCCTCGAGCCCCTCACCGACGCCGGCAGCGGCCGCAGCCTGCTGGAGCTGGAGTGGATTCAGCAGGTGCGCGTGCAGAACAACCGCGTTGTGTTTCGCCTGGCGCTGCCGGGTTACGCCAATGCCCAGCGAGAACGCATCGCGGCCGATGCGCGCGGCGCCCTGTTGCAGCTGGGTGGGATCGACGATGTGCAGATCGAACTGGCGCCGCCGCCCGCTCCCGCGGCCGCGCATCAGCAGGCTCCGATCGGTGCGGCGGGCCATGGCGGTGGTGGGCCCGAGCGTCAGCCGATCCCCGGCGTGAAGCAGGTGATTGCCGTGAGCAGCGGCAAAGGCGGTGTGGGCAAGAGCACCGTGGCCGTGAACCTGGCCTGTGCGCTGGCGGCCTCGGGTCTGAAGGTGGGGCTGCTGGATGCCGATATCTATGGACCCAATGCCCCCACGATGCTGGGGGTGGCGGATCAGACCCCGCAGGTGCGCGGCAGCGGCAACGCCCAGATCCTCACGCCGCTGGAGAGCTGCGGCATCGCCATGGTGTCGATGGGATTGCTGATCGATGCCGATCAGCCGGTGATCTGGCGCGGGCCGATGCTCAACGGCATCATTCGCCAGTTCCTCTATCAGGTGGAGTGGGGTGAACGCGATGTGCTCGTGGTGGATCTGCCTCCCGGCACCGGCGATGCCCAGCTCAGCCTGGCTCAGGCGGTGCCGATGGCCGGGGTGATCATCGTCACCACGCCACAGAGGGTGTCGCTGCAGGACGCGCGCCGTGGCCTGGCGATGTTCCAGCAGCTTGGGGTGCCTGTGCTGGGGGTCGTGGAAAACATGACCGCCTTCATCCCGCCCGATGCGCCGGAGAAGCGCTACGAGCTGTTCGGCTCGGGTGGTGGCGCTCAGTTGGCGCAGGAGAGCGAGGTGCCTCTGCTGGCCCAGTTGCCGATGGAGCTGGCGGTGGTGCAGGGCGGTGATGGCGGGCGCCCGGCGGTGCTCAGTGCGCCTGAATCAGCCACCGCCCAGGCGTTCCGGGATCTGGCGGCGCGCCTGCCGCTGGCGGCCGCCGCATGACCCTGCTGGGGCTCTGGGGCCGGCGTCGCAGCGCCCTGTTCGCCGCCGGTGGCTCCCACCGGCGCCGCTGGGTCGATCGCGTCGACAAGTTGCTCTGGTGGATTCCCCTGGCGATGATCTTCGTCTCGGGGATCCTGATCGCCAGCACCCAGCGCCAGGCTGATTACGCCGACTGGTATCAGCACTGGGTCACGGCGGCGGTGGGCCTCGCCATCGCCCTCGGCCTGGCACGCATACCGGTGGAGAGCATCACCCGTTGGCCCTGGCTGATCTACGGCGTCACCGTGGCCAGTCTGATCGCGGTGCGGGTGGTGGGGGTGAGTGCCCTCGGCGCCCAGAGCTGGATCAACATCGCCGGCTTCAACGTGCAGCCCTCGGAGTTCGCCAAGATCGGCGCGATTCTGCTGCTGGCACGCGTGCTCTCGCGCCATCCGGTGGAGCGCCCGGTGGATCTGGTGCGGCCGGTGGCGATCATCAGCTTCCCCTGGCTGCTGGTGCTGGTGCAGCCCGATCTGGGCACCTCGCTGGTGTTCGGCGCGGTGCTGCTGGTGATGATGTTCTGGTCGGGGATGCCCGGCAGCTGGGTGGTGCTGTTCCTTTCGCCGGTGATCACGGCGATCGTTGCCGGGGCGTTTCCTTGGTTGCTCCTGGCCTGGATCCCGGCCATGGGTCTGCTCGCCTGGAAGAGCCTGCCCTGGAAGCGTGCCGGGCTGTCGCTGGTGTTGGCGGTGCAGGGGCTCTTCGCGGTGGCCACCCCCTGGCTGTGGAACAACTTCCTGCAGCCCCACCAGCGCGATCGCCTCACCCTCTTCCTGGATCCCAACAAGGATCCGCTCGGAGGGGGATATCACCTGCTGCAGAGCACCGTGGGGATCGGCTCCGGTGGCTGGTTCGGCACCGGCTTGCTGCAGGGCCATCTCACCCTGCTGCGCTTCATCCCTGAGCAGCACACCGACTTCATCTTCAGCGCTCTGGGAGAGGAGCTGGGCTTTGTGGGCTCGGCGCTCGCGGTGCTGGGGTTTGTGGTCTGGATCTGGCGCCTGCTGCAGATCGCCGGCAAGGCCCGCAGCGATGTGGAGTCGCTGGCGGTGGTGGGTGTGGGAGCCATGGTGATGTTCCAGGTGGTGGTGAACATCAACATGACCATCGGCCTCGGGCCGATCACTGGCATCCCTCTGCCCTGGTTGAGCTACGGCCGCTCGGCGATGTTGGTGAACTTCATCGCCCTCGGGCTCTGCGCGTCGGTCGCCCGCCGCGGCGGCCAGGGAGCGCCCCGCTGGTGAGTGCCCCAGAGCCCGTGAGCCTGGAACGGCTGCGCCAGCGGCTTGCTGAGGGAGTGCCAACCGGCAGCAGCGACGATGACAGCGTGCGTCGTCAGTGGTGGGCGGCTCTCGCCACCCTCCAGGAGCATTTCCTGCTGCCGCTGGGCGCTCAGCAGGGTGTGTGGTTGGCCTCACCGCTGCCGGCCCTGCATGAGCCGGCCTTGCTGGAGCAGCTGCAGGGTTGGGTCTGGGCGCCTGCCGAGCTGGGAGATCTGTTGCAGGCGGGTTCGCCGCTGTTGCCGCCTGGGGTGAGCACGGCACCGGCGCGGGGCGCAGGAGGGTTTCAGCGCCTGCCGCTGCTGGAGGCCGATGGCACCGACCCGCTGCTCCTGGTGCTCACCCCGCGGCTGCAGGTGGCCATGGCTCTGCTGGGTGATCCGGCGCAGCGGCGCCTGGTGGTGCGGTTTGATCCAGCCACCCTCTCCGCGGCCCTGAGCCTGTTGGATGAGCGCCTGCAGCACACCGATCCCGAGCAGGGCCACAGGCTGCGCCAGGCGATTCAGGCGCTGGGGCCGCTGCAGAGCGATGAGCAGCTGGCGCAGCGTTTCTGGCCGCGGCTGGCGGAGCGGCTCGCGGCCATGGCGCCCAGCCTCACCCTGCAGCCCCTGGTGCATCGCAGCGCCGCCGCCGATGCCACGGCTGCCGCATCGCCCAGCAGCGAGCTGGCCTTGCTGGAGGCGCTCACCCATGAGGTGCGCACACCGCTGGCCACGATCCGCACCCTGATTCGTTCGCTGCTGCGCCGCAGCGATCTGCCGGAGCTGGTGCGCCAGCGCCTGCAGCAGATTGACGGGGAGTGCAGTGAGCAGATCGATCGCTTCGGGCTGATCTTTCTGGCGGCGGAGCTGCAGCGCGAGCCCCCCAGCGAGGATCAGGCCCTGGCCCGCACCGATCTGGCCCGGCTGCTGGAGCAGCTGGAGCCGGCGTGGCGCCAGCAGCTGCTGCGCCGCAGCCTGGCGATGGAGCTGCGCTGCAGCCCTGAGTTGCCACCTGTGCTCAGCGATCCGGCCCGGCTTGAGACAGTGCTGGGCGGCTTGGTGGATCGCTTCAGCCGCGGCTTGCCGGCCGGTGCGGTGGTGCGCCTGAGCCTGCAGCCCGCCGGTGCCCGCTTGAAACTGCGTTTCAGCGCCAGTGCCGCGGTGCTGGTGGAACCGGGTGAAACCGCAGCGGCCGAGCGGGTCGGCCCGGTGCTCAGCTGGAACCCCGGCACCGGCAGCCTGCAGCTCAGTCGGCAGGCCACCCAGCGGTTGTTTCACAGCCTGGGTGGACGGCTGGCGGAGCGGGCCGGTAACGATCTCACGGTGTTTTTCCCGGTGGCCCTCAGCTGAAGACAGCGGTTTGTTGACGGGTGTGAAGACCCCGCGGCACCAGGCTGTTCGCCCCAAAACACGGTGCTAGTTTCCGATCGAAAAGGTCTGCGGTCCGCCGACTCCCCTCTCCGGAACAGCCATGGCATTGAGCGGTCAACTCCCGAAGTACATCGGCAGCACGGGCGGTCTGCTCAACGCCGCTGAAACGGAAGAGAAGTACGCCATCACCTGGACCAGCAGCAAGGTTCAGGCGTTCGAGCTCCCCACCGGTGGCGCCGCCCACATGAATGAGGGCGAGAACATCATGTACTTCGCCCGCAAGGAGCAGTGCCTGGCGCTCGGCACCCAGCTGCGCACCAAGTTCAAGCCCCGCATCGAGGATTACAAGATCTATCGGATCTTCCCCGGCGGTGATACCGAGTTCCTGCACCCCAAAGATGGCGTGTTCCCCGAGAAGGTGAACGAGGGCCGTCAGATGGTGGGACACAATGCCCGCCGCATCGGTCAGAACGGCAACCCCGCCAGCATCAAGTTCACCGGCAAGAACACCTTCGATTCCTGAGGGCTGAGCGCCCTGTCCTGCTGCCGGCAGCGGGGCGATCAACCTCTATAAAGGCGGGGCCAGGCGCCCCGTTTTTTTTGCCTGCACGCCCCGTGATGCCTTCTCCCGACCGCGCCACTGTTCTGGCCCAGGCTCAGGCGGGCAGCAGCTACATCCCCATCTGGCGCACCTGGCCGGCGGATCTGGAAACACCGCTCACCACCTGGCTGAAGGTGGGCGCCGGCAGCGAGCACGGTGTGCTGCTCGAGAGCGTGGAGGGCGGTGAACGCATCGGCCGCTGGAGCTTTGTGGTGAGTGAGCCGCTCTGGACGCTCACCGTTCGCGGCGATCAGGCGGAGCAGTGCTGGCGTGATGGTCGCCGCAGCCAGCACAGCGGTAATCCCTTTGATCTGCTGCGCGAGGCGTTGCAGCCTTACACCCCTTCCTCCATTCCTGGCCTGCCGCCGGTGGGGCAGCTGTTTGGCTTCTGGGGCTACGAGCTGATCCGCTGGATCGAGCCGAGTGTGCCCGTGCATCCCACCGCTGCGCAAGGGCCGCCGGATGGCTGCTGGATGCTGGCCGACAGCCTGCTTGTGTTCGATCAGGTGAAGCGGCAGATCACGGCTGTGGCCTACGCGGATTGCACGGCGGGCGCCGATCCCGCTGCCGCCTATGACGCGGCCATGCAGCGCCTGGATCGCCTTGAACGGCGCATGCATGCCCCTCTTCCGCCCGACCTCACGCCGCTCGCCTGGCGTGAATCGCCCACGGCCGAACTGCCCACCCACAGCAACCGCAGCCGTGAGGATTTCGAGGCGGCTGTGCTCACCGCCAAGGAACACATCGCTGCCGGTGATGTGTTCCAGCTGGTGATCAGCCAGCGGCTGGAAACGCAGGTGCAGCGTGAGCCCTTTGAGCTGTATCGCAGCCTGCGGATGGTGAATCCATCGCCTTATATGGCGTTCTTCAACTTCGGTGGCTGGCATCTGATCGGCTCCAGCCCTGAGGTGATGGTGAAGGCCGAGCCGATGGCCGATGGCAGCGGCCGGGTGAAGGCTTCGCTCCGCCCCATCGCCGGCACCAGGCCCCGCGGCGCCGATGAGGCGGAGGATCAGGCGCTTGAGGCTGATCTGCTCGCCGATCCCAAGGAGCGGGCCGAGCACGTGATGCTGGTGGACCTGGGCCGCAACGATCTCGGTCGCGTCTGCCAGCCCGGCAGCGTGAGCGTGAGTGAGCTGATGGTGATCGAGCGCTACTCGCATGTGATGCACATCGTCAGTGAGGTGGAAGGTCTGCTCGATCCCGCCT
>VFQS010001927.1_pt1 | contig 17884 bp, 24 predicted proteins | sample 3512361 | NCBI WGS metagenome assembly VFQS01 (sample SAMN10412375, study PRJNA504923) | tailings metagenome | isolation source: Relicate 1 Philex TSF3 active mining | place: Philippines
TAAGAGTAGCGCGAGAAAGAGTTGGGAGAGAGAGAAAGTTTTTTCCGAGAAATTCCCAAAAAAAATCTCCCGAAAATACCCCCCCTAAATCTGGCGAGAAAATACCTCCCGAGAAATTCCCAAAAAAATCTCCCGAAAATACCCCCCCTAAATCTGGCGAGAAAATACCCCCCGAGAAACCCTAACTTTAATTTCCCAGAGATTTCCGCGAAACCCTGACCCTCCAACAAACCCTGACCGAGATAATTCAAAAAATGATTTCAATTTTCAAATTATCAATTCAAAGTTTGTTTTTAAGACACGCCTCCCCCGACCAAAAGCTTGCCGTGGCTTAAAAAACAATTTTAATCTGGTCGATATATCTCGCACGACTAATAGCCGTATACATCATTGCGAATTCAAATAAGTCCTGTGAAATATAGATTTTACCAGTCTCACGAGTAATACCTTGGAAGGAGTGAATCGTAAAGGCTGAGTATTTGTCGCAACCATCCGTAGGCTCGTAGTAAATAGCTTTTGTCTTTTTACAGCGATAGCCTGAAATAATACCAGCCCCATTTAGTTTATCTTGGGTTTTATGAGTGCCACAAATCCAGATATCTTGACCTGTTTTAAAGTTCTCAATGGCTTTCTGTTTACTAATAAAACAGCGACGAGCAAGAGGAAGTAATTTAACACGTTCCATAACAGCTGTAGTATCTTCTTTACCTCCATCTGTAAAAACATCTTCCATAATTTTACGAATTTGTAGTTTAAATTCCATCAAATCAGTATCGAGACTACGATAGTCATTGTCATAATGAACGTAATGATAATCATCAGGAATAAACATATCACTAAATCCCTCAACTGGATTACCATTACGTGTCTGGAACCATTTACCATCCATTGAAATATCACCCGCAACAATAATACAAGAATTACCATATAATTCCTCAATTGTTTGATATACTTGAGCATCCATTTGAGTCGATTCATCACATAAGATATTAAAAGGAATACCGAATTCTTCCGCCTGGCTACGGCAATTATTACCCAACATTTTAGCATAGGTACATGCGTTTACACCGTATTTACGACGAGTTTCACGAACCAATGATAATTGAGGGGCAACATACATAACACCAATAATACCTTTATCAGTACAGATAGAGTGTGTCTTACCAGAACCGCCCTGACCGGTAAGATAAATACGATTTCCGGCATCTAAATCCGGATTATAAGGAGTAAAATTATATTTACCATCAAAAGTATTAAACCATCCCTTGCGAGAACCCGTTGACTGTTTTAATTCTTTATCGGTATGAACCAAAAAGTCAACATTAGGTTCGATATTACCTTCATAATCTTCAAAATAAACACCATCCAAAATAACACGATTCAAACTACCTCCTTGTTCCACAATATCCTTCATAAGTTCTACCATTAAGCAACGAGCATATGAAGTAATTTGTGAGAACATATGATGTGTAGTATATACGTGCTTACGAGGAATACTAATATGAGCCATATTCAGATTATTAAAATAATCTACCCTACCTCCCATACCTTGAACTGAATAACTCAATACTTTAGAATAATCATTATCACTAGGCACGATATATTCATCGAACAAATCTTGACGACCTAACTTACCAGCCCAAATGGTATACAATTTAGATTCCATGATTTCGTTCGTGTATTCAATATCCATATTTTCACCGAAGCAAAAAGCACCATCTAATAGTTTAAATACACAAGCACCCTCACGCATTAACATCAAAATTTCAGGAGAAGGTAAAATATAGATTTTATCGTTTGATAATTCATATGGCTTGAGGTATGAATGATTCTCAAAAGATACAAGCTTTACACGATAGATACCAAGATGTTTATGGAGGAATTTTTTATCAGCAATAATACCGCCAAAAGTTCTTACTCGTTTAGGAGTAAAAAACCCTTGATAATCTCTGCATTTATCGACTTGAGTATAACACGCCTTAATATCAAACATACGAGTATATTCTGTGATTTCATTACCGTCAGGATGAAATAAAACCGGGCTACTGTGAACTGTCACACTATCTTTTAAAAACTGATTGAGTTCAGGGTATCGATTCACATCAACCTTCATTGAACGAATATTATTGATTTTATTCATTTCGGCAAAAATTTCCTTTTCGGGACGTTTTAAAACATAACACATTTTATCAGTACACAACTTGGTTGCCTGAATATTGTATGACATATCGCTACGTTTAATCATACCATTCGCAAGAAAGGGAATATCATTTTGAGCCATAAATTTTATTTTTTCATCGATAGCTTCAGCTGAAACTTCCTTAGTTTCATTATCGAGACATACATAACCCAAATCAACGTGATTGAAAGCAGTATTAGTTAAACGAACAATATTACGGGCTTTATCATTATATACGCGTAATACTTGACCAAATAAATCATACAGGTCAATACGAATGGAATACAATTTAGCAATATCTTCCATTTGGTCCTCGTTAATACCATCAATTTGTTCTGATTCAGTAATTTTAGCAATATCGTTATGAACTTTACGAGAAATAGAAGCCCACTTACTACGGGTAGCAGATGATTTTGCTTCTTCAAATTTCATATTAACAAACTTACGAATAGCCTTACGAACACAAAGACCATTAACATCTTTGCGAAAGACTTGTTTAACATATTCAGGAGGAGGATTAATAGCCTTAGTAATCCATACTCTATAACGGTCTTTTTTCATAGAATCATAATCATAAGTAAAAGGTGAATCATCATCATCACCAGCAATAATATAACTTTCAAAAAAAGATAAGGCATCACTATCATTATGAAACGAAGGATAAATAATAGGTGCGATTTTCTTGAAGAACTTATTAATTCCTGATGTATCTGTTAACTCAACAATTTTACTACCAACGATTTCATTTTTCCACGATACTTGAACGTAAACCTTAGTATTATTAGTTCGTCCGAGAGGAGTAGTAAATTTATCTACAAATTGAATATTATTCTCATCTAATACACTTTCATTCATTTTGAAAAAATTATAGACAGTTGTATTGTAATCGATAATAGTGTTATTACGTGCTTGTTGAAGTTCATTTAGCCGACGATTTTCAACAACTTTCTTACTCTGCTTAATAACTTCATTTAGTTTCTTTTTACGATTATAATCATTATCTTCCAATTTACGACCAGTCTTAGGGTTAAAAAGAACTCCATCAACGGGAATAATAACCTGTTCTTTCTCCTTAAGAACTTTAAAATATGATTTAGTCAATTCACCATTGCGGTAAATAACAAAATCATTACTAAGTCCAAGTCGTTGGCGTTCTTGACGAGCAAACTCGTTCATTTTACGCTTAGACATACCATCTTTCCATACGATAGTACCGACGGGTAATATAATATTCTTTTGCTTCTGAAATTCAGAAGGCATAATAAGGCGAGGGCGACTCATTCTATCGTATACGTATATATACAATAGAAAAAGAAAATAATTCTGATTTTGTCTGTGTAATTAAATATCCAATTGCGTTTAAGTAGTTATCTATGTTTTAAAACAATAAAACATAAATATTTATTCTTCTTCATTAGTCTCGTTATCATACACAAAAGATTTGCTTTGTTGATGAACTGATATGAGGTTCTTTATATAGTCGATATCTTGTTCTCCATTCTTAAAGGCAATCAACGCCTCCTTATGGAAGTCATCCATAGGGATAATACGACCGTCGCGTCCATAAGTTTTACTAAGGAATTCATCCATAGGCAAATCCTTTAATACATTCACTTTCTTACACCAATACTTGATTCGTTTCTCAATACGCAAGGAAGCCAGACGTTCGGCTCTATCCATATATTTAACGGGTCTTCCAGGGACTTTTTCAGGGCGTTCTACCGTTAATTTCAAAGGTTTTTCACGATGGTAAGATACATTAGAAGACTTATTATGAAACGCTTTAAAGTCCTCAGGAGAAAAATATTTACGAGGTCTTCCTCGTGGACGTTTTTCAATAATTTCCATTATGATATTTAATATTAACTAAGATAATATTTTAATAAATGTTTAACTATGTTTTAAAATAAACTTTTCTAATGCGTCTTTTACCATAGGATGCAACGTTTTGGAGTTCTCCAGTATATATTTGTGATATCCAATATCTCCGCCTTCCATATCCATAGCATCTTTAAATGTTTGACCGGAGTATTTTCCAAAGTAGAAGATATTATAATTATATGAATTCTTCACATCCATAATCTTATTCTTAAGACCTTCTTGTAGACCATCCCACTTTAACACGAAATCAATATAATCAGGATTCTTCTCGATTACACTCTTGATTGTCTCGCCCTTGTATTTCCCCCAAGGAAAGGTTATTTGTTTGTATTGTTTCTGTGAACTCATTTATATTATTATACATAGAAATTTTTTTATTCAAACGCTTACGAATAAAATAATTATTCAAACAACGCATTTTCGATTTCCTATAGCGTCGCCAATCACCCACATCATAATTATAGTCTATGACTGATTCATATGGTATTCCAGTTAATAAAAACTGTTTATGAACGTTGCTATTTGTGTGAGTGATATATTGACGACGTAGGATACGCTTCCCACAAGGGCAATCTATATACATTCTATATTATAGGCTTTTTAAAAAAAAAGCTTTAGCGAATCAAAGTGACAAGACCACTCATAGGTTCAATCTCCATAAGAGAGCTGTGGGCAACGACAATCAACAAAGTAGCACTCGTGAACGCAGAAGTATCCACCTGAAGACTGTTAATAGGAACCCCCCTAAGAAGAAGAGAAGAATTACCCGATTTAGACAAGTTTTGACCGGCACAAAACAAAGACAGACCGGCTGCGGCGTTTGTAGTCTGAGTATATAATGTTCGGGTTAGAGCACCGCCATCGAAGGCAACAGCGGAACAAGTGGGGTCATAGAGCTTAGAGAGAGCAAGATTCAAATCGCTAAAGCAACGAATTGCCTCGCGTCTATCCAAGTTATTGACTTTCTTACCATCTCGATACACGTCAAATTTCATAGTACCAGCGGGGGCAGGGTATTGGTCACCCGTTCCGGCATCCGCTGGTGAACCACGCTGTAACGCGAATATACTGTCAACCGAGCTAAGGTTCAGGCCAAGAATAACATTCACTGCGGAGGCGCCGGCAAATTGGAATACGCGATGCTCCCTGAAGGGAATAACCCATTTTTGGTCGGCAGAAGCCATTTCCTGACGCAACATTTGAGCCATCGAACTATCAATCTGGATAGACTCATAGACAAGCTGAATATCGCTCAACTGATAATTGACAACAGCGGAAGCAACACCACCAGCAGTAGTGCCAAACATACAGTTAGCAACAGCATCTGTCTCGTATTCAAGCAAAATGTTATTAGAAGGCAAACAAAACAAGGGAATAGCATTAGAATTGAACACACCAAGGGCGACGGGAATCTGAACTACGGCAGTAGCAACATTGGCGACAGCTGTGAACTGGTGTCCTTCAGCAATACGAGCATCACTAATATAGTAGTTCTGGTTAGTACCAAAGCAATAATTAATGACGTTAACATCATTCAAGTTATCAATGCGTTGTACCACCTGACCGTTCATCGAAACTTGGGCTGTGCGGAACAGAGCGTTTCCTAGACGACTCTTACGGAAATAAACAAGGTCCGTAGCACCAGTAGTAGAAACGCTTACGGTCGCCTGAATGTAAGCTGTGCATGGCTTAATAAATGCGTTTTCCCCCGACGGTATTTGAAAGGATATGCGTCCGTTGGGAGAGACTGAACCTGTGCTATTAGCAATAACTTTTTGAACAAGCTCACACTGAAACATTCTGGGATTGCTTGAACTAAGCATCTCATCAGGAACCGCACTTTGGCTATAGCCAGAATATTCGCGAATACCAGAAGGGGCAGACATTGTATAGTTTGTTATATACGATAATATAACAAAATATTTGGGGGGTAATATAAGGATTACTTTTGATAAAACTTTCGTTTCTTCTTTTCTTTTTCTTCCTTATCTAATACAATCTCAGTTGTTTTACCCTTAGAATCTTGTTTGACTTCCGCAAAATTATCTATTTGAGTTCTATCCATATGAGAGCTATTTTCTACAATGTTGTTTCGATAGATGGGTTTACCATCTTTATCAAGTAGTAGAGGCATTCTGTTGCTGTTTTAATCTTTCTATTTCCGCAGATAATTTTTTGATTTCTTCCATAGGATTAAATGGAGAAGGAGGAGTTAAATTATTATAAGCTCCTTCAGCTTTTAATGTTTCATATACTTTTCGCATTCGTCCGCATGGAAAACTATTGACGAATTCTTCACGTTCTTCTTCGGTGAGTTCAGCCATACAAATAGTTTTGCTTTTATCAATCATTTTATATTATTAATACATTTTTTACCCAAGACAAATTGCCGACCAAGTAATCGTATCATTTACATCACTTGTAATTCCTGCTCCCGAAGCATAAACATACATACTAAAGTAGCCAGTTAAAAAACCCAGATTAGTAGATGTAGTAAAATTAAATGTATGGCTTTCGTGATTAGAACCTATATTAAAAAATTTATATGTATATTTTGTAAGAGCCAACACCATTCCTGGGGCATAGATATCACAATTTAGACTGACTAAACCCGGGGGTGCCGTAGACCACCAAGTTACTGTTATAGAGAATTGACACACGGTATCAATATTCGCTTTATAGATACAATTATTGAACCATATTCCAGTAGTCCAAGCACCTTTATAATAATCGTGATTCATAAAACAACCTCCCGTCCCAAGTATTCCCGACGTTACATTACGAAATACTAGATTAGAGTTTGTTCCTCTCCAAACACTATTGGTATTAGTCGTATTTGTTCCTACATATATTGATGATACACTTGCCGAAGGAGTTAAGATTGTATTACTATTAAGTGTTCCAGAAATACTTGAACTACCATTAATGTATTCAGTTCCGTTAATTGAGATATTTTGGTTTATTTTGTATAATTCACTGATTGAAATACGAGTCACTGAACCTGCGAAATAGGTTGAATTATCTAACATCAATAATTCCTTTCCGCTATATTGTTTGCCTCCTATAATAGTTCCATTTGGATATGGTAAATCGCTCACATCAAACGACATTCCCTTACCGAATATTTGTGTGTTTCCTCCACCGATTGGTTGATTGAATACAACGGACGCGTTATGATAGGTTGTATCTTTGAAATAGGATATTCCTTTGAAAGTTGATGTTCCAGACACACTTATATTTCCATTGAGATTTCCATCAAATGCTGGTGTGATAGGCAAATTATAATACGTATTAGCACTTATCGTATGGCTTCGTGTAATTCCCGAAACGGATATATTCTGAGCGATGACATTATTCGCAACACTTATATCTTTTCCAAGAATAATAGGTCCATTGATACTCATTTTGTTGTATATCAATACTCCTAAACTCGTCTCATCAGCACCAACTTCTAGATAATCTCCATATACGTTATGTCCATCGAGATTTCCAAATGTGACTACATTATTACTAACATATACATTACCAACGACACTTACATCTCCACTAATAGAAGCATTACCATTAATATATGTACTGTGTAAATATGTTCCTCCATTCACTGAAATACTAGGGTTATGGTTTACTGTAAGAAGTCCTGTTAGAGGGACATTACTACAGTCCAATAACAAAGCATTTGTGGATATCAACCCGATAACATCGGTCGATGATGTCGCAATAGGTTCGCCATCGAGCGTCAATGGGTTAAAATTCGTGTCGCTTCCATCCAACGAAGACATTGATATACTATATAGAATTATAATTAATTTTTTGTCGGATTTTTTTCTAAAAAGTCTAATATGTTTTTACAAAAATCCACGTCTATAATAGACTACGTTGATTTTCATTATTTAAGTATGATTAAAATCAAAAAAAGTAAACTGAGTGATGAGGTTAAACCTCTTGATAAGCAATCGCACGAATGCCCGATGGACCAAGCCATACCTAGCCATCCTCATAATGCGTTGATTATAGGGAGGCGTAACAGTGGTAAGAGTACAGTTATGCTTTCGTTATTAAACACCGACCAAGAAAAAGGTGGTCTTCGTAAGCGATTTAAAACTATTTACGCGATATCTCCCACGATGGAACACGACAAGAAGTATAAAAAATTATACGATGAGATAAGCGATGAAGGTAATCATTACACAGAACCTACCGAGGAGAACTTTCAGGAAATTTTAGATAAAATAAAGAAGATGCGTGAGGAACATCCTCGTGAGGAATCATTGTTAATTCTTGATGATGTTATCGATAAATTAAAAGGGTCTCATTCGGGAACACTTTTGAATCATCTTATTATTTGTGGTAGACATTACGGCTTGTCGATATATACACTCTCGCAGAAACTCAATAGTATTAGCACAATTGCCCGTAATAATGCCGAAGTGTGGATATTATTCAATATAGCCAATCGTAAAGAATATGAAACTTTCCTAAATGAGATGAATTACGACTCTAAAATACTCGATGATGTATTTAAAATCGCGATTGGCGATGGTGGAAGTAATGCGTTTTTAACAATCAATACCGCCAATTGTAAGACACGTTTCTTTAGGAGATTTGACCCAATGATTATTGAGGAGGAGGAAGAGGGGTAACCTACGGTCCCTAAAAAGCATTCGTTCCCAACGGTTCTAATTCATCGTCTAATTTGTAAAATTCTATCCAGAGTTCCAAGTATAACAGTGCCAAAGCTGATAGACCAATAATTGAGTTTAACATAAACGATACGGAACCGCTAATTTGATTTGTGATGAACTCTGGATACGGATTTATTTGTATTGTATCTATTCCCATACGTGAACCACACAATAATCCTCCGTTTGCGTAATTTCTATTTACACAACCAAAATCATTTAGTTCCTTACTAAATACTTGTAAAACATCAGCATTTGTTCTAAATACTCCATTAGCTGAATTATCACACGCGGTGTATCCTAAAAATCTAGCTCTATAACGACCATTTAACCGACAAGGCAAAGTTATTTCACGTCGGGCTGTTGTTCCATAAGTTGCGTTATTCAACACTAAAAATCTACATAGTGTAGGTAATTTAAGAGGTTTATCAATTGACATATTATTAACATTCATAGCATCAAAATAAAATAAAATAGTTGTTGGTAGAGTTGATACCGCATTGTAAATTGAACTCACTGAGAACGTAATAGGTTGTCCGCTAAAAACCATTTCTCCGACTAACGGACTATAAAACTTCTGTTGGTCGTATCCAAAATACCAAGATGTTGATTCAGTAACATTACCTTGTTGAGAAAACCACCATTCATTAGAAGTTACTTTTAAATATCGTGGAATATCGTTATCATTATTGAAGTTGGGCGTTGTGTTGAAACGATATACCGTAATACCATATATACGAACAATATAGCGACCTCTTAAATTTGTGTTTACTTGGTAGGTATCTGCTACTGGACTATAGGTTCGTCCCTGAACATATCCTATTATTCCGTTTTCCATTATTTTATTATATGACAATAAATTAAAACAATGAGTAATCCAGCTTATGCATTTATTACGAAAACAAAAGACCAACTTCAAAATCCGTCTTATTTGACGTATGTATATAATTCTGCTACCGTTCAAAACATAATAGTTCCACAATTAGTAGGTATGTATAACGTGTATCTTAAGAATTTTCTATATCTTTATAATGTTTCACGTGCTACACCTATCGCAAATAACCCAATTAGTTTTATTAGTAAAAAACTAAATCAACCTCTTAATCAATTCGATAGTAAAACTCTTGATGGATTTTTTAATTGGAACATACAAATGAATGATATCACATTTAGTATCTATCCATGCATGGGGAATCTTACAAATAAACTTCATTTGGGAGTTATTTCAATGGATGGAACATTGGATATACAAACATTAAATCCAGATACCCTTACGTTACCTAATACAAATTTTATTGGATATGAATTTGAATTTGAATATTTAGGTAAAGATGTTAAGGATATTGATAATTTTTCATATCAATTACCTAAGCATCTTAGTATTGATAGTATACCGCGAAATATCAATATTTTAGCGGATGGTTCTCTTAATTATATCAAAGTTGGACTTTGTGGGGATTATATAATCGAAATTGCTATGTATCAATTTTGTTATCCATCCTCTACCATTCAAGATTATGAACGAATTATATCATTAACTTCCCCACAATTTATATACAATGGAGCAACTGACATAGCAACCAATGTAAGCGGACAGTATTACAATGGAAATAGTATTCTTCTATCGGCAAATTATCGCAATATGTTATTTATGGGACCATTACGGATTCGTTGTAGATTAGATGGGGTTTTATGCGTAAGTGTCTGGGATTTACAAAACAATGCCGTATTACCAAATACTGCGGGAACATATCCAATAATTTCTTTACATGTCAATTTTAAACCGGCTTTTTAGGAAAAAGCCCAGCAAAAAGATATGTATACAGTATATTAAAAGCTATGATTATTTCACTTACTGAGAATAGACCCACATTCAACAACGGTAAAACTTTACATCCTGTTCCTTTAAGTGGTACATACCACATTTATTATTTGGGAACAGTCAATCAACTTTCAGTATATCGCAATGATTTTGTGCCGTTGATAAGTGATATATTAGGACTTGCTTGTATAACTTCGTGGGATGACATGAAAAACTATGGAACACAAGACCCCAGACTTGGTATGGCGACTCATGGTAATGCTTCCCCAGCGGGTAGTTGCTCGTTCTATCTTGGAAAGAGACATATCAATGGTTATATTGATATACAAAATCGAGTTAATACGACAGGTTCAACTGAAAATTGGGCGATTCATTATTTTGATGTCTACAAGGCTTTTTAGAAAAAAGCCTTACGCTCTCGCCTCTCCGAGGCTCAAACGAGCCGAGAGGGACCAAAAAGGTATCAAGGCTTAATTTTTACATACTAACTGCTTTACTATATCGAACGCTTTTTGAAGTAATCCTACTTCTACTTCGGCTGTTGATTTATTATCTATCTTCTGGAGTAGAGAATCAATCTTATTATGAATATCTATTAATTCGCTGTGAATAATTGATAAGTCTTCTTGTATATGATGCGATTTATCAATTATTTCGTGTTGTGAGGTAATCAAATCCATTGTTGTATAATTAAACAAGAATTTAAATTATACGCTTTTCACCAAGAACAGGATAGGGCATAACGGTAAACTGTTTGGGACCGCCCGAAATCTGGCGTAGACCAGGAGGAACGTATCCGCCCATTTGATAGCCCATTGATTCCTCACCTGCGACGCCTCCCTTACGGAGCTTAAGGTAGCCTCCTTTGCGGAAAGGTAAAAATGCGGAACCTATTGAGCCTGATATTCCGGCAACTGTTTTAGCTGTATCATCACTTGCTCCAAATAGCTTCGATGCTCCGTAGCCCAAACCTTGTCCGACCAAATTTCCTAGGAACGGCATTGAATTCGTATGTTATATTATATTATTCAGGTTTTTTGGGGGCATACTTGCTGTATTTTTTACTTTCTCTTGCCTTCTTCTTTGCTTCTCGTGTCAGCACATTCTTATAATTTATACGCCATTGTTCCATAACAGGATTATTTGACGGCAATTCATCCCATTCTCGTTTAGAAGCATTACTTAATTTTTCAGGAGCAATATCAGGATTCGCCAATATTAATTGTTCCCTTCTGAGTTCTCTCCAGACATTTTCATAATCTTTATAATCCTTCGCTAACATTTGAACTTGTGAAAGAGTTGGAATATTAGGAGGCGACTTATATTCAAAATTTCTTGTTCCCTTACCTCCACTTTTATATAGAGCAATAGGTATTTCAGGCTGTATATCAATTTCAGGCTCTACTTCAGGCTCTACTTCAGGCTCTACTTCAGGTTTTTTCTTACGTAATTTTGTTTTATCAACAATAGGTAATTTTACTGTTTCTTCTGGTTGAATAACTGGCTGTTTAGGTTTTATAACTAAATATGGTTTACGGGGTTTTTGTTCTTCTACAGGTCGTGCCTCTAATTCAATATCTTTCTTGGGTAATTCTTCTTGTTTAAATTCTCCAAGTTGTCTTGATTCAGGTATAACTAAATTAATTTCACGGGCAACTGGCTTTTCTGGTTTTTGTTGAGGTTCATATATAAAACTATCAGGACGTACTGGCTGAATCATAGGAGGAGGACGCACAACCGGTTTTAGCTCAGGCATTTCAAAAATTTGCGATTCATTCACTGCGTATACGCTTTGTTCAGGAGTGAAATCAAGTTGTGGAGTTAAACGAAAATCGAATGAAGCATCAACTGGTTCAACTTGAGCAATAGGATACAGTATTCTTTCAGGAACAGGTAAGGGTCGGGGAAGAGGACGAGGAGGGGGAGGCTCCATACGGCGGGGAGGAGGAGGAACATTTATATCTAAAAAGGGCATTTCACCACCAGCATATTCTTCTATTGGAGCAGGAACAGGAGCCAACCGCTCAAGTCTCGCCCGTCGCATTTCTTCCGCATCGATTCTAGGAGCTACTACTGGAGGTTCTATAGGAGGAACTGGTGGTATTAGAGGAGGAGCTACTACTGGAGGTTCCATAGGAGGAACCGGTGGTATTAGAGGAGGACCGGACGCTTTAGGAGGTTCAGGAGGTTTCAACGCATATAGTAGCTTAGCAAGTTCGGCAGTAGAACCAAATGATGGTTGTGAAGGTTGATAATAAGGATAAGAAGGAGGTCTATATTGAGAACCACCACCAATACCTACTGAAGATTGTTTAGGTTGTCTCGGTTTAGTCTGTTTACGTTGGTCGATATAGATACTAATAGGTTCTGTTTTTGCTACAGCAGACGCAAGACGGGTTTGTGCGACTGATTTTTTAGCTGGAACAACCGTTTTCTTAATTACTTTCTTTTTAGGAGGCATATTGATATATTATTTACTTTCAAATTAAATTCTGGGTTCCTTTGAGTTTTATACCTTGTGACCATAGGAAATCATTTATTTTATAAACTAATGGACCCGGAGGTAATACAAATTCCCCGACAACGAGCTTTGTAAGCTGGGGCTTATGAGGAGGTGTATTTATAGGCAATTTTAAACCTTCTTGTTCCATATATGCTTTAACCAACGGGACGTGTTGGCGTGGAATGACAAGACTTCCAGTAGATAGATAATAAAACTGAGAATCATTATTTCCAGCTTCAAAGCGAGATAATTTATCAGGAGTGTTATCAGTGACGTATCCGCCATTATATAGGCTATTAATTAAACGCATCTTATATATACTATGTTTAGACATTACAGGCGTGAGAAATACAAGCGTTATGTTTTCGGCGGTTTACTACGCGAAGGAGCGAAAAGACTCTTCGGGCATATACCACGTAAAATTATCAAAAAATTAGAACTATACGGGAATGACATACCTATGAATGTACGCGTATGTAGAGCCCCCGTTCAAAGTATCATAAAAAGTGTGTTAAACCTGATATCTAATAACGCACTACAGAAGTGGATGGCAAATAAATCGTTTGACGACATATTTCACTTGTCTATCTTGTTTGATACCAACGATGGTAAAACGCATAGACTTGAAAAGAATCAGATTGTATCGTGGGAAGATTATAAACCACGTGAGGACGAAACCATTATAGATGTCCCCATATCGAGCGAATTAAAAACGTTACGTGAGATTTTTTATGAAACACAATCACGTATTGGAAAAGATAACATGTGGTTGTATTCTGCTTTTGGTGGTCGCAATTGTCAAAATTTCATCGCTGAAATATTGAAAACTATGGATGTCTACACTCCTGAAATTGAGAAATTCGTCTTTCAGGACACTAGTGATTTGGTTGAACAACTGAATCCGCTAACGAAGGGGGTATCTCAGGAGGCTACGGATTATGCCGGCGCATTTTCTAGTTTATTAGACCAATTCGGTTTTAAAAAAGGTGGTTATATTATATAATGCCTCGCACATACATTAAAAAATGCTGGGATGGACGTAAGAAAATCCATCGTCCGAAATACGAGATTATCAAAGGTTCTTTTGTAGTTCATTTTGACTAATACAGACGAAACATACTTCGTAATTGATTTCGTTGAGCTTCATAAGGGTCTCGTCGTTGTAACACATTGTCTATCTGCTGGACGAGTTCAACCTGCTTCTTAACCTTCTCAGGAGAAGGTGCTTTTTTTGGTGGAGGATTTTTCTTCTTTTTCACGACGATAACCTCTTGTTCTTCTTCACTATCTGTTTCTTCGATAACGATGGGCTTCGGCTTCTTCTTAATAGTCTTTGGTTTAACGACCATCTTTATCGTCTTTGCCCTTTTCTCTTCTACGACTTCTTCTGCTTCCTCTACCTTCTTATCGATAACTTTCTCTTTCTGCTTATCTCGTTCTTCCTTTCGTTTCTTGTTTGCCTCTACCAAACGAGCAACGTTCGCCTTCTGGGCTTCGCTCATAATATACGGACCTTTTTCTCGTCGTTTAGCTTCTTTCAGCAACTTTTTAGCTTTAGTATAAGAGACCTCCATTGATTCATCGACGACCTCCTTGGGAACCTCAACAGTATTTTTTTCTGCCATTATTGTATATATACGTATAAGATTTTTATTATGGCTAACCCATTTGAATTCAAAAATAATCTCCCCGAACTCGTTGACGGCAAGGTATTACGACGAGTTGGGTTAACAAATGAAATACTACAAGAGTTTCGTATTCCGTTTGTGCTTGAAAATGGTTCATATAAATTTATTCAAGATGATATTAAAGACCGTTTAGATTATCTCTTATCCGTTAGTTCTAGTTCTAATTCTGTTCTTCCTGGGGAGATAAAAGTTGTGTCCTCGTCTCATGTAGGTCTTGAAGAATCTGCTCCTTCAAATTCGCAAGAAGTTTTAGACTCTCCTGATTCTCCGCATAATTAAGTGGTTCTTCTTTTTTAGGATGACTCCACTCTTCGATACGCAATGCACATGTCCACTCCAAATCGCGGAGGTCTAATGTGTATGATATATTTGAAGTGACATAGAGTTGTATGTAGGAGATATCCTGGTTCATAACTCTTACCGGAGGATTACTTTCGTCTGCTTGGTAAATAATAAAGGAGTTGTAGCCCGTGTAAATAGGGATTTTTGCGAGAATATCGGATGCTTCGCTAATAAGCATATCATCTACAAGAAATTCTTGCGACCGGTGGTCTTGAGCTAATGTATCACTTCTTAAAAGTAATGAATTAATACGGTTCACAACGGGATGACGCGATGATGTTAAAGTCGTTGTATCGCTGAATGCTAATGTATCCGTTGTTTTAAAACCTGCTGAACGCCAGTAATTATTGAACGTGAAAGTGAATGAAAAAGGCTGATTACTTGTGAATGTATAAAGATTTGTTCCTACTGCCGAGTCATATACTATGGTTAAATCCCAATTGTGCGGATGAGTGATAGCAAGGAAACCATCTATAAACTTCTGGTTTAAATTTGTCATCGAGTAGTTTCCAGATGGGATTACAAAGGAAAAATTGGTTGGCGTTCCTAAATGTATGTATGTGCCATTGATAGTCACCTCCGGGAATTCGTGGAAACTAAATGGAATATTTGCGTGAAGCACTTTCACGGTGAAATAATTAGACTTATCAATCATTGTTAGTTTATTTTGTAAATCCCATCGGATATAATCGGACTTCCCCTGAATACGAACTCCGTTTTCGGAGTTGAGATATATATGATATGCGTTGACTAATGACATCCTATAAATTAAAGCGAGATTTATATTTGCGTATTGCTTCCGGTAATGTTCGATATTCCCATAAGATATACCTTGAAAGTGTGCCGGGTTTCATCGGGTCAGACCAATCCTCATTAACCTTATGACGGGTAATATACGCCTTCCGTTTTTCGTCTGCGAGACGATGGTCGTCAAGACTGTACTTGATATAGTCGCCGTAATTTTTTCCGCCAAAAGATACTTTGCGTAGTTTATTAGGAGATATTTCAAAAACTGCATCGTATTTCTTCGTTTTATTCGATGACGGGCGAATATCTATTAATTTCATAGTATATATTATAATATGGTTTTTTATACTCCTTATAATGCGATTGTTAATAATCACGATGATTACATGACACCACGTTATGCTTGGGAAAATATAAAAGATTATATACCACGTGATAAAGTTATATGGGAAGCGTTTTATGGTAATGGAAAATCGGGGGAATATCTACGTGATATGGGGTTTGAAGTAATACACGAAAATATTGATTTCTTTGAGAATAACTTAGGAGATATTATTGTGACGAATCCCCCTTTCAGCAAAAAGGAAGAAGTATTTAAACGTCTATTTGAATTAGATAAACCATTTATTATGATTGTCCCAATGTCTACTATATGTTATCAGTATATGCGTGAATATATTAATAAATTACAATTTATCATACCACATAGACGTATTCAATTTGATAAAATAGTAAATGGAGAATACATTATTAGTAAAAAAAATAGTTGTAATTTTGATTGTGTTTATGCTTGTTATAAAATTAATTTACCACGTGATATTATTAGACTATAATGCCGTATACTATTATAAAGGTATCTAGTGGATACAAAGTGTGTAAGCGAGGAACGAATACATGTTTTAGTAAAAAGGGACTTCCAAAAGTTAGAGCAGAGAAACAACGAACCGCAATTATTCTAAGCGAGTTGAAAAAATAATATCTATATATTTAAATGAAAGACGACGCATATTATTTTCATCAAACACCCGTGGAAATTGCTAAAGCACTTATCGATACATTACAAAATGATATAGAACCAAACGATGTATTATATGAACCTTTTAGGGGAGAAGGTGCGTTTTATAATAATTTTCCAGAACATACTACTAATATATGGGCGGAGATAGAAGAAGGAATCGATTATAAATCTATCGATGAATGCGATTGGGTTATTACTAATCCTCCGTTTAGGTTAAATACTGATAATGGACAAATAAATGCTTTTTATCAAATATTAAAACATTTCACAACGTCAACTAATGTTAAAAAAGGTATTGCTCTATTGTGTAATGATTACTGTTTATCTACATTAACACCTAAAAAATTACGAGAAATAAATAACTTTGGGTGGTTTATTCATAAGATTACTGTATGTAATATTAAAAAGTGGCGTGGTAGATATTTCTTTATTATCTTTAAAAAAGCGTATTCACCATTCTATAATTTTCTCTCTCTATAATAAAATGGGGAATCCAAGAGCGGAAGGTCAAGAAGTTGAACGACAATATAGCGTTCGCGTAGCAATTATTGAGGGAATTCATAGGTGGATTGTGGAATGCGACCACGTGGATAAAGGCATTTGTTTAGAATGTATGTACCTCGCCTATGAAGACTTATATGGGATAGACGCGGACGGCTTTCACCCCGAATGTATCTATGGTTCATGCAATTGTGAAAGGGCTTAAAGATTTTGTTTATGATAATTACTTAAAAACAAACTTTGAATTGATAATTTGAAAATTGAAATCATTTTTTGAATTATCTCGGTCAGGGTTTGTTGGAGGGTCAGGGTTTCGCGGAAATCTCTGGGAAATTAAAGTTAGGGTTTCTCGGGGGGTATTTTCTCGCCAGATTTAGGGGGGGTATTTTCGGGAGATTTTTTTGGGAATTTCTCGGGAGGTATTTTCTCGCCAGATTTAGGGGGGGTATTTTCGGGAGATTTTTTTTGGGAATTTCTCGGAAAAAACTTTCTCTCTCTCCCAACTCTTTCTCGCGCTACTCTTA
>VFQS010001928.1_pt1 | contig 17867 bp, 20 predicted proteins | sample 3512361 | NCBI WGS metagenome assembly VFQS01 (sample SAMN10412375, study PRJNA504923) | tailings metagenome | isolation source: Relicate 1 Philex TSF3 active mining | place: Philippines
TTATTTAGTTCAGCAGCTCTTTCATAATATCCTCTAGCTGTTTCATAATCTTGATCTACACCCAAACCATTATAATATAAATCACCAAGATTATTTAACGCATTACTATTAATTAGTTCAGCAGCTCTTTCATAATATCCTCTAGCTGTTTCATAATCTTGATGTACACCTAAACCATTTTGATATAACCAACCAAGAGTATTTAATGCATCGCCATTATTTAGTTCAGCAGCTCTTTCATAATATCTTCTAGCTCTTCTATAATCTTGATCTACACCCAAACCATTATAATATAAATCACCAAGATTATTTAACGCATTACTATTATTTTGTTGAGCAGCTCTTTCAAAAAATCTTCTAGCTCTTTCATAATCTCCTTGTTGATAATATGTTTCTCCTAATCTAACATTTTCATCATCATTTCTATCTTGCATATATATTATATATTATATATTATATAAAAATTAAATTATATAATTAATATAATTATTTGTAATTTTTTAATTTTTAATATTTATTTTTGTATTTAAGAAACTTTTGTTTATATCCACCATATTCTTGTGGTTCCATAACTTGTTGAGCTTGTGGTTGTTCCTGTACTTGTACTACTTGTATTTTCGGTGGTTGTCGATTTTGTTGTAATTTCCATGATTTTTCATAATATTCTCTAGCTCTTTCACTATCTTGTTGAACATGATGACCATTTTGATATAAACTACCAAGATAAAATAATGCATCATAATGATTTTGTTCAGCAGCTTTTTCAAAATATTTTCTAGCTCTTTCAAGATCTTGTTTTACATATACACCATCATGATATAAAAGACCAAGATTATATAAGGCATCCGCATTATTTAGTTCAGCAGCTTTTTCATATAATCTTCTAGCTCTTTCAACATCTCTTTCAACATCCAAACCAAAACGATATAAATTACCAAGATTATTTAACGCATAACTATTATTTTGTTCAGCAGCTCTTTCATAATATCCTCTAGCTCTTAGATTATTTCGTGGTACACCTAAACCATGACTATATAAAACACCAAGATTATTTAAAGAAGTACTATTATTTTGTTCAGCTGCTCTTTCAAAACATCTTCTAGCCATTTCATAATCTTTTTGTTCATAATATGTTGCTCCTAATCTAACATCTTAATCGCCATTCATATAATTATATATATTATAAAAAAAATTTAATTCTATAATTATAAAAACAAATTATATAATCTAAAATCTAAATCCACCACTAATACCGACACTGTTTGAACCCCTTCCATTCCAACCAGCATCTCTTCCAACATGTATAGCACCATAAGCCCTATTGTTTCCAAAACCAACTGCTCCTTGAGCACCCCATCCATTGTTGTTAGCACTACCTGACCCAGTGGTAAAAAAGCCAGGTGTAGTTCGACTAGGAAAATTGTTTGTTAAGTTTAGAGAAGACATCAAAGTATATATATATATATTATAATAAATTAATTTTTAAATAAATATTATATTTAAAAATTAAAATATAGATTTTACTATTAAAATATAATTATGGTTTTTTGTAGAGTAAAAGGTTGTAATTATCCAAATACACATGTAACTTCTGCTCATAAATGTGGAAATTGTCAATGTTATGGTCATGGAAAAGTAGAATGTTATAATCCAGAAAGTATAAAAATATTAGGAAATTACTATATGGAAAAAATTCCAAAAAATAAAAAGTGTAAAATAAGTGGTTGTAAATACAAAGATAGACATACAACAGAAGGTCATGTTTGTCAATATTGTGATAAATTAGGAATAAAAAATCATACAAAAAATTGTCCTAAAAATGGTACAAAAATATTAGATGATCCAAATATGTTTGGTTTCAATCCTCAGGAACAAGCTGAAAAAAGTGATATTTTACCAGGTTATTATGTTGAATATTACGCTGGTATGGGATGTTATTGGTTTGTTAGAAATAATAAAGGTATTTTAGAATACTTTTTTATGCATTCAGATAGTTGGGGACAATACGGCGATGATACTTCAGATATTCCTAGATTAAAAGCCTTTAAAGAAGATTTTGAATATCAAATTATAACTTAATATTATTTATATATTGACTATATGCTTTTTTTGCGATTAGACTAAATTTATATTCATTCATTCTCTTATATTTTTTTATTTGTTCTTCTTCATCTGCAATTAAGGCATCTAAAATTAATTCTTCAGAAAAATTATAATTATTATTAAGATTAAATAATTCTTTAGAATGGATATTTTCCTTATTAGAGTAAATTAACCAATTTACTTCTTTTAATGTTTGTTTTAGTATATCTTTTCCATTTAAATCTTTTTTGGAATACATAACATAACAAACAGAATTTTTTCTATTTGAATTGGAATTTCCTTTAATATCATTATAGTTACATAAATCTTCGTCATACAAAATAACATCAACACATTCATTTTCTTCTAATCCAACTTTTTGTATTTCAACTGTAATATTTTTATATTTATATATCATATTATTATTTATAATATATAAAAATTTATTTTTAATTTACTTTTTTTTAAAACTACCTGGTGTATAAATAGATGGTGTTGTAACTCTATTATTTCTAAGATTACCCCAACCATTATCAACTTTAGTAGTATCTGTTTCATTTTTAACAACCTGTTTATTTTTTTCTACATTTGTTTCAACATTAACAATACGATTATTACGAATATTATTCCAAAAATCTTTTTGTGAATTAATTTCTTCTTTAATTTCTTTATTTTTCTTCTTAAGAATTTCTTCAGCTTCTAATTGTCTCTTTTTTTCTTCTTCAATCTTTTTATTGATATTATTTATTCTTTCTAATTCTTTTTTTTCTTCTAGTTCTTTTTTTTTTATATTTTCAATATTAATTTCTGAAATAATATTTTCAAAAGCAGTAGAAATATTTTTACCTTCATTCGAAGAATTTATATCAGGAGTATCAAAAAAGTTTAATAATCTTATTTTTGTATTATTATCTAAATATACTTTACCAGTCCATGATTTTCCAATACGAGATGTTCTACCAATTAATTGTAAAATGGTATTAATACTATGTTCGTTTGCTAAATCATCGTTAATTATTACATTTGATATTTGGTAATTTGCACCATAACAAAATGATTCATCAGTAATAATATATGCTAATTGTCTATCTGATAACATATCAAGAACTTGATCTGTATAATCTGATGGTAAATATGGTGTGTAAATACCTATACCCATATAAAGTAAAAAATTAATTTCTTCATCAACATCAAAATTAGTTATATCTATAAGTTCTGGAGTAATAACATTTTTCAGTAATGAATTATCATAAGATTTAACATATTTCGCAAAGCTTTTAATATGTTCATATGTATTAATTTGCAAAGCTGATGGAAAATTTATTTTTGGTTTTTTATTTAATAAAGAATTAATTTTTTCATCAATAATATTATCAGATGTATATCTAGTTTGAATATCCTCAATTTGACTATTTAATTGTTTAAGATCTTTTGTATATTTTTGATAAACATGATTAATATTTTTTATTTTAACTTTATCTTTTAACTTTTCAATAATTTCTGAAAAATATTTTTTTACAAAATCTATTGGTTTTTTTGTAGCAATTAAACAACAACCAATATATTTATATGCATGTGTTGTTAAGAATTTTGTATAATCTATATTATTATAATTATTATCAAGTCTTTCTAAATCTATTTTATCTTCATTTATATCAAAAATTTCTATTAATTTAAATTTTTCAAAATCAATATTAGTATCATTTGAAATTCTTTCTAAAAGTAATAAAATATTTTCTAAAATATTTTCTTGTTCAAAAGATTGAATAGAATCTAAATCTATATTTTGTTTATAATTTTTCATAAATTCATTTAAATTCATTAAATAAGGTAAAGTATAAAATTTACCAAGTAAAGGATATTTTTTTATTTTTGCAATTAAATTACCTAATTCAATATTATTTTTACAATTATAATGTGGAACAATAATTTTATTGTTAAAATCTTTAATTGTACATCCTATTAAAGTTTTATTTGAAACTATTTCTTTAAAAATTGCTTCTGGATATTTTAATTTAAAATTATCTGTTACATTACTTATTTCATTTAATAGAGGTAATGTTGCTGAAGATAAAATAGTATATTTTGGTAAATAATATAAAATTTTAGATAGAGTTTTTATAACCAACGTATTTGGATCTTTATCTGTCATAACCGTAGGTTCATCAAAAAATAATAAATACTCATATTTTTCTTCTTTTAAAATCAAATATGTAGATAAATAATCACAAACAATTAATTCTCTTTCATCATCATTTTTACAATTCCAAGAATTTTTAATAACATATTTATTTTCATCTAAAGCATTACCTATACCAAATTTAATTCCAAAATTAAACATTACTCTTAAAACTTGAACTCTAACTGATTCTAAACTATCTGAACAACAAAAAATAACTCTTTTTTTATCCTGACTTTTTTTTATAAATGAACAAATACTTAAAATCATGGATGTTTTTCCTAATCCTGGTAAAGTTTTATAAAATATTAAAAATCCTTTATTAATATTTTTTTTTATAGTATTAATTAATTCTAATTGTGTATCATGTGGTTTTAATCTCATTTCTGGAATAGTTATATCATATTTAGTATCAAAAATTAATTTTGGTTTTTTATTAGCAATTTCATGTAATTTAATATTAACTTGTTCTGATAATTCATCTATTTTAAATTTAAAATCATCAATTAATTGTTGAGATAATTCTATTTCTATATCAGGAATATTACAAATTTTTTTGAAAAAATTATTTGTATTTTTATATAATTTTAAATTATGAAGAATTTTTTGACTTGCTAATAAAATTTCTTCTTTATTATTATTTTCTTCATCTTGGGATATTTCTTTATTAGTTTTACCAAATACTTTCCCCTTGTTTTTAATTGTTAATAATTCTATCAATTTCATTAAAATTATTATTCTCATTTCAACATAATTAAAATTTATCATTAAATCATCATATAATTTTTCTTGTATATTATCTTTTAGTAATTCTTTTAATAAAACTATTTTATTTTTTAAATTATTTTCACAATTTTCTAGTTTTAATTTTGTTGCTTTATTTATTTTTTTTTCTTTATTTTTTTTTTCATTTGAAATAGGTTGTAATTTAATAAGATCTTTAATTTCTTCTCTTAATTTTAAATAATTTAAATCTCCAATTGTAAATAAACCACTACTATTAATTATTTCAATATCAGTATTAGTACTTTTTTCTCCTAAATCATTAATAATTTTATTTCTTTTCATATCAGCATCTGACAATGGTTTTTCAATCATGCCCCATTTTTTACTAGTTAGTGATTTAGATGATATTAATTTACTGTTTGAACTAGTAACAGTTTGATCTAAATTTTTAATATCTGTTTCGTGATTAAGTGGAGATATCTCCATTTCAGGAATATTATCATTATCTATATTCATAATATTAATATATATAAGTATATATTAATATTAAATCAATTTTTATATTTATTTATAATATTAAGATGGTTCTAAATTTAAATCAATATAATTTAATTTATTTACGATATTTGGTAAATTTTTATTTAAAACACTGATTTGTTCAATTATATAATTAAAATCAGGTTTTTCCATGAATTTTACATTTTTTAATAAATAATTTATTTTGGGATTATTTAATTTAAAAAATTTATCTAAATTTAATAGGGCTATATATTCATAATTAGCATCACCAAAAGACATAATATTTAAATAATTACTATTATTTAATTTTCCTTCTAAATTATTTAATACCTCAGATAAAACATCTTGAAAACATGATACTTTCCATTCAACTGCGGATTGATATTTTTGTGAATAAATATCTCTAGCTGATATTAGTCTTATATTATTTCTCATCACAACATTTCTTGTAGCTGGTAATATATTTAGACAATTTTTTAACCATGTTAAACTAGCATTTGATATAAAATATATAGTACCAAAATTATTTATATGATTTAAAAATCCAGCTAATATTTTATCTAATTCAATAAAAAATAGTTTATATTTATTTATTGAATTTATATTTGTAATTTCTATTTGATTATTTGTTACCCAATAGGTTGGAAATAATGTATCATCCCAATCTATAATAAAAATGTTTGTTAAATATATTTTATCCATAATTTATATTCTAATAATATATAATATCTAAAAAAAATGATTTAATAAATTAAATTATAATATAAATTATCTATATTATATGAAAAAAATATTGTATATACTTTTTATTTTTTATTTTTTTTATATAAATTTTTCTAATAATTTTAATTATATTTCTAATGAAAAATTTATTAATGAAATTAATAATAATACAGAATTTTATAAAATTAAAGATGACATATGCTATTATGATAATAAAAATAGTAATTTTTTTATATCTAATTATAATTGTTCTCCTAATATAAGACTTAATTTTACTATAATTGATACATTTTATAATAATGTTATAAAATTCCAGGAGGGAAATAATATACTTAATTCTTTATTATATTTATTATTACCATTTTTAATATTAATAATTTTTTTAAAAAAAAGTTTATCTTCAAAATTAGTTAATAATTTAAATGATATTGTTGTTAAAAAAGATATTGATAAAAATATAACAATAGATAATTTTATAGGTTGTAATAATATTAAAAAAGATATTAATGAAGTTATATTACAAATAAAAAATAACAATTTATTTTTAGAAAATAATTGTAATTTACCTAAAGGTATTTTATTATTGGGTCCACCCGGTTGTGGAAAAACTCATTTAGTTAAAACAATTATTAATTCAACTGGTATAAATTATATATTTACTAGTGGTAGCGATATTAATAAAATATTTGTAGGTTCTGGATCTATGATGATAGATAATATTTTTAATAATGCTAGAAGTAATAAACCTTGTGTTATTTTTATTGATGAAGCAGATACAATAATTAAAGCTAGACAACATGTTGAAGTTTCTTCAACCACTACAGAATTTGGTTCTACATTATGTAAATTATTAGCAGAATTAGATTCATTAAAAACAGAAAATGACATAATTGTTATATTAGCTACGAATATGAATGAACAATATATAGATAAAGCTCTATTACGATCTGGTAGAGTAGATAAAATTATTTACATAAATGAACCTATTTATGATGAGAGAAAAGATTTATTCAAAATGTATTTAGAGAAATTAATAAATGATAATATTGATCTTGATAAAATAGCAAAAATATCTTATGGTTTGACTGGAGCAGATGTTAAAAAAATTATTAATTCAATTAAAATAAAGAAAATTAATAAATTTTTAATTGACAATAAAATAGAAGAAGAAATAAATACTAATAAAATTAATGAGATAAAAGATATTAATCTTAAATTAAGAATTAAAGAATTTTTAAAAAAAATATTTTATAGAGAAAAAGAAAAAATTGTAGAACTAAAAGATGATGAAAAAAAAAAGTGTTTAATTGATATTACAACAAAAGATATTAGTGAAGAAATTGATAGATGTATATTGGGTCTTGAACGAGAGAAAAAAATAAATAATAAAAATAGAGAATTAATTGCTTTTCATGAAACTGGTCATGCTATAATGTCATTTTTGTTAAAAGATACTATTTTACCAACAAAAGTTTGTATAAGTATCACAAGTAAAACATTAGGATATACAATGTATCATAATGATGAAGAAGATATAATTTTGAATAGTTCTTTAAATAATTTATTAAGACAAATTATGATATTATATAGTGGAAGATGTGCAGAAAAAAAATTTATGAATGAAGTTACATGTGGAGCTGAGGATGATTATTCAAAAGCTAGAAAATTATTAAAACGTATATTAATGAATGGAATGTTATTAAGTGAATTAAATTATGTAGAAATAGACAATCTTGATAAGATAAAAGTTCCAGATTTTATTGAAAAAATAATAAATATTTTAAATAAAATATTAATAAATAGAATAAATATTTTATTAGAAAAAAATAAAATATTAATTTATAAAATAGCAGACGTTATTATTCTTAATGGTTATATAACAGATGATGAAATAAAGCAAATTTTTATAGAAAATAATATGGTTAATAGAATATCAAGTATAGATATTAAAAATGTGCTAAATGAAATTATATATAATATTAAGAAAAATGATAAAATAGATAAAAAGAAAAAAATAAAATCTAAATAATATTAATTATAAATGAAATGGTATATTTTTATAATATATTTTATATTAGGATTACCAATAATATATAAATCTATAAATGATATATTTATACTTGGAATGACTTGCGACGGTATATTTTCTGGGTTTTATTTTTTATATAAATATTTTCAAAAAGATTTAACTGAAAATCAAATTTTAAGTACAGTAGGAGATATATACATAATTGATACAATAACAAGGTATCAATATTATATTTTTTTGGATATATTTTACTATTTAATAAATTTATTATTTTTTTTTAAAATTAATTATTTATATTATGTATTTTATCCCTTAATATTACCTCCTTTCTTAAACTCATTTTATTGTAATACTGAATTTGGGAAAATATTTTTTAATGGTATAATAAATAAAAGAAATATATTTTTAAAAAAATTTTGTTCTAAACAACTATCAAAATTAATAGAAAATTATCCCTTGATAACAGGTAATCCACCTCTATATATAACCTATAAAAAAATTTTACCACTTTGGAACCATCTTGATAATATTAATGATATTATAATTAGTTTTCTTAAAAATATTTTAATAATTACTGGAATTAATTATTTAAAAACAAATTATTCAAATGTTTCGTATAATTTTATAAAAAAAATTTATAATTATAAATCAGGAGAAATAATATCAACCAATTTAACTTTAGAACAAGCACAACTTAATATAAGAACAATGATATTAAAAAATGAATGGAATAAAATTACATCAGCACAAATAACAAATAGTTTTAAAGTAATATATTATAATTTTGATACACAAAATATTTCTATGAAAAAAAAATTGGAATTTAAAATAATAATTTTTTTTAGTTATTGGTCCATTGGAAATTTTATAAATTTAGAATTTATTCCAATAATACATGCTTTAATAGAAATATATAGATCTATAAAAATTAAACCAAATTATTACAAAATATCTAATACAATTCTATCAATAGCAATAAGTTATATTTTTAAAAATGCAATATTAACAAGTTTTATAACTTCTTTTGGGTATCCATTATTTATTAATCAAATTACTTATTCATTAATATTATATTTTTTTAGTAAAAGATATATTTTAATAGATATTCATTTTAATAAAAATAAGTTTTTTTATATGTTGTCTTATACTTTATGGATAATAATTAATAATTTTATAGATTTTAATCTTATAAATAATATTGGTAGTTTGATTATTTCTATTTTTTTAAAAAATGCCATACATAAATACATTTTTTTAATTTTATATATTACAAATATTATTAATAATAATTTATTGAACTTATTTATTAATTTTTACATAATATTTATTACCACTAATATATGGGATCTTTTTAATTCTCAAATAAAAAAAAATACTAAAATTAATAATAAAAATATTGATTTTAACTTTAAAAAAATAAATAAAATTGATGAAAGTTATCATGGTAATAATCAAAATTTAGTCTCAAATAAAGAGAAAATAAATTATTTTGTTGATGATAATAATTTAAAAATTAATTATTATTTAGAAGATAGTATGATAATAATTAACTAATTTATAAATATATTTATATATATTTACAAATGAGTAATTTAATAATTAATTTTGATACCTTTGATCATAGTTTTTGTGAAGCTAAATTATTTAATAATGGACCAGAATATTTTAGTTGCTTAACTGCCTTATTTATTTCTTTTTTAGGGTTTTTTGGAATAATAATGAATCAATCAGAAGATAACACATTATTTTTATATTATAGTTTTATCATTAATGGAATAACTTCATCACTTTATCATTATAATCATTATATTGGATGGGGCTTAATGGATAGATACTCTATGATATTAATTGCTATTTATTGCTTTAGAATTTTTTTTAAAGTATTAGAACCAAATTATAATATAGTTTGGCATAGTATACAGTTTTTATCAACTCTTTACATCGCTTATATACAAACATTTGCTGGATTACATCAAGAAAATTATTTTAATAATATGTTTGGTTTTTTTCTTGCAAGTATATTAATTTTTGTAGTAAAAATTAGTAATGTAAATTATAATATTTATCCAAGATTAATTAAATTAGCATATAATGGTATTTTTTTAATTGCTATTGGGGGTGGTTCTTGGATTATAACAGAAAATTTATGTGATAAATTTAGTATTATGAAATACTTGTTAGGACATGCAATTTGGCATATATGTGTAGCATTAGGTGGTTATTATATATCTTTAGTTCCAATATATCTAAATTACAAAGAAGTTTTATTAAGACCTAAATTGAAATATTGGTATAATTTACCATATATATCAAATATTTGATATAGTAAGTATATTGTTTAATTATATAATATTATAATTTCTTAAATCTATAATTTTCTTTTTTTTTAAATTATTTTCGACAATAATTTCGATACCAAATTCACAAACTACTATTTTATCTATAAAAAAAGCATAAATATTTGTTCCATCATCTTTTTTTGCAAATAAATTTAAATTAGGTTTTTGACCATATTTAATTTCTATATTATTTTCTATTTCTATTATAAAATCTTGTGTAGGAATATTTTCATACTTAAATTTTATTTTAGAATTTGATATTTTATAGGCAATAGATTCTTTGTTAACTTCATTTTTTATTGTCTTACTTGTTAGTATACCCGCATATTTTAATTTTTCTAAATTTTCTTCATATGAAGATGAATATTTAGATATTTCTTTTAAATAATCTTCAATAGGTTTACATAAAATCACACATTCATATTTTAATTCATTGTTTTTATTTTCATTTGGTAATGAAAATGTATAATCATTACTTAATTTTATTTCTTTAGCTACTAAATGTGTATTAAAATTATTATATCTTAAGAATTGCTCTAATTTATTATAATCTCTATCTTTATTATTTTTTAACCATGCAGTAGACGCTAATAAAAATGTATCTAATTTATAATTTTTATCAGCTTCTTTAAGATTATTAAATGTGATTTCATCGATAGTTTCATTTAATGAAGGTTCTGAATAAACTATTTTAAACATTATAATATTATATAAAAAAATTATTTTAAACCAAAAAATTTTTTATATATAATTAATTTAATGGAAAGTGAATTTATTTCATTAATTAAATTTATTCATAATAACTTAATTGTTGATGCAATTAAATCTGATGAGAGAAATCAATATCCTAATTTATCTCATTTTAATCTTAAAAATTTAGAAAATTTATCCGTAATATGTAAAAATAAATTAATTATGCAAAAATTTTACAATGAAGCAACACCAGAAGAAAATAGACATAATAGAACATTCGGAAGTGAACGTGAATTATTTGGATCTTATATTTTGACTTGTTATGAATTAAATTTATTTGTTCCTAATGATGATGATAAAAATGATGATGATTTTAAATATATTTCCGATTCATTTATCATAGATAGTGAAACAGTAAATTTAATTACTTTATATATTCTTATATATAATACCATTAAAAGTTGTAATCAAAAAAAAATGTCCTTACTAGATTGTTGTGAAATTTTAAAGTCGACATATGATAAAATTTCATGTAAATTTGATAAATCTGAAAAATCTGATAAATCTGATAAATCTTTATTTAGTTGGCTTATGAGTTACGTACCATTTTATAATTATAAAAATAAATATTTAAAATATAAAAAAAAATATATTAAATTAAAATATATGTTAAAATATTAAAAAATATTTTTATTTTTTAATATTTTTTTGAAATAATTATATACTTTTAATTATGCCGATGCAGTGGAGATTATTTCACGAGACCTTACTTCTTCATCATTTTCTCTTTTTGTAATTAATGGATCTTCTAATGTATCAGGAATTGGTGGAACAATTAAAACTCCATTTCTTTTAAATTCATTTGGTAAGTTTTCAATCCTTTTCATAAATTCCCTTTCTTCCATATTTTCACCAGGTATCCAAACTGGTATAGTTTCATCTTCTTGGCGCAATTTATCTATTAATTCTTCAACAGTATCGTCACCATGTATCCAAAGATCATCTTTAATAATTTCTGCTCTTTCTTTTGTTGTCAAAATATCTACTCCAATAAATTCTTTAAAATAATTTTGCATATTTTTAACATCTAAATTAGATATTAAATCTCCTATTTGTATACAACATAATTCTACTAAATTTGCATACATAATTTTATCTGGATCCTCAAAATCTCTTACATCATCATTTTCATCATTTTCATCATTTTCATCATTTTCATCATTTTCATCATTTCTGTTAGTTTCATAAAATTCTTGTACCATCCTAGTATGCCATGGTGTATCATGTAACTCAAGGAAAATTGCTAAATACATTATTTCAAGTGTATTAAAATCATAACGGTTTCTAGAATTTGGACCAGGAGTTAAAGTATCTTCAATAAATGATTTATCAAAATCTTTTCTCACATCATTTGAAGTATTTAGAATTTCAAATTGTAAATGTTTATTTAACCAATTACAGATATTTTTCATATTTATTGCAGTTCCATATTTATTTACAATATAAATACATTCAGATAAATTGTGAGCAGGACGAGCACTTGCTAAAAATCCCATTAATTGTGATTGTAAAATAATATTTTCATGAATTTGAAGAATTAAATTATCAGAACAAACAACACGAACATAATTTTCCCTACATACATTTTCTGCATCAACATCAAATGTATCATCAAAATATGGTTCAATATGTAAATTTTTTTTTCTTTCACAAAAAACGTTTGTGTCTTCATCAGAATTTTCTATTAATTGTTCCATTATATATAATATAAATAAAATATATTATATTTTATTATTAATTATTAATTTAATTTATATAATAAATGATATTAATATTATATAATATGCCACCTAGTACAATCATTCATACAAAAAAAAAAATAATTAAAGAAAATGATTGTAAAATTGAACAATTAAATTTAGATAATTGTCAAAAAGATAATAGGAATTGTGTTGATTTTATTAAAGCATTAAATGAATGTCAAAAAAAATTTAATTTATTAAATAAAAACAAGTAAAAATTAAAAAAATATATCAGATGATAATATAAAAATATAAAAGTATAAAAATACTATAACCTATAAATTAATGGAAATTCCCAATATTAATTTAATTTTAGAGAATGGATCAAATAATAATTTTCCACTTGTTAGCAAATATATTAATGGAAATTTAGAACCATCGTTTTTTAAATTTACAGAAGATGATAAGATAAATTTTATTAAAAAACTTGAACCAAATGAAAATAATAATTATAAAATTACAAGAAATATTGATTTAATCCATAGTATAGAAATTACAGGTCAATTAAATGAACCATTAAGTTTATCATCTTCACATGTAAGTAGATTAAATAATATCTATAGAAAAATAAAATCAATTGATTTTGAAATAGATGATAATATAATTACAAGAATTTATTTAGAGAATAAAATTTGTGAAATTTATACAAATAATTATTTTTTTACTATCCACATCAATCTTAAACAATTATTTTATAATTATGATTATTTACCAATTTTATCATTAGTATATAATGATGTTTCATTCAAAATTAATTCTTATTATTCAAATTATGATGTATATGTTGGAGGTTCAATAATTTCTTCACCAATTAGAAGTAGTTTAATTGGAACTAAATTTGAAATTTTATATAAAGATTTTATTAAGTATGATGGAATAATTAATGGTAATAAATTAAATTTTAATTTATTAGATGGTGAAAATATTAGTTCAAACAATTTAATAAGTTCGTTATATTTTATATTTTATAATAATGTAAGAGATAATTTGAGATATATTTCAATAAATACAGAAGAAAATAATATAACATTTATTCCTTATAGTAAAATAAATTTTATCAGTGATTGTGAATTTATAATAGATCAATTTCATTACAAAACTTTTTTATTTAGAGATATTGTTATAGAATTTGGCATGAATTTTTATAATTCAAAATATACTTTAATAACAACTAATTATAATCAATTAAATATTTTTAATGGTAGATCAAATAAAGTTTATGATGGTTTAGCCAGAACAATTCATAATTATGATAATGAAGATGAATTTGAAGAAATTGATAATGATTTATACAATGAAAAAGTGTTAGTAAAAAATGACATTATTTGTGCCATAACACATGAAGAATTTTCAAATAATGAAACTAGAATAATATGTAGTTATTGTTATTCTAGTTTCATGAAAAAAGCTATAAGAGGTTGGTTTTGTTCTAAACATATTAAAATTTGCCCTTACTGTAGAACCGAAACAAATAAGTGGTATAAAAAAACTAATTTATAAAATATTTTCTTTAATAATTTTATTATGAATATTATTTTTATAATAATTATTATAGTTTTAATAATAATTTATTTAACTAATAAAATTTTTGAAAAAAATTGTATTATAAAAAAAGTATATTTTTTTACAAATGTTTTATCAAAAGAAGTATATAATAATTTATTAAAAGAATGTAATGTATTGAGACCATATCTTAAAGAAAATTATTCAAAGTTTGTTAATAGAAAAACTATTGTAGTTGATAAAAATTCATATATTAATACTATTTTTTATGGGAATAATTTTATTAATTATCTTAACAATATATTAGGTTTTGGGGTTAAACCTTCAACAAATCTCCCTATAGAATTTAGAATTTATGAAAAGGGTGGTAAAATGTTATGGCATAGAGATTTGGTTGATAATGTAAATAAAAATTGTCCTCAAATTGAAATTGTATATACTTTAGAAAATAATTCTGATTCTAAAACAGTTTGGATCGATGATGATACTAATAAAATGCATGATATAATTACTCAAAATAACTCAATTATAATTACTCAGGGAAATGGTGCATCACACATGGTAACTTCAGTAAATACGGGTTATAGAAGTATTATAAAAATTGCATATGATATTTTATAATTATAATATTAACTAAAAAATTGAAAATATTTATATTCTGCACCTCCTGTAAATTTTTAGTCTATGGTACAATGGCCAGTTCAGCTGAATCCATTGTCAATCCTGTTGCGAGTATGTCCAATCGTCAATTGAATTGGGCAATGGCTGCAAAACGCATACGTGCAGCACATGGTTTTGAAACACGATCTTGCTCTGATGTCGAGGAAGAGTTTTACAAGCGTTTGCACGCCCAAAATTGGTCCAGGTATCGCTGGTACTACATGTATGGCGACGATGATGATGATTACCAGGAAGATAAAGTCCTGCACGATTGTGGTGGGAGATAAATTTTTTTAATAAAAATCAAAAGGTAAAAATTGTGTATTTATTATAAATTACTTATTTACCAAAACATTTTGAATTTATGATGTTATTACTAACGAAAATTAAGATTTTTATATAAAAATTGAAATTTTAAAATAAAAAAATATTAATATTATAAGGATGGATAGAACATATACTTACATTGCAAGAAATTCGAATGAAGGTATGATTATAGAAAAAATTAATGGTAAAATTATTGAAATCAATACAGGGTATGCGCCTCCTGTATGCCTAACTTGTTTTCATACTGAAGGAATTTATTCTTTTTGTATACATAAATAACTTTTTATAAAAATTGATATTATATTTTAATAGTGAAAAGTTAATATTATAATTATGCCTAATAATGTGTATAATCATCTAATAATAGAAGGGGATCAAGAAATATTAGAGAAATTTTATTTTGAAAATAAAAAAAAAGAAAATATTGATAAAGAAGAAAATGAAGAAATATTATGTTTTTCAAATTTAGTGCCTATTGATGAAGATAATTGGTATGAAGAGAGTATACAAAAATGGAGCACAAAATGGGAACCATATGATATAACAGTAAGTGAAAAATATTCCAATAATAAATTAGAATATGAATTTAATACAGCATGGTCGCCACCACATAATTGGTTATTAAGTGTATCCAAAATATATACTGAATTAGAATTTAGTATTTATTCTGAAGATGAATTTATTAATTTTTTTTGTGAAGATAAATATATTGATGGCAAACATACAAATTTATATGAATATGATTGTAATCATATTATTGATTATATGAAAGACTATCTAAACCTAAATCCAATTGAAATTTATAATTATCTATTATTAAATGATTATGATATTAAAAAATTATTTAATTTTATTGAAAAAAAAAAAGTAAATTATAATGAAGATAATAATAATGAGGATGATAATGAATTTAATCTTGAAGATGAAGACAGCGAATTATATGAAATTTTAGGTGAGTATTGTAGCGAAAATAATTTATTAAAAATGCATCTTGTACAAGACAAAGTTTTTAAATATTTAATAGATTGGATTATAGAAAATAATAATATCCTAAAAAATTTACAATCATATTTTAGAGTAATTTTTGCAAAAAGAATATTATTTAGACATAAATTATCTAAGGAACTATCTGTCATGCCTCCATTAAGTAATGGTTATCCTGGTGGAAAAGAATATCATGAAGGACTGATTATTTTTAATGAATTATATAAAAATAAATTTACATAATATTTACATTAGAAAAATTGATTTTTGTAATTAATATTATTAATTATATACTTATATGTTTCAAGTAAAGAAATTAGTTTCACATGCAGTTGTTCCAAAAAGAGCTACAGAAGGTAGTGCTGGACTTGATATTAGTTCTTCAGTAGATATGATTATTCCTCCACATAAATGGCTGGCAGTACCTACTGGAATATCTATAATGGTACCAAAAGATTGTTATGCACGATTAGCACCAAGAAGTGGATTAGCATTTAAATATGGTATACAAGTCGGTGCGGGAGTTATTGATAGTGATTATACTGGTGAAATTAAGGTCATTTTATTTAATCATGGAGATAATGACTTTAATATAAAAACAGGAGATAGAATAGCACAATTAATTTTTGAAAAGATTTTTACAGATAATTTACAAGAAGTTGATGAATTAGTTAAGACTGAGAGGGGTGAAGGTGGTTTTGGTAGTACGGGAACATAAATATTTTTATAAAATTCAATGATAAAAATTGAAAAATTTTTATAATAATATATTATATCTATAATGGTTAATATTTCTGCTTTTCCTAAAATTAATTCAAACAATGAAGAGGATAAAAATATAATACATAAAATTGAAAATATAAAAAATATATATGAATTAAAAAAAAATTTAGCAGAAAAAATAAAAATACCAATTGGTGACATTTTTATTTACAATATTGAAACCCCTAATTTACATTATGAAAATTTTGTTAATATTACAGAGGATATGAATACATTTTATTATAAAATTATATCGAATAGATGTTCAGTGTGTTCTAAAAAATCAACCATGATTACAGGAGATTGCAATTATTGTTTATGTCATTATTGTAATATTCATAGACTTCCAGAAAATCATACATGTCCTTGTCTAGAAAAATGTAAATTAGATAGCTATCAAGAAAATTATAATAGAGTTATTAGTCAAAGATGTGTGCTTGAACAGATTAAATCATTATAATATTTTTTTATTAATTATATTTTATATTAAATTTTAAATTTATTTCAAATGATATATTTTTTATAAATAAATATAATCC
>VFQS010001929.1_pt1 | contig 17860 bp, 17 predicted proteins | sample 3512361 | NCBI WGS metagenome assembly VFQS01 (sample SAMN10412375, study PRJNA504923) | tailings metagenome | isolation source: Relicate 1 Philex TSF3 active mining | place: Philippines
ATCAAATGTAACACCTGCGGCGTTGTTGATCGACTGGATCCGCATCTACCAATGTAGCAGCGACAAAGAAAAAGGTCTGGCCTGTATGCAGGACGGCAAGGAAAGTAAGTAAGTTATGGCGAGACGCCGCCAGGCCGTCACTATTAAACATGTTGCAGCCGATGCGGGGGTTTCCCTGCAGACGGTAAGCCGCGTCATCAATAATGAGCCAAACGTCCGTTCTGCGATGCAGGAACGGGTGCAGGCGTCGATTGATAAGCTTGGCTATGTCCCGTCCATCGCGGCACAACGGATGAGTGGATCACGTTCGTACCTGATCCTTGCCATTAACGACCGGGAACGCACGATTGCCGATTGGCAGAACCGCCAAGGGTCTGACTGGGTAGATCAAATGCTTTTCGGCGGCATGCTGAAATGTGCCGAACATGGATACCGGATGATCTTTGAACTGGTCGATACCCACAATGATCATGTCGAGCGCGAATTGGGCGCAGCCATTGCGGCGCTTCAGCCAGACGGCGTCATCCTGACGCCACCCCACTCTGAAAACCCGCTCATCACCGGATTTCTTGCCAAACGCAAAATTCCTTTTGCCCGCATCGGATCGATCACATCGGGTCCGGGAATCGCGATGACGATGGATGATGAGGGCTCGGCCCGACGTGTAACCGAACATCTCATCGCGCTGGGCCACAGCAGGATCGGTTTCATTGCTGGCCCTCAGGAATATGACCTGTCCAACTGGCGTATCGACGGGTGGCGTGAGGCGATGGCCACTGCCGGCCTTTCCCGCGATGCGTTATGCGTCAGAGGCGATTTTGGATATGATAGCGGTGTGCGGGCCGCAAACGCGCTGCTCGACTTAAAAAACCCGCCCACGGCGATTATCGGCAGCAACGACCAAATGACGCTGGCCGCTTTGGACGCAGCCAGGACGCGTGGCTTGAATGTTCCCGGCGATTTATCCCTTATCAGTTTCGACAATACGCCAGTTGTGCGTTTTACAGTGCCCGAACTCACTGCGGTTGATCAGCCGATTGCCGCAACCTTTTCGAAGGCGGTGGAGCTATTGATTACAAATGGTGATGCGCCTGTGCCGCATCAACCTGTCGTTATTGAGGGCAGCCTTATAGAGCGAAGCAGCACCGCACCGCCGTCTACACATGGTCGCGCATAAATCTGCAGACGGCAGCCGGCAGTCGGCAGCTTTCATGTATTTGTACGCGCTCGCCGTATCTGGCGGTGCTGTCGCCTATATGCCGTTCCTGACAATATTGCTGCCACTGCGTGCGACGGACATCTCCGGCAATGACGCCCTGGGCATGTTGGCCATAGCGGCCTTTCTGGGCGCAATTGCCGCAAGCGTGGCCAATATCGTCTTTGGATGGGCCAGTGACAAAACCGGCGAACGACGCCTGTGGATATGCGCAGGATTAGCCTTATCAACGGCTTTGCTCCTAACCACTGCTTACGCAAAGAGCCCGGCGGCGATGATCACCATCATCATATTCTGGCAAATTGGCCTGAACATGATGCTCGCGCCCTTAACCGCGTGGGCCGGTGACACCGTTCCCGATTCCCAAAAGGGCTTCCTTGGCGGGCTATTGGCGTTAGCGCCCGCAATAGGCGCGCTTTCAGGCGCGTTTGTAACGATCAACGATGCTGTTCCGTCGCAGCACCGTGAAATCATTATCGCGATATTGGTGATGGCCATGGTCAGTCCGGTGCTGATCTTTGGCAGACCGGTGTCGATGCCGGGGCTGAACACCGCGCCGACGGATCAAACAATCGATGGGGAACAGAGCACCGGAACACGGCAGGCCGCCGTTAAAATGTGGATTGCGCGGTTATTGATACAAATTGCCGAAGCGTCATTATTTGCGTTTCTCCTTTTATGGTTCCGCAGCGTCGATCCTGATTTCGGCGAAAATAATGCCGCAAATATCTTCGCGCTTGTTCTGGGTATGGCTGTGTTTTTAGCATTAGCGGTCGGCCGCTGGTCCGACCGTGCAAACTGTCCCATTTTCCCGCTCATTTGTGGGGCAGCGGCAGCTTCGGCCGGACTGATTATCATGTCGGTTTCGTCATCTTTACCGATGGCCATTGCCGGCTATGTGGTCTTTGGCTTGGCGAGCAGCCTTTTTCTGGTGTTGCACTCAAGCCAGACTTTGCGGGTACTCCCCCGTCCACAGACGCGTGGACGGGATTTGGGCATTTTCAACCTGACGAACACCGTGCCATCGCTCATCATGCCATGGCTGACACTCGCGTTGGTGCCCACTTATGGCTTTGGCAGCCTGTTTCTGTTGCTATCGGGGCTGGCGGTTATTGCGTGCCTGTTATTGGCAACAATGCCCCGCCAGCATAACATCGGTTAGGCAGGCTTACGCGCGTAGATACCGAATGCCGCGATGACCGCATAGCAAAGCATCGGTAACGTGAACGCTATGGCGAGACTTCCGGTCACGTCAGCGATGATGCCCGTGAGCAGCGGAACAATAGCGCCGCCGACGATGGCGACGTTGATGATACCCGAACCATCGGCAGCGCGTGATCCCAACTTTTCACAGGCCAGCGTGAATATCGTGGGGAACATGATCGCGTTGGTCAGGCCCACGGACAGCAAGGAATAGCCAGCAACTTCGCCCGTGCTTTGTGTGGAAAAAATCAGCAGCGCAATTGCGGCAACCGATACAGATGCCAGCACCTTACCCGGGCTAAGCAAACGCAGCACCGCAGAGCCGATGAACCGGCCAACCATCGCGCCGCCCCAATATAGGCCAATAAGCTTGCCGGCGTCCTGCTCGGCTAACGCCATGACATGGTCTTGCATCAGATAATTGACGATGAGAGAGCCAATGGCGACTTCGGCGCCGACGTACAAAAATATGCACAATGCGCCAAAGCCAAAGCGTGGGCGCTTAAGCAAGTCGAGGCCTGCCAAGCCCTCGCTCGCTTCATGCTTTTCGCCCTTCAGCGCATTGCGGAACAGCCAAACCGCTGCGGCAACAATCGCCAGCGCAATCGCAATCCCCAAATAGCCATGCACGATGGCTTGGCTCTCTGCAGTGCGATAGGCGTCGAGCTCCACACCGGATAGTTGGTCAGCGGTTACCGTCGCGAGGCTACCGAGGATAAGGATGGAACCAGCGATAGGGAAAACAGTGGTGCCAAGCGAATTGAACGCTTGGGCAAAGGTTAGGCGGCTATGCGCCGTGGCGGGTTTGCCAAGCATGGAGATCAAGGGGTTAGAAACCACTTGAACAATGACCACACCGCTTGCCAACACAAACAATGCCAGCAGGAACACGCCATAAGTTGCGGTCTGGCTTGCGGGAATGAACAACAGGCAACCTGTCATCATTGTCAAAAGGCCGGCAACCGCGCCGCGCATATATCCGATTTTCTTAACAAGCCGCGCGCCGGGAATACCGATAACGGCATAAGCGGCAAAGAAACAGAACTGCACAAGCATCGCTTGCGTGTAATTGAGCGTAAACAGCTCTTTTAACTTCGGGATGATAACATCGTTAAGACTTGTTATGCCGCCGAAGATGAAGAACAGCCCCATCACGAACAATTGCAATTGCGGTGCGTCGATATGGGTATCGCCATTATCTGCTGACGCAGATGCGCCGGGTGCCAATGCCATCTTCTCTCTCCCTTAATTTTAGCGCGTTTAGCCGGGGCAGGACGCGCTTTTCTTTGTCGTTTCGATATGAACGTTGCGGATTGTCGCAACAAGACCTTTCGCCGCCTGCATACGTATGGGGGAGCCGACAGCGTCCAATTTCGCACCAGCTGCAGCAAAGCAACGCAGTGGAATGCGGGTTTGTGTAGCTACCCCTGTGGGCAATGCGCGCATCGTGGCTTGTAGATTCAACGCCGTACCACCAAAGGACAGCATCACTGGCCCGGCCGCTGGCTGGTCAATGCGCCAGTCGATGAGCAGCGACCAGTCTTCCTTCAACGGCTTGCTCAAGTCGACGGCAGGCCCGTTGACGACAAAGGCACCATCCGCGTTCCAAGTGAATTGGCGTGCGTCTTCCTGCGCGGACATGTCGACAGCCCGCGCGCTAATCGAACCGTCCATCTGCAAATTCCAAGGCGCGGGCACCTTGCCACGAACGAAATACTGTGTGGCGATGGTCAGCGATGACAAATCGACGCGCGGGTCCTCGTTAACCGGAGGAAGCGTTTTAAATTGCGTGTAATCGAGACCGTACCCCAGCGGGAAAAGCGGCGCATCGATCGGTGACCGCGCATCCGCTGGCCAACTGAAAGGCAGGCGGCCCGTGAAGTCACGCAATGGCTTTCCGTTTGCGCCAGCGACCAACACATCGGCGACACCCCGGCCTTGCGTGCCCGGCAACCAAGCCGCCACAAAAGCGTCGGCTTGGTTAATCAGTTTGCCGGTAAACATGGGCCGTCCAGACAGGAACAGGACCACCACAGGAATATTCTGCGCCTTAAACCGCGCCAACATTTCCTCTTCGGCAGGTTGGGGCCGGAATGCGAGGTTTGGCACATCGCCTTCAAACTCGGCATATGGCTTTTCACCCAGGACAATGATCGCCACATCGGGCTTCTTTTCAAAAGTCCCTGTTGCTGAAATATTGGCCGTGCCGCCGCCTGTTTTGACTGCTTCCGAAATCGCACGTCCAATTGTCTGGCCATTGGTGAAATCGGCGGCAGTGGTGTCCGTGCCTTGCCAGCTAATCGTCCAGCCGCCGGCCTGCATCGCCATATTGTCAGCACCGGAACCGGTGATCAGGACATTGCGACCATTACGAATGGGCAGAACGCCGCTATCATTTTTGAGCAGCACCAGTGATTTCGATACCGCTTCACGCGCAAGATCGAGATGCTCTTGCTTGCCAACCAAAGAGGTTTGCCCCCGCACAGTCGGCGCGTCGCCCATAAGACCAAGTTTGTATTTCACGCGCAAGATTCGCCGCACCGCATCGTCCAACCGCGCGGCGGAGATCCGGCCATCCCGCGCCGCCGCCAACGTCGACGCGAACAATCCCTTCCAACTGTCAGGCGCCATGAACAGGTCGAGCCCGGCATTAATGGCGGCAGCGCAGTCGGTCGCAGAGCAGCCCGCGACTTGGCCATGACCATTCCAATCGCCAACAACCAGCCCGGCAAAGCCCATCCGGTTTTTCAACACATCGGTCAGCAGGGAGGCATTGCCATGATGCTTCACCCCGTTCCAGCTTGAAAAGCTCGCCATAACCGTCAGCGCACCGGCGTTGATAGATGCGGGATAACCCTGCGCATGTTTTGCGACCAGTTCGGTTTCGCTGATCTGGGCATCGCCTTGGTCGCGGCCGTCCATGGTGCCACCGTCTGCAAGAAAATGTTTTGCATTAGCTGCGACATGCGTGGCGTCCAATGGTGCACCCGCGACCAGATTGCCTTGCAAGCCGGTGGTCATCGCACTGGCATAAGCCGCAATCAACGCAGGATCGGAGGAATAGCCTTCATAGGTTCTGCCCCAGCGCAAATCTTGCGGCGCGGCCAGCGTTGGCGCAAAAGTCCATTCAATACCGCTGCCTGAAATCTCTGCCGCCGTAGCTTTGCCAATGCGTTGGATCAGGTCGACATCGCGGGCCGCGCCAAGTCCGATATTATGGGGAAAAATGGTTGCCTGCGGCAGGTTTGAATGCCCATGCACCGCATCGACGCCAAATAATATGGGCACACCAGCGCCTGATTTACGTGATGCATCGCGAAAGGCATTAACCAGTTGCGCCCACTTGGCAGCATCGGCGCGTTCGTCGCCAAAAGGTCCGGAATTACCGCCCGCAAGGATGGAACCAAGCGGGTATTGCTTTAAATCTTCAGGCGTGATTGCGCTGATGTCGGCCTGTATTATCTGACCGACCTTCTGCTCCAACGTCATTTTTGAAATCAACGCCGTTATTGCTTCTTCGGTTTTCGTATCGGTAATCGCTGCAGGACTTTTGGCCGTTGGCCAGTTGGCCACATTAGCAGTGGTCTCGGCAGAGGGCGCCGCTGACTTCATAGTCTGCGGGTGCGTCGCCGCCGAAACACATCCCGCCGACGCGAAGGCTATCAGTGCCATCGATCCCCTTAACCGCATCAAACCCACTCCAGAACTTCGTTGTGAACGTTATCAGGATTTGATGGCAGCAACGGTGGAAGAAATCAAGCGTCATCATGGCGCCGCTTAGCCAAAACCGGATAGTCCGCTCCCGGCAACATTGCAGACATCCGGCGGAAGTTGTAACCCGAACGCCAACTCAAGAGACAGATCGAAGGAGTGCGGCCGAGTGTTGGTAGGCAAAGTTGCAATTGTCACGGGCGCTGGTCAGGGCGTCGGACGCGGAATCGCGCGCGCGTTGTCTGCGGAAGGCGCGACGGCTGTGGTGGTCGGACGCACGCTTGAGAAATGCGTTCGGACAGCGGACGAGATTATCGCCGAGGGCGGAAAGGCGTTGGCGCTGGCCTGCGACGTCAGTTCCCGAGAACAGGTTCAAGCTGTGGTTGACCAGACGGTGGAGGCTTTCGGATCGATCGATATACTCGTCAACAACGCCCACACATCTCGCCCGATGGTTTCGCTGGAGATGACCACCGACAAAGACATGTCGCTTGCCTTCAAGGGTTTGCATGGAACGCTGTTTTTCATGCAAGCAGCTTTTCCTCATCTGGCAGCGAGTCGAGGGAGGGTGATCAATCTTGGTTCAGTGGCAGGCATTCGCGGCGACGAGGGCTTTGCAGCCTACGCTGCAGCAAAGGAGGCGGTGAGGGCTCTTTCCAGGGTCGCCGCCCGCGAATGGGGTAAGCATGGAATTACGGTCAACGTGATTTGTCCATTTTCTGATTCGCCCGGGGTCGAATACATGATCGAAAATACCCCTGGCTTCATCGATGAACTAACTACAAGCACGTCCATGAAGCGGCTCGGTGACAGCAAACAGGATGTAGGCCGCACTGCCGCGTTCCTCGCAAGCGATGCTGCTTCATACGTTACCGGGCAAACCATCAATGTTGATGGAGGCATATGGATCGCGCCTTAGCGCAGTCGAACCATCACCAGGGCGGCGATGGCTCACGACGTCTGCATCCCATCCACAATGGGCCATTTCCGACCACGAGTATGTACCCCAACACTTGACATTGAAGCGGGCTCTACCTCCTGGGGCAGTATTTGGGCCGGAAGAGGAATGCCCACTTTTGTGGATGAATCTATAAATAATAGCCCGCTTAGGCTAGTTAGAAAAAGGGCTTTCGTCGCTGTTACGGAAAATGAACTTATAGCAGCTTTCGAGTTCGCAGTTTGGGTTGCTGAACGTCTCTAAAGTTAGCCGCTAAAGCAAAACGTTTATCAGCCTAAATCGCAACTATTCATAATTCTACGCGGCCGGCGTCATTAGTGTTCGTGACGGATCTTTTCCGCCCCATCGGTCATATTTGGCGCAAAAGATCAAAGTGCGGACCTGCAAGGCCACACGAATGGAGACCTTGCAAACTTTTAAAGAAACTCATTCCGTGCGCGTCAGCTTTCCAGCACAACCAGCCTGTTGCGGCGATTGGCTTCGAACCAGGCGAGCTCGGGATCGCGATCAACGATCGCGTTTATGATAACAATGCGACTGAACTTCCATCGCTCCAACCCAAATCCCTTCCCAAGCGCCCCGCGCATACCGTGATTGCTGTGTGCTACTTGCAAGGCAACCCGCGTCAAAAGCTCGAAGAAAGGCCTATTCACCATTCTGAACAGCAGGTTCTGCAGCCGCTCCTCCAGGGCGCCGAGCTCCTGCTCAATGGTCGAACGCGATATATCTGCGCGAAGTTGTGATAGTTCATAAAATTGGCTGTCATCGGTACACCTTGCCGCTTCGGCACACAGCTCGTTGAACAATAGCGAGGTGATCTGGAGGATTTCTTCGCGGCTTTCGGACACGCTGCGCAAATAAGCCGAAAGTGCGCGTTCAAGCGTTTCGCTATTAGGCCTGCGCCCGAAGTATCCTCCGCCCGGCCCCCGCCGCACCTCAAGCAAACCCTCATGCTCGAGAATGCGGGCGGTCTGTTGCAACGTAACGATCCCCACTGCCAGTTCGCGGGCGAGATCTTTCAGGCTGCCAATCCGCTCGCCTGCATCAACTGCAAAGACCTTTTCGCGCATGGCGTCAGCGGCGGCAAGAACGGGGCGGCGCTTGGTTGTGATAGTCATCACTCTATTATATGCCTATAATACAGAATTATTGAAGAGAAAAACGCTGTCCTCGCTCTTGAACAAACATTAAAAGGCATATAACTAATCAGAATGAAATCGACTCGGAACCCTCCGAGCTTAACGAAAGGCGCACGGCGCCAATGGGAGCAGGCTCGATGGCTTTCCGGAAACCCGATGCGGCGACGCTGCCGCAATACCCGGTCATTATCGGGGACAAGCTTGAAACGCGGGGCAGCGGCGACACCTTCGCGCATATTTACCCCGCAACTGGTACGATCACACGCGAGATCACGCTGGCAAATCCCACAGATGTTGATCGCGCCGTCGCGGCTGCCCGTGCCGCGCTTCCCGCATGGAAAGCGATGCCCGGTGACAAGCGCCGCAACTTGTTTTTCAAGCTGGCTCAGGTTTTCGAGGAACGGTCAGCAGAATTTGCACTTGGCCTCGTGGCGGAAAACGGTTCAGTGGCGATGGTAGCACCCTATATGGGCTATGACGCGGCGCAGAAGTTCCGCTATTTCGGAGGCTGGTGTGACAAAATCCATGGACGTACGGTTCCGATGTGGGGGGCACCCGCGCACGATTATGTGAGCTTTGAGCCATTTGGGGTGATCGGGGTGATCGTTCCTTGGAACGGACCGCTTTTCGCAGCAACCATGGTTCTCGCGCCAGCGCTGGCTGCGGGCAACACCGTGGTCCTTAAAGCTCCAGAACTTGCTCCTTATTCGGTAATGAAGCTCGTTGAAATGATGCTTGAAGTAGGCTTCCCGCCGGGCGTCGTCAATCTCGTTACGGGCGGAGCCGACGTCGGCGAAGCTATGGTCGCGCACCCCGGCGTCGACAAAATCGAATTCATCGGTTCAGGCGCCACAGCACAGAAAGTGCTGGTCAATGCCGCGCAATCTCTCAAGCCCGTGGGGCTTGAACTGGGAGGCAAGTCGGCAGTCGTCGTGTTCGACGATGCCGACTTGTTGCTGGCCGCTAAGAAAGGGATCAGTGGCGCGGTGTCCTCAAATGGACAAGGCTGCATAAACGGCACACGCCTGTTGGTGCAGCGGGGAGTTTATCATCATTACTTGGAAATGCTTGCGGCCATAGCCGGGCAAATAAAAGTAGGTGATCCTTATGATGCGCAGACTAATCTTGGCCCGGTGATCACGCAAGCGGCGCTGAGCCGGATCACGGGCATGATCGAAGGCGCCAAAGCCGAAGGCGGACGCGTAATCGCAGGCGGCGAACGCTTGGGAGGCGATTGCGCTGACGGATTTTTCCTGCCGGTCACTGTGATCGCCGATATGTCGAGCGATGCCCATATCTCGCGCAATGAGGTGTTCGGCCCGGTACTTGTCGTTACCCCTTTCGATACCGAAGAAGAGGCGATCGAACTGGCCAACAGCACGGAATACGGCCTTGGCGCTTATGTTCACACGAATAACCTGCGGCGCGCCCACCACGTCGCAGGACAGCTTGATGCCGGTATGATCCACGTCAACGGTGCGGGCGAGGCGATGCAACCCAACGCACCATTCGGCGGCTTCCGCAAGAGCGGACATGGACGACTTGGCGGGATTGAAGGACTGCAGGAATTCCTTCAGCCAAAAAACATCTGGATCGGCCTCGCGGCTGCCGAGGGCTGAGCAATGGCTGACCTTCTCGATCCAGTAGAACGCTCCGAACGCGGCGCAGAACTCCTCGCGGAAATCTGCGATACGTATGAGTTCAAAGTGAATACGCCTTTTGCTGGTAGCATGCGCGATTTCGTGTTTGCCGAAGTATGGAGCCGTGAAGGCCTTGACCGGCGGTCACGCTATCTAGTCGCGCTTGCCGGCGCGGTGCTGGCAGGGGCAAACGCAGACCTTGTCGAAGGCTATATACGTGGTGCAATCAAGGGCGAACACCTCTCCCCCACCGAATTGCGGGAAGCGGCGCTGCATCTTGCTGTTTATGGTGGTTGGTCACGCGGGCAACAACTTGATCTTGCAATAAGCGCTGCGCTGGAAACACTCGGGTTGGATGATGAGGCCTATGCGCCGATCCGTGCGCAAGCATGGCACCCCGATCAACGCACAACGGAAGGCATGTCGGAATTCATCAACGTGATGACGTTCCCCGGCGGCCCATCGTTCACCCCTTACCTCGAAGCGATCAATAATTTCGTCTTCGGAGAGATGTGGCAGCGTTATGATGGACTTGACCAGCGGGCGCGGCGTTGGGTCACCCTAGTCGGCGTCTGCGAAAGTTCGACAGAAACCCCGATCAAGAGCCACATCCACGCGGCGATGGCGAGCGGCAATTGCACTCCGGCCGAAATGCAGGAGTTTGTGCTACAATACGGCCTTCACGCAGGCTGGCCAAAAGCGTCAATCGTGCAAGCGGTCGTATCTGAAATGAGCAAGAAGGTAGCCGCAGGGCTTCCATGGAACGGGTAGAATGGCCGCAATCATCGATATGAAGGGGAAAGTCGCCTTGGTCACAGGTGCCGGGTCGGGACTTGGCAGAGCAACTGCAGTCCGCTTGGCCGAGGCAGGAGCCAACTTATGCATCGTGGACATTAATTCCGCAGCGCTGGATGAGACCGCGCAGATCCTCACCGGGTCTGGTGTAGACGTGTTGGTACATGCCGCAAACCTTGCGGCCGCGGATCGCTGCGCCGAGGCAGTAGAAAGCACAATCTCAAAATTCGGTCGGCTTGATGCATTGTGCAACATAGCAGGTGTGATCAAGATGGCGCGCAGTCATGAAATGCCGCGCGAAGATTTCGCAATGACTTTGGCGGTGAACCTTGCTGCTCCTTGGTATCTATCTCAAGTTGCAATTCCGCATCTGCTGGCGAACAATGGTGCGATCGTGAATTGCGCCTCGTCTGCCGCCTTTATAGGAGAGGCCTATGCCGCTGCTTATTGCGCGAGCAAGGCGGGGCTGGTGAACATGACCAAGGCTATGGCGATGGAATATGCCCGCCAACCCATCCGCATCAACGCCGTCGCACCGGGCGGGATGATGACGAATATCGCGACCGGAATGACGTTCCCTGAAAGCGCCGAAATGGACCTTGTCGCCCGTTATTCGGGCCTACGCGGACTGGTGGAGGTACAGGACGTAGCAGATGTGATTGCTATGCTGGCCTCGCCGGCCGGGCGATCCTATCATGGCGCCTGCATCAATATTGATGCCGGCATAACGGCAGGATGAGCGGGATGGGCAGGATCGGATTTATCGGATTGGGCAGCCAAGGCGGGCCGATGGCGATGCGCATAGTGCACGCAGGAATGCCACTCACCGTATGGGCGCGACGCCCCGAAGCACTTGAACCTTACCAAGAACAGGGCGCGCTTGGCGCACCCGACATTGAGACGCTCGGCGCACAGTGCGAACATGTTAGCATCTGCGTAGTCGACGACGGGGGCGTGCGCGCAATTTGCGATGAACTGATCCCGGCGATGAAAGCAGGCAGTCGCATCGCGATCCATTCCACTGTCTTGCCCGAAACTTGTGATACCATCGCAGCGCAGGCATCAGCCCGAGGCATTGCCGTACTGGACGCGCCAGTCAGTGGTGGAGGCGGCGCGGCGGCAGCGGGAACACTTACCGTGATGTGCGGCGGTGATGCCGCGACGTTCGCGGCATGCCGACCGATTTTCGAGACGTTTGCCGGAACGTTGGTACATCTTGGCCCATTGGGATCGGGACAACGCGCGAAGATAGTTAACAACGCACTTATGGCTGCCAACATGGGCCTTGCACATGCGGCGATGGCAGTAGGCGCAGAGCTAGGCATTGATCGGGCAGCTCTTACGGAACTGATCAAGGCCAGCAGTGGTCGCAGCTTTGGCTTCGAGGTCTATGCCCGCCTGCCGACACCTACCGCCTTTGCCCACGGCGCGTCGCTGCTGTTAAAAGACGTAGGTTTTTTGAACGCCATCTTACCGGACAATGCCAGTACCAGCGCCCTGCACAGGGCAGCCGATCCTTTCCTGTTTGCCGCAAGCGGCACCAATTCTTCGGAGTTAACAAAATGACATTCACGCTTGACCAATTCCGGCTTGACGGAAAAGTGGCGCTCGTCACTGGTGCCGGTGGACGGGGCAATTCCATTGGTCGCGCTTATGCTCTCGGCCTAGCGGGCGTAGGCGCATCGGTTGTCGTGGCCGATCTCAACGAAACCGGCGCACAGACCGTCGCTGACGAAATCGTTGCAGCCGGTGGTAAGGCCTTAGCAGTACATGTCGACGTTTCGGACAAAGCGTCTACCCTTGCTATGGCTGAAGCTGCCATTGCCGCGTTCGGCGGAATCGACATACTCGTCAACAACGCCGCGCTAATGGCCGAACTTGGCCACATGACCGTCGCGGATGTAGCACTGGAAGATTGGAACCGGACTCTCGATGTTAACCTAACCGGCGCTCTGCTGTGCGCACAGGCCGTGATCCCATCAATGCGTGAACGCGGCGGCGGACGCATCATTAACCAGACATCGGGCGGCGCATTTCCAGCCACAGGCATCTACGGCATCGGTAAGCTCGGTCTCGTTGGTCTGACAACAACCCTTGCCAAGCAACTTGGTAAAGAGAATATCACCTGCAACGCAATCGCGCCTGGCAATGTGAAGTCCGATGCAGGCAAGCAACTGGTGCCTGATGACTCACCGTTCATTCAGTTCCTTCAGGCCGCGTGTGCCACGCGTCCGCGCGGGGAACCAGATGAACTGGTCGGCACCCTTCTACTGCTGTGTTCTAATGCGGGCGCGTGGATTTCTGGACAGACCATCCATATCGACGGCGGTTGGGTTATGCGTCCCTGATCCGACGCACCGTTCACCAATATCGGGGATACCGAGCCGAGCGAGATAACATCTCGCGTCTTGTCGGAGCGGTTTATGAACTCTCTGAAGGATTGGCTGGCCCCTCCAAATGCCGGAAAACGCTCAATTGGCCTCATGATGGTGATGACTGGCCTGATTGTCGACACTCCAAAGTCATCCTTACCCCTCACCATAGCCACGTAAAGGTGCAATGGTAGCAGTTACCTGTGGTGACGTTTTCTAAAAATGTTCTGACGACGGACATTACGGATCCAACGTCTGCTTTTTTCTGGAGCAGACGGCGCCCAAAGTGACTGCATTTGGGCGCAAAGCGGACATCTGTCTCAATGCCTGAACAAAGCTTTGTCCTGTGGTCAGGCTTTGTTTAGCCAACTTAGCCGCAATGACGACTCTAAGTGCTCAAATAATCTAAATTTCTGCCTATCGAGTGCACAATCCATTCGACTTCTGCACGCAGTCGAGCATTGCTGTTCATATTCAAGCGCCCAGACATAAGGCGGCGATAGACCCGGCTAGGCATTTAGCTGGGCTTTGGGTGGTGGGGCAGCATGATGCTGCATCGATTAAGGAGAACCACCCATGACAAAGACCAAAAAGCTCCAGGTTAGCGAAACAATCATAGTCCCCTCAAAGCCTCAACAGATCTTGGGTCTGCTAACCCGGGATTGCGGTGCCACGCTCGCAGAACTCGCGACACTTGTAAACTGGCTGCCGCATTCGACGCGGGCATATCTGACCGGCTTGAGGAAGAAGGGGCACGTCATCGATAGCGACAAGGTGGATGGCGTTCGCCGCTACCGCCTATCATCGTCGCCCGAAGCGTAAGGCGGTGGTTATGACAAACAGTCTCGGTTGTGAACTGGGTCGCCTCTCCACCATGAAGCCTGCCGAACTGCGTTCTCGATGGCGCGAGGTCTATCGGAACGTGGCACCGGACATCGGACCTGATCTGCTGCGGCGCGGCATCGCCTATCGGTTGCAGGAACGCGGGCAGGGAACCCTGACCAGTTCCACACGTCGTGACATTGAACGCCAGATAAAAAGGCTGGGTAAGGATGATGAAGGAGCGGTGATTGCGCCTTCCCTAAAGCCTGGAACCCGTCTGGTGCGCTCGTGGCATGGAAAAATGCATCAGGTACTTGTTCTTGATGACGGGTTTGAGTTCGACGGCAGGAGGTATGCATCGCTCACCCAGATCGCAGGCGACATCACCGGCACACATTGGTCAGGGCCACGGTTCTTTGGCCTGGTCACTAGGCGACGGAGAAGGGCAGTAGGGCCATGATATCACCTAACCGCAAACGCTGTGCCATCTACACGCGCAAATCGACCGAGGAGGGGCTGGAGATGGAATTCAACAGCCTGGATGCGCAGCGTGAAGCATGTGCGGCCTATATATTGAGCCAGGCAGGCGAGGGATGGGAACAAGTTGGTGAGCTATACGATGACGGCGGCTGGTCAGGAGGTTCCATGATCCGTCCTGCACTGAAGCAACTGCTCGACGACATACAGGCAGGCAAGGTCGATATTGTTGTGGTCTATAAGGTTGACCGACTGACCCGGTCGCTTGCGGACTTTGCCAAGATCGTCGAGATCCTTGATGCAAAAGGCGCGTCGTTCGTGAGCGTCACACAGGCGTTCAACACTACCAACAGCATGGGCCGTTTGACGCTCAATGTATTGCTATCGTTCGCGCAGTTCGAACGCGAGGTCACAGGCGAACGTATCCGAGACAAGATTGCAGCCTCCAAGCGCAAAGGCATGTGGATGGGAGGTACGGTTCCCCATGGCTATCGTGTTGAAGACCGCAAGTTACTTATCGAGCCAAGGGAAGCCGAGGAGGTGCGCTATATCTTCAACAGGTATCTTGAGCTCAAATCCGTTCCGGCACTGGTAGATGACCTCGCACGACGCGGCATGCGCACCCGCACGCGCCATCGCAAGGCAGGCGGTACCCTCGGCAATGTCTGCTTTGGAAAGGGACCACTGGGGTTCCTGCTCAAGAACCCCGTGTTCATTGGCAAGATCAAACATAAAGATGCTGTCTATGACGGTGAGCATGATCCGATAATCGATAACGACACCTTTGATCGCGTCCAGGCTACGCTTGCGGGTAACACTCGAGATAAGCTGATATCGAAGCATGCAAAGTCGCCAAGTCTTTTGGCAGGCCTTGTCACTGATCCGGATGGCAGGCCAATGTCGCCGTCACGCGGAAAGAAGGGATCGAAGCAATATTGCTATTATGTCACCCGGTTGAAACTAGGCGAAGACCGCTCGACTATCTGCAGACTACCAGCTGGCCCTCTCGATCAGATTGTCATAAAAACCTTGAAGACATATCTCAAAAAGCCCGCTGAACCCGATGCATCAACATGCAAGGTTGAATGGCAGGCCAATTGCCAAACCGAAGCTGCGTTAGCTGACAGCCTTGATCAAATTACAACGAGCGGGTTGCGTGCGATATTGATCGACCGTCTTGTGAAGGTGAATGTTGCCGCCGACCGGATCGACGTTGTGATTGGGGATGAAGATGCAGTTACTATAACGACGCCTGCACAAATGGTCCGACGAGGAAATGAGGTTCGGATTGTCCTGTCGCCTGATGGCGAGTCCGCCAATGACAAAAATGCGGATGCTGCCCTCGTTCGCCTCGTGGTTCAGGGTTTTGCAGCAAGAGAGCATCTCCTAACCGGCGAAGAAATTCCAGCAGTATCACGTTATGAAAAGCGGCACTTGCATCGGCTTGCGAGGATGTCTTGGCTAGCACCGGACATCATAACCGCCATTCTCGATGGTCGGCAGCCGGTTCAACTGACTGCCCGGCACCTGATGCGCTGCGCAGATATCCCGATGGAGTGGCAGCAGCAGAGGCAATTTCTAGGGTTTACCTAGCGCCGCCCCAAAACAAAAGTGGTGCCACGAAATTGGGCCTCGGAGATATCCGGGGCTTTTTGGTGAGATCGCGCCACCACAAGGTGTCTCTCGCAGCACATCTGCAAAATTAATGCTCGCAAGTAACGGAAGTTAGGCGACAATTTCTGCTCTAAGCCAGCAGTCTGAAATCGCTGAAGATATTGCGGACTTCCTGGTGCTGCTGGGGAGGATTGAACTCCCGACCTCGTCATTACCAATGACGCGCTCTACCACTGAGCTACAGCAGCATACACCGAAGGTGCGGCCCTATGCGAAGGGACGGGGCTGTTGTCAAGCGGCTTGCGCCTTTGTGGGCGATTTGGCATCGGGTGCGTGGGCAGGCAAAATGGATCGGAGAAGGCACTTGGCAAAAGACGCGCAAGACAAAGAGCGGATTAAGGCCGAACGGTTGCGCGAGGCCCTGCGCGCGAATCTCCGCCGCCGCAAAGCAAAGCCGCAAAGCCCAGAACCGGACGCTCCGAAGGCATAACCGCAGAACGGCAGGGCAGGGACTTTGGCTGCGGTATCAAGAAAAGAACGCCCGGTTGAGTCCTCGGGTCGCGCTATGACAGTGCAGACGATTGGTAAAATGCGATTGGACGGAATCGCCATCACCCATAAAATTCGCGCATTTGCCGCCAAAATGTTCTTCGTCAGCTTTATGAATGTAATCCCGCCGTTGCACCTTGCACGCGACTCGTGAATAGCACGGCAATGTTTTACCGACTTGCACGCCCCTTTTTGTTTCAGGCAGATGCCGAAACCGCCCACAATATGTCCCTTACGGCGCTGAAAATGCTGCCGATCCCGTCGATGGCAACGCAGGACGCGGCCTTGCAGCAAAGCTTTGCTGGGTTGCACTTTGCAAATCCCGTGGGGCTGGCGCCGGGCTATGATAAAAATGCCGAAGTGCCCGTTGAGATCATGCGCCTTGGCTTTGGGTTTACCGAGGTCGGCACGTTAACGCCGTTGCCGCAGGCGGGTAACCCAAAACCGCGCTTGTTCCGGTTGGTCGAGGACGCGGCAGTCATCAACCGCATGGGTTTCAACAACGAAGGACAGGCGGCGGCCATCGCGCGGCTGCAGAATATTCCGGACACGGCATTGGCAGGGCCGCTGGGCATCAATATCGGTGCCAATAAGGACAGCGCCGACCGCATTGCCGATTATGTCGTCGGCGTGCGCAATATGGAGCCTTTGGCCGATTATTTGACCGTCAACATCAGTTCGCCAAATACGCCCGGTCTACGTGCGCTGCAGGACAAGGCTGCGCTGGATCATCTGTTGGCGCAGGTTATGGCCGCGCGGTCGCGGGCCACGCCGGTATTCCTGAAAGTCGCGCCCGATCTGCAACCCGCCGACATTGACGACATTGTTCACGTCGCGATGGCGCGCGGTGTTGCGGCCTTGATCGTATCGAACACAACTATTTCGCGACCCGAGCTGCAATCGAAACATGCAGGCGAAACGGGCGGCTTGTCGGGCGCGCCCTTGCGTGACCTTGCGCAACAACGCCTCATCGATTTTCGCAAGGCGAGTGGGGGCAAGCTGGGCTTGATTGGTGTTGGCGGCATTGCTTCGGCTGAAGATGCGTATGCGCGCATCCGTGCGGGCGCATCTTTGGTGCAGATTTACAGTGCGCTTGTGTATCATGGTCCCGGACTGGCGCTTAAAATCAACCGGCAACTGCAGAGGCTTTTGCAGCGCGACGGGTTTGCCAATATCTCGGACGCCGTGGGGACTGACGCGTAAATCCGGACTTGGCATTGCCGTGTAAACGGGGCTAGGTATCGGGCATGAAAAAAATGTCCTTCGCGATCAGCGCACTCGTCCTCGCCGCTCAACCGGTTCTTGCCGAAAATGTCGGTGTCACATCATCGGCCGACCCCCGCGTGACCGAAGCCGGGAGGGAA
>VFQS010001931.1_pt1 | contig 17857 bp, 5 predicted proteins | sample 3512361 | NCBI WGS metagenome assembly VFQS01 (sample SAMN10412375, study PRJNA504923) | tailings metagenome | isolation source: Relicate 1 Philex TSF3 active mining | place: Philippines
ATGCAACAGCAACTACAGCAGCAGATGCAATACTTAGTTATGCTGTAAATGCTACTGCAACTGCTATGGCTGAAACTTCAGCTACTGCACAATTATCTAAAGTAATTACAGCATCAGTTGATGCAGTAGCTAATAGTTCTGTTGAAGCATTAATTGGATTAGTTCTTGTATCTACAACTACAGCTAATGGTTCAGTAAGTACTGCTGATTTATATATTAATAGATTACTTACATCAAGTGTAACTGCACAAGGAACAACAACTGCTGAAGCGTTAATAGCTAAACTATTACAAAGTTCAGTAACTTCAACAGCTACTGCAACATCAGATGCTCTTGTATCTAAATTAGCAACATCTTCTATTACTGCACAAGCTATTACTACTGCAGATTCATTAATCAGTAAATTACTAACATCAACGGTTAATTCAACAGGAACTGTAACAGCTAATTTACAACTTGCAGATTTACTATCAACAGCATTAAGTGGTACTGCAACTACAGAAGCTGTACTAGAAGCAATAAATCTATTAATAGGAGACCCTTATATAGATAATGTTTCATTACTATTACAAGGTGATGATAATCCATCAGGTGTTACACAGAATAATATATTTAAAGATTCAAGTGGTACTATTACTACTATTACAAGAAATGGTAACGTAACACAAGGAACATTCTCACCATTTGATAGAGCATTAACAAATTCAGGTGGTAGTGCTTATTTTGATGGAACTGGAGATTATTTAAGTATTGCAGATAATGATGCATGGCATTTTGGTTCTGGTAATTTTACAGTTGAAGCATGGGTTTATATAACATCAAGTACTGTTCAACAAATAATAGTGGGTCAATGGGATGGTGTAGGTGGTGGTACAGGATTGTCGTGGGTATTATTAACTTCAAATGATTCAAATAGGTATTTAAGATTTTTAATTAGTAGTAATGGTTCAGGTGTTGTTTTTGATTTAGTATCAACATCATCTATTCCATTAAATCAATGGAGTCATGTTGCTATTGTCAGAAATGGTAATGTATTTCAATTATATTTAAATGGTACTGCAGCAACTGGTGGTTCAACTACAAATGCCGCAACATTATTTAATTCACCTAATATTTTAACAGTTGGAGCAACATCAACTAATACCCAACATTGGAATGGTTACATATCAAACCTTAGAGTTGTTAAAGGAACAGCAGTTTATACATCTAACTTCCAACCTTCAACAATACCACTTACTGCAATAACTAATACAAGTTTATTACTTAACTTTACTAATGCAGCAATATTTGATGGTGTTAAATTAAATAATATTGAGACAGTTGGTGGTGCGCAGATTAATACTAGTATTAAACAATATGGTACTGGTAGTTTATCATTTAGTGGTACAAGTTATTTAAATGCTGGTAATCAATCAACTTTAGATTTATTATCTAATAATTTTACAGTTGAGTTTTGGTTATATAAAAATGCAACTACTGCTTATATGACTGTGTGTGGTGATTTTCTTGTTGCATCTACAAATACTTGGCAAATATTATTTGATGTTAATGGTACTAAGATAGCATGGTTTGATGGTGCAAGTAATACATTTACACTTACAAGTACTAATGTTGTTTCTAATACTACATGGACACATATAGCTTTTGTTAGAAGTGGCACAACATTAACTGTTTATTTAAATGGAGTACCAAATGGTTCAGCATCATTAAGTACTAACTATAGTGCAACTACTAATTTCTTTGTAGGTCATACTCCAGAACTACTTGCTGGAAGATATTTAAACGGTTACATAGACGACCTTCGTATTACTAAAGGAATTGCTAGATATACATCTAACTTTAATACAAATCTACCAGTTAAACTATCAAGTCTAATACCTAATTATTCTGTTAGTAGAAGTTTAAGATTTAATAGTGCTGATTCAACATATCTTAGTAGAACTCCAACTGTTGCTGGTAATAGAAGAACTTGGACTTGGAGTGGATGGGTTAAGAAAACTAAAAATGCAGATTATCAAGGATTATTTAGTGCTGGAAGTTCTTCTACCAATTATACAGCATTTCGATTTGAAAATAATGATAAATTAATTTTCTTTATGAGTAATGCAACAGTTGCGAATGTTGAAACTACTCAATTATTTAGAGATAATTCTTCTTGGTATCATATTGTTTTATTAGTAGATACTAATCAAACAACATCTTCTGATAGAATAAAAATATATGTAAATAATGTACAAGCTAGTTTTTCAACAGCTTTATATCCTAGTCAAGTAGATGGTACAATTAATAGTTCTTCTATTGTTCATGTTATTGGAACAACTTATACTTCAAGTCCAGCTCTTTATTTAAATGGTTACATGACAGAAGTAAATTTCATTGATGGTCTAGCATTAACACCTGATTCATTTGGTGAAAGAAATACAAGTACAGGAGTATGGTCTCCAAAAGAATATACAGGTACTTATGGTACTAATGGTTTCCATCTTAACTTCTCAGATATAACACAACTTGGAAAAGATTATAGTGGTAATAATAATAACTGGACACCTAGTGGATTTAGTGTAACTCCAGGAGTAGGATATGATAGTCTTACAGATGTACCAACACCTAATGGAACTGATAATGGATTTGGTGGTGAAGTAAGAGGGAATTATGCTACTTTGAATCCTTTGAATGTATATGGATCAATAGGAACATATTCAAATGGTAATTTACAATATGTTGTGCCAACTACAGGTGGTGCTAGTACTGGTAATAGTTATGGAAATATACCTATAACTGATAAAATATATTTTGAAATACAGGTTACAAATTATCCATCTAGTTCAGCAACAGAGGTTTTTTGGTCTGGTATAGTTCAAAATGCTTTAGGAAACATACTAAATATAATTGGTGTAGTAAGAGCCTATTCTGGTTCTGGTAATATTAATGGATTTGTAAAAAGAATAAACGGTGCTGAAACAAGTTTAAATGCGTTTAATGTAGCAGCAACAGATATTCTTGGATTTGCTGTTGATGGTAATACAGGAAAAGCTTGGGTGTCAAGAAATGGAACATATATAAGTGGTAATCCTTCTACAGATACATTACCTTCACATACATTTACATTAGCTAATGGTTTACTATATCCTTTTATCACAGGAAGAGATGGTTCAATTACTGCTGTATTTAATTTCGGTCAACGCCCATTTGCGTATCAAGCACCAACAGGATTTAAAGCATTAAATACAGCTAACTTACCAACACCAGCAATAGGTGGTGGTGGTGAATCAAATCTAGCAAATAAGTATATGGATATTACAACATATACTGGAACTGGTGCTGCTCAATCTATATTTAATAGTGGATTTAAACCTGATTTTGTTTGGATTAAGAGTAGAAGTGCTGCAACATCTCATGCAATATATGATATTAGTAGAGGAGTTCAAAAACGTTTATCATCAGATTCAACAAATGCTCAAGTTACAGATACAACTGGATTATCATCATTTGATAATACTGGATTTAGTATTGGTGCATTAACAGATATAAATACAAATGGAGCAACTTATATAGCATGGCAATGGAGAGCTGGTGGTACACCAGTAACTAATAATGGTGGAGCAACATCATCACAAGTTAGCGTTAGTCAAATATCAGGATTTAGTATTGTTAGTTATACAGGAACAAGTTCAGCTACAACAATCGGACATGGATTAAGTGTAGCACCTAAAATGATAATTATTAAAAACGTTAATAATATTGCAACATGGGCTATATATCATGATTCACTTGGTTCAGGTTCTCCACAAACTTATTATTTAGACTTTAGTAATAATCTTCAAAGTAGTTCTACAGCTTATTGGAATTCAATTAAACCAACAGTTAATAATTTTAGTATTGGAGTTGGAACATCAAGTGTAAATAGTAATGGTAATCCATTTATAGCATACTGTTTTGCAGAGATTGAAGGTTATTCTAAATTTAGTTCTTATCTTGGAAATAATAGTACTGATGGAACTTTTGTATATACTGAATTTAAACCTAAATATATTCTTATTAAATGTAGTACAGCTGCTGCTAACTGGGTATTATATAATTCAATAGTTAATACAGGAAATCCTGTAGTAAATGAATTATTTGCTAATACAACTGCAGCTGAAAATTCAGTAACATCAGGTGATGAAATAGATTTCTTATCAAATGGATTTAAATTAAGAAGTACAAATGCTGCAATAAATGCTGCACAAACTTATATCTATGCTGCATTTGCTGAAACTCCATTTAAATATGCAATAGCTGCATTAAGTCCTGAAGTTAAACAAACTATTACAGTTGATTACCTTGTAGTTGCTGGTGGTGGTGGTGGAGGTAGTGCTGTAAGTAGTGGTGGTGGTGGTGCTGGCGGTTATAGAACATCTTATAGCACAACTGGTGGTGGTGGTGCAGCTGAATCATCTCTAACTTTAACAAAAAATACATCATACACTGTTACAGTTGGTGGTGGTGGTAATGGTGCAGCAAGTACAGGATTTAGCAATGGAACAACTGGTTCTAATTCACAATTTTCAACAATAACATCGAATGGAGGAGGTGCTGGTGGAGGAAATTCAACTTCATCAGGTTCCGCTTTAGGTGGTGGAAGTAGTGGAGGAGGTGCTGGTGAAATTGGTGGTGCAGCTGGTACAAGAAGTACTCCAACTCAAGGATATAATGGTGGGGCTGGTGTAGTGTCTCCAAGACGAGGTGGTAGTGGTGGCGGAGCTGGAGGTGCTGGCATAAGTGGTTCTTCAGTGCCTAATGGTGGTGTAGGATTGTCGTCGTCAATTACTGGCATATTAACACCTCGTGGAGGCGGTGGTGGTGGAGGAGCTGAATCATCAACTGGTGGCTCTGGAGGAAGCGGCGGAGGTGGTTCAACACTTGGATCAACAGCAGGTAATGGAGGCAATGGTACCGACTTTTTAGGCGGAGGAGGTGCTGGTGCAAATAGGGGTAGTACTGATAGTGGTATGTATGCAGGCGGTAAAGGTGGTTCTGGTGTTGTAATTGTTAGGTATCCAAACACTTATCCTGATTTAACATTAAGTACTGGTTTTCAATATGCTACACCTGGAAGTAGTGGGGAAACAAACACTAGTATAACATCAGTTGGAGTTTACGCACCAAGTTATACACCAACAGGGTTTAAAGTATATGAATTTAGAGGTACAGGAGGTGTACCACTTAATATTAGTTGGCAAGATTAATAAAGTTATTATGGCACATTATGTAACATTAGATGAAAATAATATTGTAATTTCTGGTGGACCAGGAATAGATGAAGATATTTTATTGGAAGGTCTTGAACCTGAATTATTTTATGGGAATATTGTTGGTAAAGTTGTTAAAAGAACATCATACAACACAAGAGGTGGTATTCATTATAAATCTGATGGCACACCATCAGAAGATCAAACCAAAGCATTTAGAAAAAATTATGCTAGTATTGGATACACCTATGATGAACAAAGGGACGCATTCATTCCACCAAAGCCTTATCCCTCTTGGACATTGAACGAGGACACTTGCTTATGGAATAGTCCTTTACCTTATCCCAATGATGGCAAGATGTACACATGGAATGAAGATATTTTAAATTGGCAAGAAATAAATTTTTAACGTTAAAAACTATAAATTATGGCAGCTTTTTCAAATTACATGGAGGACGCGATAACCGCTTGGATAAACGGTACCGCTTTTCCAACAGCACCTACGAATACTTTTGTTCAACTGTACACACAAGACCCTACAGATGCTGGTTTACATACTGGTGCTGTTTATCCTAGAGCGCAAGTTAATGGTGGTGGATGGACAAGGAATAGTGGTGGAGCTGGTACTGGTACATTGTCAAATACAGCGACAATTACTATTACTTCATCTGCTCCATCTGCTCAAACTATTTCACATTTTGCAGTATTTGATGTAGTAACAGCTGGACAAGGTAATATGTTATTTCATGGTCCATTAGGTTCAACTGGGTCACCTGTAACTAAATCAGTTGCACTTGGTGACGAAGTAAAATTCAACGCTTCAGCTCTTACTCTAACAGTAGCTTAAAATATTCCTGCCCTGAAATATGGGCAGGATTCTTTTGTAGATTATTAATACATTATAAATGAGTTGGAACATAGATGAATTTGATTTGCAACGACAAATATATGTCAACGCACCTAACGCTTCTGTAGTAAATACAGGAGCTTTACCTGTTGGTAGTTATGCTGTTGTAATTAGAATCTATGATGAAAATCTTCAACTCATAACTCAATCAGATATTAGTCAACAAGTAATACTAAGTGGTAAACAGTTAGTGAGAAAAGAAGCTGTTACTATATTACTTCCAGGTTCTAATACACCATTATTAAATACTGATTCATCAACTGGAGCATTAAATGGTGAGATATTTGAAGAAATAGATGGTGGAGTAATATCATCAAGAAAAGGAATTAAAGTTACAGCAACTTCATTACCACAAGATTATCCTTATGCTAAAATAGTTATTATTGCTGCTAATGTTAGTAATGATAAATCAGCATTTGAATTACCAGCATTATTATCTACTAATGGAATAGATTATACAGTAACATCATTAGATGGTGCTAGTAGAATAGATTTAGATTCTGTATATGTTGACCCAGTAATATATGATACTTCACAACATATAGAAATAGTAGATAAAAGATTAATTAGAGCTAATGTTAAAACTAGATATTACGATTATAGTGATTTTCAAAGTTATGCTAATAATGTAGAAATTAAATGGATATCAAAGCCTTATGTAGAAAATGAATCATCATTTCAATCTGATGAGATATATGCTTTTGGTATTCAATATCAAATGAGTGATGGAAGTTTTAGTCCTGTGTTTCATATTCCTGGAAGAGAAGCTACACCTAATGATAGAGTTGTAGATAATTTAAGTCAAACTGAAACAGATGCTATTGGTACAGGATTACAAAGATGGCAAGTATATTCTACAGCATCAGTTGAGAATATATATAATGTTACAGGATATTATGGAACTCTAGGATATTATGAATCACAAGAAACATATCCATTAACTAAAAAATGTGATAATCAATATGTATTTGGTGATTTAGCTGGTACTCCAGTAAGATATCACAGAATGCCAATGAAGAATATGATTGGCATGCAGAATGCTATTGGTATTAATGTTAATCCTAAAACACTTCCAGATGATACTATAGGTTGGAGAGTAATGGTTGTAGAAAGAGATAGTATTAATAGAACTGTAAATGATTCAGGAATTATTACTGGAGTTCAAGAATCATTATATGAAGAACAACGTACTGTAGATTATGCTGTATATGGTATAGCTAGTAAAGTAGATGCTAAACCAGATTCATTATTTAACAGACAAGCATTTAATCCATCATTAACTAATAGTATTAGTAATACAGTATATGCTACACTATGTGTTAAAGAATTAGCTGGAGAAGGAATTAGAACTGATTATATTAGTATTCCTTGTGTATTTGATTTAGATGGAGTTGATACTATAACTACATGGTATAATGAAGCTAAAGATGAAATTATATTACCTAATAGAAAAGGAAAAACTAAAGGTAATTTATTTCACAAAATTAAGAATGAATTTTTAAGAATATACGCTTATCCTGTATTACACGCTGTTACTAGATTATTTAATAGAAACTTTGATTATTCTGGAACAAGTAATAATCCTATTTATCAAACAGTTGCAGATACTTATTACGTTAATAGTTATAGTAAATATGAAGCTAATGATGGTAAAATATATGCTAATCAATTTCAATCTAATGATGTAAGTTTTGTAAAACTTAAATATCCATTAAACGCTACAGATATAACATCAAAGACTAAAGAACAACAATTAGGATATGTATTAAAGAAACAAGCTATTAGACCTTATGCTTCTATTAATAGTTTACAATATAAAGCATTAACTCCTACTATATATAATACAACAGATACTGTAGATTACTATAATGGAGATATTTATATTAGTAGATTTAGACTTACAACATTCTTTTTAGAAGATAGAGATGAAAGTTCTTCAACAGGAATTACTGCAGGACTTACATTATTAACTGGTATAGGTGGAGCATTAGTTTCTACTGGTAGAGATAGAGAATTATATACTGTAGAATATACAGAAGTATTATTAGAATCAGAATATAATCTTAACTATAGAGTTTTAGGAACTAAACAAAATGAAGTATTTAACGGATTTAATTTAGTTGCTTATAAAAATAAATCTTACTTTCAAGGTTTAGCTAATTACTTCTTTAATAAAATAGGAGAGTTAGATGAAGGAGATAGACAATCAACACAAGATGATAGACTTATTAGATATGGAATAAATGAAACAAAAGAATATTACGCATATAATAGAGATTTAAATAGACTATTTATGGGTAAAACTTATTTTCCATTACCAGCTAATTGGAACTATTGTGAAGATTGTTCTGCTAAATTTCCTAATAGAATAATATGGTCTGCTGCATCATTTAGTGAAGATAAATCAGACTTCTTTCAAACATACTTAGCTAATAACTTTACATCAGTAGGTACATCACCAATAACAGCATTAAACTATAGTAGTAATAGATTATTAGTTCGTACTACAAAGAGTATGTTTGTAATGTCACCAAATCCACAAGAGATTAATACAGATGTAAGTACATTATATATAGGTACTGGAGATTTCTTATCTATACCACCACAAGAAATAAGAAAGATAGATTATGGTTTTGGTGGTGGTAGAGGTACTAAAGATTTTATAGCTACTGAATTTGGATTTGTATCAGTAGATGATAGAATTGGACAAATATTTTTATTTTCTGAAGGATTAAAAGAATTAACAGATATTAATTCAGGATGTAATCAATGGTTTAAAGAATATCTACCAACAATAAAAGGTCATGTATTACTAGGATATGACCCACAGTTTAAAAGATTAATGGTATATAAGAAAGATGAATTTAATGGTTCAGAAAATAAATCATTTGTAATTAGTTATAGTTTTAATTATCAAACATGGATTAGTTTTCATAGTTATCATCCTAAGTATTTCTTTAATAGTTTTGATACTTTATTTAGTACAATAAATAGTAAGTTATACTCACACGATAGTAGAATATATAATGAGTTTTATGGTGTATTTAAAGATAGTATATTTGAATATGTTATCAATGCTCCTACTACAGTTGATTTAGATGCTATTGATTATTATGCTGTAACACTAGAGTGGGATAATAATACTAATACTTGGAAGAATGTAAACTATCCTACATTTAATAAGTTTATGGTATATACTAAACAACAATCAACTGGATTACAAGAATTAATTCCTAAATCAGATTATAATATTGATTGGGATAATAGAAAGAAAACAGTAAGTAATAGAGAAAGAAACTATAGAATTAGTGCTATTAGAGATTTATCTACAGATAGTCCTGTAATGAGTAGAGCATGGAATGATATAGAATCTAGTTATCCTATTGATGCTGTTGCAACTAACGTAAACTATAATGCATCACAATGGAATCAAATATCCATAAAAGATAAGTATTTTTATGTAAGATTCTTTTTCAATGGAGAAGGAAAACGTATAATACTTGATATAATGAAATCTAAACAACAGCTAAGTATATCATAATGAAGAAGATAGCACAAGGTTTACCTCTAAAGAAATACATAGGTAACACACATAAAAATGGAGGAATAATGGTTAACGCTTTAGGCAACAAGACTAAAGACGTTAATAAAGCTGTAGCTGAAGTTGAAGGTGGAGAATATAATTTTAGATATAATCCTAATAATCCTAAAGATAATTATATACTATCAGAACAATTAGGAATAGCTGGTATAGCTAAACAAGCTGATAGATTTAAAGGTAATAATAGAATAGATTATAATACAAGAACTAATCTACTTAACAAATCAATGAAATTAAATGAGATGTTAAGAGTTCAACAAGAACAACAACCTATGCAAATGGCTGCATTTGGTGGAAAGTTAAAGAAATATAGGAATGGTGGGAGTCCAATGTTAAAGATAGATAAAAAATCTTTAGCTGGTGATGATAGTTATTTAGATAAAAAGTTTACTACTCCAAGTTATATAGATTATTATCAAGAAAAAACTGATAATATAAGTACAAGTAATAGTGGAATGACTAATAAATTAGATAAATCTTTAAAAAAGTTTTTTAATACACCTAAAGATTTTAATTTTAATAATAACTCTGTTAAAACAACTAATATAAATCAAAATCCATTAGAGATAAAACTCGGAACAAATCTTAATCCTGAATTAAAAACTAAACAATTAGAATTACCTACACTTCCAACAACTACACCAAAAACTACAGCTGAAGCTGCTAATACTGGAATGCAAGTAAATACTCAAAATGATGCTACTCCAGAACCTACAATAAATAAAAAAGGTGTTAAAGATATTACTTCAGGATTAAGTGGTGTTGCTAGTGCTTTTGGTCCTATTGGACAAGGAATAGGTGCTGCTATACAATTAGCTCCTTATGCTATTGATTTAGGAAAAGCTATGTTTGATAAAACATCAGTTCAAGATTTACAAACTCAAGGAAGTGCTATGAGATTACCAAATACAACTTATGCTAAAAATGGTGGTAAATTAAATGTTGTACCATTACCTAAATTTCAACCTGGAGGTAAAACTCCTAGAATACAAAAAATTGGTGATTATTCTTTTGATTCTAATTTATTATATCCAGCATCACAAGCAATTCAATTACAAGCAAATACTCAAGGAGATTATACTAATTATAAAGTATTTATGACACCTGATTATAAAATGGTAATTAGAAATCCTGATGGTAGTTATAGATTTTTTAATCAACAATCTGTTCAAGAACAAACAACTAAAAATAATCCATTAAAAGAAAAATTAAAACCTAATACTACAATAACTACAAGTAGAAATAATAGACAAGTTCAATCTAATCAAATTAGTCCTGCAAATAATATAAATTCAAGTAATACAGTTCCAACTGGTCAACAACCAATAGTACCACAAAAAACACAATGGGAAATAGATTTCGATGCAAGAACTAATCTTCCAAAAACTGCTGCACAAATAGAAGATGATAAAGAAAGAATGTTAGAATACGATAAAACAATAGGTATTCCAAATGCACTTAGGTCATTAGAAGCTAGTAAAACTATTGAAGCTAATAATCAAAAAAAATTATTAGACGTAGTAGAACCACCTAAACAAAAAGATAAGTTATCAGAAATGTTAAAGAGTGGATTAATGTTAAAAGGTTCTGCAATGGCTGGTTCATTATTTAGTGCATTACAACCAGCACAAAAAGAAACATTAAGACTTCCTGATTTTGGTAGAGCTGATGATGCAATGAGTAGAGCTACTGCATTCTCAATGAATCCTGCACTAAATGAAGTAGAACAAGCTAGAGGTAAATCTCAAGAAGCTATTAGAAATATGGCTACTACTGCTGGACAACTTACATCTAATTTACAATCAGTAAATCAAAGAGCTGGACAACAAGCTGCTGGATTAAGAGTACAAGAACAACAAATAATGAATCAACTAGCTGGACAAAAAGCTGGATATGAAACACAAAAAGCATCAGCTATACAACAAGAGTTAGCTAGATTTGATGAGAACACATTAATGAACAAAGCTGCTACACAAGATGCTAGAGTTGCATTTATAGAGAATATAAATAATCTTGGAACAGAGATTATGAAACAAGGTAATGAACAAAATATAGCTGATGAACAAGATAAATTAGCTATACAAAATGCTAAACTTAAAATGATTCAATCAGCATTTGAAAATCCTGATGTAATATCTGGTAGTAATTTAGAAAAAATATTAGAAATGATTACTAAAGGTAATTATACTGGAATAGCAAAATTATATGGAGAACCTTCTAATACTACAAAAGTATTAAAAAAAGAAGAAGAAAGGTTAGCACAACAAAATAAATAAAAGACAATGGCTATAAGTAGATTTAGAAAAACATTTGCAAAATTAGACCCTACATTATATGTACCAGAAAAGAGAAATCTTGTTCCTGATATAACTCCTTTAACATCTATTGCTACAGGAATGCAATCATTATTTGATGATGTTTCTGTAGTACAAGCTCCAGTACATATTAATAATGATGCTAATGATGTTCAATCAAAATATCTAAATCCAATAAAAGAACTTAAAAATAATGCTGTTGAAATATTTAAAAATAATAATTCATTAGAAGGAGTAAAAGCATTAAGAGATATTAAAAAGTTTATGATTGAAGCTAATCAACCTGGAGGTGTAGCTTATAATTTTAAAGCTAATGCTAAAGCGTTATCTAAATGGAATGAAGATTTAAAATCAAGATTAGCTAAAGGTGATATAACTCAAGATGTTTATAATCATTATGTTAATAATGCTAGTAATTTTAAATCTTATAATGATGATGGAGAATATAATACATTTCAAGGTGGACAACCAGCATCTTATGTGGATTTAAAAAAGATGTCAGATGAAATAGCTGGTAAATATAAAGCTGATAAAAATTATGTGCTACAAAAAAATGGTATATATACACATAAAATAACTAATGAAATTGTAGATTTCAAAACAGTATATAGTGGAACAATGCAATCTGTTATGGCTGACCCTAAAGCTTTTTCTTATATTCAAGATTTACAACGTGTATATGGTACTGAACAAGCTATGAAAATGGTAAATGATATAGTGTATAGTTCTGCTGATGCAGCTGCTCATGTTAATACAGATATATCAATGTTTAATACTGACCAATTAGCATTACATATAGCTAAAAAATCAATAGATAAAGAACTTGAAAAACAAGAGAATATTGATAGAGGTATATTATCAAATGTAACAGTTAAAGAAGGAATTGAAGGTAAGATTAAATTAAGTAATGGTGTAACTATAGAAGATGAAATGAAAGTAGAATCAAATAGTAATGTATCAAATGGATTCTATAAAGATAGTGAAGGTAATATATATCAAAGACAGTCTAATGGTAAATATAAAATTCTTAATGATAAGAAAAAATCAATAAAGTGGGAAAATACTCCATTAGGTACTTATAGTATAGATGTACCTGTTAAAGAAGTTGAAGGTAAAGGATTAAAATCTTTAAATTTAGCTAATTTAGACTCTACAAAAGATAAGAAGATTATAGAGTTTCTTGATAAAGAAATGCCTGGATTAATAGAATTTTCTATTAATCTACAAAAAGAAAAAGGTAAAGATATATCGTTTAAAGAAATAAATGCTAGAGCATTACAACAATATAAAGTTAATCAAAATGCAGTAATTAATGAATCACAATTAATGATTACTCCTGATAAAGATAATAAATTAGATGGTACAAAATTAGTTGATTTAGCTTCACAATTAAGTGGTATAATAGATAAAACAAATGTTTATCGTAGAGATAAAAATGGTAAAACTGTAAGAGTTAATGATGATGTTATAGCAGATTTAGCTAAAGAATTAGATAATCTTCAATATAAAAAAGATAATAAAGAAGAAAGTAAATATAAAATTATAGGTAAGTTTGATGAAGATAGTATATTCTATCCTAATAATTATATAGTTAAAGATAAACAAGGAAATGAATATTTTATTAATACTGCAACTCCTGAACAAATGGATAGAAGTCTTCGTTCAAGACCTTTTGTTCAAGCAATGGAAAAACCAGGAAGAGCTTTTTCTTTTCCATATATACCACCATTAGGTAATGTAGTTATTCAAAATGTTAACAATGGTTCACCAATTGCTGGAATGAATATTATTCCTACAAGTAATTATGAAGGTCAACCATTAGATAATAATACTAAAGTAGGTGATATATCTATTATAGCACAACCTAAATTTAATAATAATAATGGTATGCTTAATTATGGAAAAGGAAGTGATTTAATAATAAAATTTACAGAAAGATTATATAATCCTCAAACAGGAAAATTTACTAAAGGTGAAGATTATGAAGTATTTATAGGTAATTCTAATTATACAACTTTAAAAGAAATTTTAAAAAACCAATAAAATTAAATTATGTCTAATCAGTCTATAATAAATCCTGATAATAGTAAAAGTCATCTAAAAGGAATAATAGATGTAACTAAACTAAAGTCTAATACTAATCCTAGTTTAGTACAAACTAGTTTTATTGGTCAAACAAATAAGTATGATAGAAATTTAGCAATGGCTGCTAATGACCCAATGGGTCCTTTAACAAGAGAACAAAATAGATTAATCAATCAACCTACAAGTGAAGCATTTATTAATGCAGGAATACAAGCTGCATCGGAAATAGGATTAGGAACATTAGAAGGAGCTGGATTTTTATTAGATATACCACAATGGGTTAATACTATAAAAGGAACTGAAAGAGATTTTAGTAATTGGTTTAGTGATAGTGTTAATGAATTAAAAAAAGAAGTAGCTGAAGATAATCCTATTTATGCAGTAGAAGGTTACCATCCTACTAATGCTAAATGGTGGGCATCTATGATTCCATCTATTGCTACATCAGCTTCATTAATGATACCATCAGTAGGTGGTGCTAAACTTATGTCAACTGTAGGTAAACTATCAACAAAGTTAGCAAAAGGAATAGCAAATAATAGTAAAGCAGCTAATCTATTAGCTAAAGGATTAGAGAAAACTGGAACTGGAATACAAAACTATACTGGAGTATCTGCTGCTGTATTTAGTAGAATGGCAGAAGGAACATTAGAAGCTACTGAAGCTGGTACTCAAGCATACCAAAAATATATGGAGCAAGGTATGTCAATGGAAGAAGCTACTCAAAAAGCTGGAGAAGCATCAGCAGCTACATTCATTGGTAATATGCCTTTATTAGCATTAGATTTATTACAGTATAATAGTATATTCAAACAGTTTGGTACTAAAGTTGGTATTCAAGCTGCAGAAAGTGCTTTAGATTTAAGTACTAAATCTCTAGCAAGAAGAACATTACAGAAAGCGTGGAATACATTAAAAGTTCCTATTGGTGAAGGTGCTGAAGAAGGTTTACAATATGGTGTAAAAGAAGAATCTATTAAGATGGCTCAAGAAGGAATGCCTGATAATAGAGTAGACATATTAATGAAACAATATGCTGATATAGCTAAGAATGTATTACCAGAGTATTTTAATAATGATGAGTTTCTTACATCTATAACTTTAGGTGCTGTAGGTGGTAAAGTATTTGATACTATTACTCCAGTTGTAAGAAGGTTAGCTAAGATGGATAATACTGTAGATGAAGATTTAAGAAGTGGTAAAATAGTAGCACCATATTATAAGACTAGAAAAGCATTTGTAGATTTACTTCAACAAGATGAAGTTAAAGCTAAAGAAATGCTTGAAGCTGCAAAACTAGACCCTAATTTAAAACTTAATGAAGCTCAATCATTTGAGAATTTATTAACTAGCTATAATGAATTTAAAGTTGACCCTCTTATTACAAAGAATCCTAATGGTGATTTGATATTAAAAGAAAGAATGAATGAATTAATTTATTCTGATTTAAAAACACAATTGGAAGCTAAAACTTCAAGTATAACTAGGACTGAAGGTATAGATGATATAGATATAAAAATAGATGCGCTAACTCAATTAGAGAGTTATGAAATGCAAACTCCTAGTAAGAATCTTAGAAACATACAAGAAATAAGAAAACGTAAAGCTGAATATATAGCTAAAAAAACAGAAGATGAAATAAGTAAGGGAGTTAAAACAACTTATAAACCTAAAGAAGGATATAGCTGGGGTAGTGTATCACATAGAAAAGCTATTAATCATTTTGCTAATATTGAGTTAGCTGATATAATGGCATCTATATCTCGTTCTAAAGTTATAGCTTATGAATCAGAGAATGGTTCTTTCTATGCTGATAAAGAAAGACAACTACAATTAAAATTAGATAATATAGAAGACCTTAAATTAGTAAGAGGTAGTGAAGATTATGATACAGATGAAAAGTATATAGAATTTTTACAAGAAGTAAAGAGTACTAGAAATGATTTAAAAGAAGAAGTTAATCTTATACTAGATGAATTATATAAAGAAAATATATATGATGAAACGCATCCTATAAATAAATTAGCACGTGAAGCATCTCTTGATAAAGATGGTAAAACTCGTAATAATTTATATCCTATATATGAAGCTAATAAAACATCAGCAGATTTAACAAAAGATGATGCTACTAAACTTAGATTTAAAAACTTGTTTTCTAACAGTACATCAGTTAATCAATTAGTTGCTGGAGATTCTTTAAAATATAGTATTACACCTAAAATAGGTACTGTAGTAAAATTTGAAGCAAATAATTATGTACTATACAAAATAGAAGATAATAAAGGTTTTTTTATCAATGTAGATGAAAGTGATGATAAATTTGAAATGGATTATGATAGAATAAAACCATCTGATATTAGTATAACTTATAGAACAGTTAGAGACCCTGAAACAAATGAATCATTAATTATACTTCCGAATAAAGCTATTACTAAAGATGGAACTATAGTATATGATAGAACTAATATTGAAGATATTATTAAACATGATACTTTAGCAGAACTATCTAATCCTGAAGTATTTAAAATAGAAAACGATAGAAGAAAAGAATTAGAAAAAGCTGATATTAAAATACCAGCAATAAAAACAATAGGTAGTCCTGTAAATCTTACACCATTCATATTAGGTAATAGAAATAAAACTAGTAGAAAAGAAGCTGCTAGAAAGTTAGGTCTTAAAGAAAAAGAATTAGTTAAACTATCATACTACGAAGAGGGTTCTGCAACAATTCATTCTGTTCCATTTATGTTAGTAAATGGAGAATTGTTAGATACAAGTAATGCTTTCTATGACCCTGAATTTGATAAAAGAGTATTTGTTAAAGCACAGAAGTATGAAAGCCAAGTAGATATAAACAATAAATTATATAATGAAATAAATGATAAGTATAATAATAAATATCTTGAACTATTAGACAATGGTAAACTTACTGTTGAACAAACATTAGCTATACTTAGTAGTAAATCTCCAAGAATAAAATCAACATTAATTAAAAAGATAAATGATTTAGCTGCTATCAAATATAGAATTAGAAGTGTTGAAGATATAAATGCTATATTAGAAACTATATCTAATAAAGGTGTTACTATTAGAAAAAGAGGACAAAAAAGTGCTGTAAGTGATGCTATTATTGATAATGGAATGTATGAAATAAATGGTGACTTATTTCATTCAGTAACATCATTGAGAGAAGGATTGAGTACTAATAATGAAAGAAATTCTAATCCTAATCCAAAATATATTAAACCAGGAAATACTATAGATTCACTACAAAGAGAAATATTTGGAGCTACAGATTTAAATAGAACTGATTTAGTAAAAAGATATAAAGATTTATTCTCTGATGAAACAGTATTAAACGATGCTATTAGTGTAATACTTAAAAAGAAACTTGCTTTAGAGAAAGAAGGATTTTCATTTATAAGTGAAGGAGTTGTATTATTTTCAGATAAAACAAGAGAGAATATAGCTGGAGAAACAGACTTAATTGCTTATGATAAATTAGGTAACATCCATATTATGGATGCTAAAACATTTGATGAAAGTACTTATAAAAAATATAAAGAAGAAAAAACAGGAGATGATTTATCAAAGAGAGATGGTTATCGTGTACAACTATCTGCTTATGCAGATTTATTTGAATTAAGAACTGGATTTAAAGCTTCAGGAATAAGAGTAATGCCTTATGTATTAGAACGTAGAGATGATGGTATTATTA
>VFQS010001932.1_pt1 | contig 17857 bp, 14 predicted proteins | sample 3512361 | NCBI WGS metagenome assembly VFQS01 (sample SAMN10412375, study PRJNA504923) | tailings metagenome | isolation source: Relicate 1 Philex TSF3 active mining | place: Philippines
AGTGTACTGGCGATGGCGTTGTGCTTCGTCTTCTGCTGGATGGCCGGGAAACCCTTGTACCCATTCTTCTCCGCTTTGTGTGACGACTTTTTGTTGCCGATTTGAATATCCCAACACGATTGCATCTTTTCTAGCGACTTGTAAGGCGATATCAGCCCGACCAGCTCTAAAAGCTTGCATCATCGTTTGCATAGTCTGATCAACTGCGGCAAATTCTTTATGTTGCTGAACTTGGGCGAAAACTGGTTGAGATAAGCTGGTGACAATGCTGAACCAAAAAATAGGTTTTAGAAAAAATTTCATATTTAAATCCTTGATGTAGAAAATAGAAAAATAACTACGTGCAGCTATCGATCTCTCGCTTCTCCAATTTCTATGAAGAAGTGAAAGATTGAATCAGCGATTTAGAAAAGACTGCGAACTACTGCTGGAAGTATTGAGGCGAGCGTCCTTAGCCACCGCGGCTAAGAACACACTGTTTGGAGAAGAAGACATGATAGTAAGCTCCGATAAAAGTTAAAGGAGCTTTCATCATAGAGATTTGCGTTGAAATCTATGCCTGACTAGATATTTCAGGACTACTAAAATCAGTTTTCGGAGTCTGATGTTGTTCTCGATACGATGAAGGCGTGCATCCATTCACTTTTTTGAAGGCGGCATAAAAGGTCGACATCGATTGAAAACCTGCTGCCTCCGCAATGTTTTCTAGAGAACGCTCGACATTTTGCAGCAGCAAATGCTGTGCTTCCGCGACACGCAAAGCGTTTAAATATTGCTTGAAAGAGGTACCGTTATTGTCGTTCAAGAGCTGTGACAAACGTGCTTGCGGCATACCCAAACGTCGCGCCAGGCGCGATAAGTTGAGCATAGGATCAAGAAACAAACGCTCTTTCGCCATTAAATCGGCTAAGGCTTGCAATTCTATGCTTGCTGCTGGTGTTTCAATTCTTCGGTTCTGATACGGTTCGACTGGTGCACTACCATGGCGCCGGCCCCACACCACAATCAAACACAAATACAAAACAAAGGAAAACGATAATGCCCCCACAATATACGAGGTATAACCGGAGCTAGCGTAGGCTAGCCAAATAAACCAAAGGCCAGCCACGACTGTTAGCAATAAACGTCTTGCGGTTGCAGTGGGAAGACGATGTTTTTGCTGTATCAAGATACCGCTACTAATCAGCAGATAGACAAACCAAAGCCAAGTAATTGTCCCCACAATCGGACCATGCCACAGTTGCGGATCATTCGCGTAGGGCCAGATCAGATTAACCAACAATGCGACCACGCTAATCACCAACAAATGCAGGCGCTCCCATTGTCCTAAAAGCTTCTCGCTACTCAAGCTATTGCGCACAAAGAAATACAAACAAGGACCAATGAAGAAACATGCGGTCAAACCAATTTGTATAACAATTGACGGCGTATCAGATAAAAAAAACAGCGCAACGGATTTGCCAGTACGGATACTCACCATCAAAATTAAAATCGCTAACCAACGCTGCGCGACCGAGACCGAACCCGCGATCAAAAGATAAATGGAAAGTGCTAATCCATTAAATGAACCAAGCGCGGCAAAGAAAAATAAGAGGTGATTATGAACCATGCTCAAATGAATGAATCGAGTGATAGAGTGATAAAAGGTGCGCCGCAATACAGATCCATGCGCATCAACGCAAATCACAACATGCTAACAACACATCTATCTCAGTAAATGAATAAGTAGCGTCGCTGAAAATCACGATAGTAGCTCAAATCGAATCAATCATGATCTCTTTGACCGCCTGTAGGTAGGCTCGGCTGACCGGTAATGTATGACCACAACGTAGCGCCAAAGTTGCCGCGCCATTAGTGAAATTGCCGAGTTTGATCATATCAGTCGCACGTACAATATAACCGCGATGCACACGCACAAAAACTTGTGGATCTAGCTTTTGCTCTAAGGTATTCATCGTCACACGTAACAATTTGCAGCCGAGTTTGGTGTGTAGTTCGACATAATTGCCAGCAGTCGATATGTAACTGACCTGATCCAAAGATACGACTTCGATCTCACCAAGGCTACGTATGGCAACCTGTTGCAGATAAGCATGTTGCGGCGTTGAACCTGTTTCTAGATAGGCGTTTAGCGTTTGACCATAACCACTTTTCCCACGCATACGTACCGTCTCTGCGGCGCGCACCAGTGTTTCAGACAAACGTGTATTGGAAAAAGGTTTCAGCAAATAATCCAAAGCGAAACACTCAAACGCGTGCAATGCATAACAACTGTGCGCGGTCACAAAAATAATCACGGGTGGTGCGCTGGTTTTACAAAGTCGCTTGGCGAGATCGATGCCTGAAGTTTCTGGCATGTGAATATCGAGAAAGATGACATCAATTTGATGCTGCGCCAGCACTTGTTCGGCTTCATTAGCGCTTTCACATAGCGCCAATACTTGCCAGTCTGGATAATTGCGTAGGGCACATTGCAAATTGACCCGCCCCAATTGTTCGTCATCGACAATAATTGCATTAATACTCATTTGGCAGAAAAATATCTACTTGAAAGCGATGACCAACTTTGCCTGCATTAAGACTAGCTGCGCCATGATATAAAGAATGAAGACGCGCCTTCAGCGTTTTTAAACCTAGGCCAAAACCGGGCGCGCTAGCGACTCCGACATGAACCGGGTTACTCACACTACATAGCAAGCCTCTGCTATCCAAGCTAAAAGTAAACACGATATCGCTTTCACCCTTGTGACATTCCAAATCATGACGTAGCGCGTTTTCTAACAGAGGTTGCAGCAAAAATGGTGGACAATCATAAGCAAGAACCGCTGGACTAAGTCCGTGCATCTCTACCTTTAATCGTTCACCATAACGTAATTTCTGTAAGCATAAATAGTCATTCAAACACTGTACTTCATCTTGTATGCCAACCCAGGTCATTTCACCAGATGCTAGTGAATAACGTAAAAGCTCACTTAATTTCTCAATCGCGATCAATGCGCTTTCACTGTTGGCAGAACGCACTAAACCAGACAATGCATTTAAAGAATTAAACATAAAGTGCGGTTCCAATTGCGCCTTCAACATCGCAAGATTTTGCTGCTCCAAAGCCAAACTCAAGCGCAGGCCGTGTTCACGTTGATCACGTAGCGCAGTCAAGCGTCTTTGATTTTGCTGCCACAAACGCAATCCCAACACCGCTGCAAATACAGCCGTGATCGCACAAACACGAAACAAGCAAATTGCATTTTCGTAAGCAAGCACACGATCAAAAAACGGGATATCTTTTTGCGTCCAAATCAGCGCGACCACAGCATTAAAAATATGCCACGGTATGAGAAAAAGAAAAGAGAGTAAGTAGGTAAGAAAAATGACGCGCGCATGATTCAGATATTCGTCCCAGCGACAGGACAAAAAATATAATATCCAAGAGAGCGGCGCTAACACTAAAGCATTCACCACCCAATTCACAAAAATCGTCCCGAATTGTACGCGCTCACCGTTACGCAAATCTTCGCTATAAATTGCCAGCGCAATTAAGGCACACAGCGATCCCCATCCTACAAAGTTATAGAGTAAGAAAAAGAATGGCCGCTTCCAATCTGGAAACTTAATCGGCAAAGGCAGCGAGGAATTTGTAAGACTAGTCATGCGCATTAGTATAACGCGATAAATTCCGATCAAATCAGATTCGCATGCATTCCATCACACCAAAATGCACACTCATCACAATCTCAAGTGGATGATGAAAGTGGCGATGCAGAGACGAATTTTGCTTAGTTCACAGCAGCAAATTAAGTCGCTTGCTAGAAGTGACGAAGCTGAACAAGCTACCAATATCCGCACGGCAAGTATGACATCGGGTGCTCAAAGAATTGCCCAAAACGCGCTATCACACCGTGATAGCAATCTATCACTCTTACGATGAAGATATCAAACAAAGCCAAGATAATTGCCGCTCGACTTGTACTGATTTGGACGTCACATGGCAACAATAATCACAAAGCACTTTACTCGCACTAGCAAAGCTAAAGTGCGAAACATACAGGGTAATTCAAGCAAAAAATTGCTGACCGCATTTGTATTTGGACTATTCGGTATCATTAGCTTGCTGCTACAAAGTCCAGCACAGGCGCAGTTAGTCATTCCCAAAGCCGATAAACCTCCCCAATTAAAAGATTATCGCCAACCCGACAACATTCCTGCCACCGCAGGCGTTGAGATCAAGCAGTTTGTGCAAAACACGCCGCACGAGGGAAGCGCACCAAGCTATGCGACTAAGGCTTATCTCTCTTACGATCAAGAAAATCTGTACACGATCTTTGTTGCACACGCCAATCCCAAACATTTAATTGCGCGACATTCACGACGTGAAAATAATGGCGGTGAAGATTTTGTTTTGCTGCAAATCGATACCTTCAAAGATGCGCAACGCGCCTTTGTATTTTATGTGACGCCGCTTGGGGTGCAAGCAGATGCAAGCTACATCGAAGGCAAAGAAGAAGATTTTGATTTCGACACCCAATGGCACACTGAAGGTGAGTTGACCGAGTTTGGCTACATCGTCAAGATCGCGATTCCGTTCAAGAGCTTACGTTTTGCCAATGGTGATAAACAAGAATGGGGACTTTCTGTAGCGCGCTATATTCCAGAGTTCACCGAATTTATTACTTGGCCTCTTATCTCCAAGCAGCAGCCAACTCTGGTTAACCAATTTGGCACTGTAGTGATCAATGAGCGCATACCAGAACAACGAAACTTCCACATCAATCCCTATCTTTTTAGCGGCAAAGACAAGTTTCTAACGACCATCGATAAACAAGGTAAAAAGTATGCCGGTTTTGTGCAACAACAAAAAACACAGCTTGGTTTGGATGCAAAATATGTGTGGAATAATTCGGTCACCGTTGATCTCACTTTGAATCCAGATTTTTCTGATGTAGAAAGCGACGAACCGCAAGTCTTGGTAGATAAACGCTTCGAAACTTTATTCCCAGAAAAACGTCCCTTCTTTTTAGAGAACTCTGGTTTTTTTAAAACTCCATTACCTTTATTTTTCTCACGCCGCATTGTCGAACCAGATGCAGGGCTACGCGTGACCGAACGTCAAAATCAATTTGCACTTGGCGGCATGATCATGGACGATGTATCCGAGCCGGCGACTGGCAAAGCACATATCGGCTTAGTACGTGGGCAGGTCGACTTTGGCCAAACCGGTAACCTCGGACTTCTATTCAGTAAGCGCAGCCAAGCTGATCAAGCCAACTCGGTTGCTGGGGCGGATTTCAGACTAACTCCATTAGCCAATTGGATCTTCACTGGACAATTCGCGAAAAGCCAAAGCAAGCAGCATCAAAGCAAGCACGAAAACGAAAATCAAAACAACAAGTCAACAAATAACAACGACCATCTAGCCTATGTCGAAGCAATTTATGGCTCACGTGCGCTGACCTATAGCGGAAAATATACCGACATAGGACAACAATTTGATGCACGTTTAGGCTTTATTCCACGTACCGATATCAAACAAAACGAACAGCAAGCGAACTACACTTGGTTTGGCGCACCTGGAGATTGGATACTGACGCAAGAGCTCAAAGCAACGCTCACTCATACCGACAATCAACAGGGACAATTTCAAGATCAAAAAAATCATTTGCTATATACCCTCAAAGCGAAGCAAGCCAATACGTTCACAATAGAGGCAGTACAACAATCCGATAATCTGAACAATCAAAAGATCAAGACGGCGGGTTGGTTGCTAGGTTGGCACACTCGTACATTGCCTGAGCTAGTGAGCACCATTAAATTGGGCCAGCGACAAGCGCCTAATTATCAATTTGTTGATCCTGCCGTGTTGAGCGGCGATGCGCGCAATGCGCAACTAAAAATAAAGTGGTTACTCGGTCGCCATGTGCGTCTAGATGCGAGTTATATCTGGAATGATCTACGTCACGCCAAAGGCACTATCTACCTTGATCGACTTGCTCGCTTTAATCTCGCCTACCAGTTCGATAACTATTGGGGCGCTAGTCTGATTATGGATTATCACTCCCTATCGGCAAATCACACTTGGAGTAGCTTAAAAAATGAAAAGAGTCTCAACACCAATCTACAATTGCGCTACGTATTAAGCCCGGGATCAAGTGTTTACCTCGGTTATGTTGATCGACAAGAAAACATAGGCTTATTCCACGATGAACATGGCTTGGTACAAGCACGACCAACGAATCAGCTTTCACTGCATACCGGCAAACGTGTCTTTATCAAGTTGAGTCATTTGTTTTAAGTACGCTTTTTCCATTTACATGTTGAGCCGCTTCAGGCTTGACATGTAAAGCGATGTCGAATATCGCCATCTCTCGCAACACGCGCAAACACTGCGTTTCTCCTCACTACCCGGATGTGGCTATCGACCCAACACTGCGTCGATACAGCTCTGCGTCAACACGACACCTGCATTTCCTCACTTGGCACGATGCTTGCTAAAAATAGAATCTAGTTTCATCACAAACACAATTTCTGAAAGACGGTTTTTCTTTGTGCTTAGTAGCGCCAGAGATTCAATCTGAATAGCGATGAAACTGGAAAGGCTTTTGTAATTCGACCGACTCTATTGCGTGCGATGCAAGCGCCTGCCATGTAAAAACAATTGTCGAGATCGATCACGCCAAATTGAAACCTAATACTTTTTTACGGAGCAACGAACATGAGCATTCCACAAACCCCAACACCGCCGTATCCAGAATACTCAGACGCTGTCTTAGATGCGCCAGCTAACTACGGCATATTGGAACAACTGATCGGCACTTGGGTCAATGTCAATCCCAATAAGAATGCGACAGCTTGGGGCTTACATACGACTTGCATGCCATCGCCCGGCACCAATACCGAAACCATTTTTGGTATTTTTCATTTTTTATGCGAAGACTATACTGAAGAACTGAGCTTTGCTCCGGTATCTGGTGGTGTACGAAATCGCGGTGGTACTAATGAACAATTCGCTGGCGCTATCGAATACAAGCAAAGCGTGCAACGCGTTAGTGATGGCGTTGGTATCCATGAAGAAGTGGGGATGTATCTGTGGTTAAATGAAATGTACAACCACGCTGCTACTGAGCAATCGGTGATCGACGATAATGGCTATCCCTTGATCTCGATTGGGGCAGGGGCGAATGGGCCGAATTATGTGCCGCCCTATTCGATCGCAAGAAGCGGCACGATTCCACACGGTAGCGCAATCATGTTGACGGGCAATTTTCAACAAGACGTCCCCGGCAAACCCGCATTTCCAACTGGTACCGACAGTTGGAGCGCGCCATTTGTGCGGTCTTGGCCAGACTTACAAATCGCCAATGAACCCAATCTCGCTTCCTCGCCGTTAGCGATTTCTCCTAGTATGGGTGCTTCTGCTTTGCTAGTACCCCCCAATGGCAACACCGCCGAGGCAGCGCCACTCAATCTCGATGAACCAGCACCGGCGTGGGCTTTTGATAAATCTTTGCCAGTAACCCAGCCGGATAGCAATTTGACTTATTTTCAGCGCATCGTTGCGGATCAACATTATCCTTATTCTGTGCGTCCCGATTTGCGTCTACGCGATGCAATCAAGGATCAGAACATCAGTAAATACACCTTGATTCAATTGAGTAGCAAACACGATGGCGGCCCACAAGGGGGAATACTCAACACGCCCTTCGTCAAGAAGTTTGCTAACGTGACCGAGATGAGTTTGAATCTGTGGTTAGAGACGGTGATCGAGGATGGGCAAGAAGTGCTGCAACTACAATACGAGCAAATCATCTTCTTCGAGTTCATGGTCGGTTCGAACGGACAAACCACCCGCTGGCCACACATACAAATCAATACTTTGCGTAAAAAGCCGGCGTGTTAACAAATCAACTTAAGGCATTGAAGTAAGTTAGATCGGCTCAATGGACATTGTCGGTATCAACATGAAAGTCTCTTGAGCCGCACAGTAATGGTGTGAGCGGGTGAGCAAACGAACGACTAGGATTCACCAAAGCTCATACGATTAAGCTGTCGTAGTAAAACAAGACACGCGATTGCGCCCCAATTGTTTCGCCTCATACATCGCCTGATCTGCGCGTCGCTGTATCGCTGCCATACCCTCGCCCACTTGGTCGGAAGTTGCAATGCCGATACTTGCTGTAATACGCAGTCGTTGCGTCGCAATTTGCGGCATCAAGTCTTCAATCTCTTGACGCATATGCTCGGCTAACTTATGTGCACCCGCTAAATCAGTATCGGGTAAAAATACGGAAAATTCTTCGCCACCAATCCGCCCAACTGCATCGCTTTGACGTACCACCCTTAGCATGATTTTACTGACTGCTTTCAAAACAATATCACCAGCTTCATGGCCATAGGTGTCGTTAATTTTTTTAAAGTGATCGAGGTCGACAAACAACACTGAAAACTGCTGATGATGGCGTTGCGCCAAATAAATTAATTGATCGCAAGTAGCGTAATAGGCACCAGCATTCAGCAAATCGGTTAAAGGATCATGGCTGGCGAGATGGCGCAAACGTTGATTAGATTCACGCATACGCACAAAATAAGACATCGAGCGCGCGCCATAAATATGGAAGAATGCGCCCAAATAGAACAAGGCAACCAGTAAAGTCGCCATCGCATTGATCGAATATGGTTGCGGTAAATAAGCATTGCCTACTGCCAAACCCAACATCGTCGCCAAGGTTATCAGCATGCCGGCTTTTTGCCCAAGCAAGATGTACACACCAGGGATATTCGTAAAATACCAAATCACCCGCATTTCATCGGCAGACACCATATACAGTGCAGAGGTATATTCAGCCATACAAACTGCCTCATACATCCATGCCAATTTCAGCAATAAATGCGGGCGACCACGCAGGCCTAACCAGAGCAATAGGCTCAGCGACATGAAGAACGCCATCGATACTACATGAAGCGTATCTATCGTATTGATCCCGGTCGCCACTCCGAGCAAGAGCAAACCGGTAACTACTGCGCCTGCCAGCATTAACACCGTCAGAAATCGAAACTGGAAGGCGCGATATTCTTCACCCTCTAAGAAAGTCACATCGCCGTAGAGTATTTGTCTCAAGGTTGGCATCGTCAATTCCTCGTGCATTTTGCAAAGCTTGTTTTTTCAATCTCATAATACGCTCAAGATGCTAGCCGATGAAGGTATCAAGAAGATTTAGCAACGATATCAACAACCGAAGAAAATAAAGAAAGGTAAAAAAAGACATTGCTCATACTAGTATGCCGCTTGCACTAACAAGCTTGCTGGTTGTGTTTTCACCGCCTGCATGCGCTTCCAACGCAATTCTAAAACAGCGATGCTCACCACATACAGCGTCACCACAATCACCGCTTGCAACACAAAGCTGTGCTCGGGATACATGATCCATGCCAATGTACACAACACCGTGCGAACAACCGCATGGAACACACCGATCCAATGTTGAATCAAGACGCTCAAGGGTAACCACATCAAACCCGTCAAAATCGCTACCGCAAAAGGCAAGCTACGATAATTTTCTAAGAAAAATGGAATCGCTAAGGCGTAACACAAAAAGCACATCGCCACTGCCGACAAAAACACCGTATCAAAAAAATTACGTTTCGCGTTTGACTTAAACGCCAATGACTCACCGGTTAGCTTTGCCAACAACATCGCTATATAAACAATGCTACCGGTACCAATAAGTATCGCCAAAACCTGCGCCTTAGGGCTCAGAAAAGCACCAGTAAAGATCAAGAGCGACCACACCAATAAGCCAGCCAAAGGCATCGCTAAGAAGCGACGTTGACGAAACTCGGCCAGTTGTTGATCCAATGACATAGCCACTGTTGCAGAAATTGAAGATGATGTAGATGCAAACATGATGAACTCCCTCTCAAAAATCCTACAAGCTAATTCGTGCAGCGATGGAGACATCTTGAAGCATACGACCCATGCTGCGTAGTAGCGTTTGTCATGACTTCGCATGACATTTGTCAGTCGCACATCGGGATGCCTGAGCAGAAAAATAAAGCAAACCATCCCAGTAGACGACACAAAATGCGACGCTAAGCATCAAGACATGCGACTTTTGATAAAGAAAGTGCTGTATGAATAAGTTCTAGTTAGGCTGCACACTCTTTCTAACTACCTAAAGAACAGCATGAAAACCTTAAAGTTATTGAGTGGCTTGGCTATCGCAGCCATCACCGTATTCGCTCTTAGTGGTTGTGCAAGCATGGCTGGACCCAAAGAATCAAAACAATCGGCCAGTATCGTCGATTACCTCTATCCCAAAGCAAGTCAAGCACCGCGACTTGCTCCTGCTATCACCTATCTAAAACCGCCAATACGAGTGGGTATCGCCTTTGTTCCAAACGCCCCCAGTGCGCGTACCTTACCAGAAACGGAAAAAATCAAGCTGATGGAGCGCGTCAAAGTCGCGTTTGCCGGACAAGCCTATCTTGGTTCGATAGACATCATTCCATCACAATACCTAAAGGCCGCTGGCGGCTTTGACAATATGGAACAAGTCGCACGGATGTTTAATGTCGACGTGATGGCGATGGTTTCTTACGATCAAGTTCAATTCACCGATAGCAATTCACTGTCGTTCTTATATTGGACCGTGATCGGTGCCTACCTCGTCCATGGCAATGAACACGATACCCAAACCATGCTCGACATTTCGGTATTTGATGTGGCAAGCCGTCAATTACTCATGCGCGCACCGGGTACGAGCCAAGTAAAAGGCAGCGCCAATTTATCCAACTACAGCGAACGCTCACGCGCAGCGCGCATAGAAGGCTATAACAAAGCAGCCGATCAATTAATTCCAGCGCTACAAAGTGAAATTGCGAGCTTTCGCGAACGTCTAAAGACCAATGAGAATATGCGCGTTGAACCGCGTGCTGGCTACAAAGGTGGTAGTCAGCAAAAATAAATTCTGCAGCAAACCCAAACGTTGGGCCAGCATCGATTATCGCTTTTATCGGTGCGGCCCATTTTGAACATTTTCATTATCTCGATTCCGAGAAAAATCCGCACAATGTAGTTGTTTGTAGGGCATTCTCAAACTCGCATTCCAATTTAGAGGCTCATCAATTCCTACCCGCCATTACACCACCATCCACATCCCATATCGCTCCAGTGATCCACGCGGCATCATCACTAAGCAAGAAGCTAATTGCACTTGCCACATCGTGTGGTTGCCCGACGCGCCCAATTGGATGAAAACTGTTCAAGCCTGTCATCACATTATCGATCTGATCAACAGGGATAAAGCCTTGATAGATCGGTGTTCTGACGACCGCTGGTGACACGGCATTCACACGAATATGATGTTCTGCAAATTCCATCGCCAGATGCTGGGTCAATGAATGCAATCCAGCCTTGGCCATAGAATACGCAGAAGACGGTGTGATCTTAATTGCCTGCTTTGCCCACATCGAGCCAACATTTACTATAGCTCCACCTCCATGTTTAATCATATTGCGCGCGACGGCTTGGGTGATGAAAAAACTTGCTTCGTTCAAATCCATGTAAGCACGATAATCACTACGCTGATGCGATAAAAATGCCAAAGGCTTAAACGTACCAGCGGCATTGATCAAATAACTAATCGCCGTCGCGTTATCGTCAATGCGTGCAATAAGACTGTCAACATCATCCTGACGATACAAATCGACTTGTAGTGTAGTGACCATAACGGTCGCCGCTAATTTCAACAGGCTCCGTTTCGCATCAGCAAGCTTGTCAGCCTGTTTGCCAACGATGATGACATTGATGCCTTTTTTTACCAACTGCTCAGCGCTAGCAAAGCCCATTCCGCTCGATCCACCGATGATCAGAGCGTTTTTTGTTTGATGGTTTCTAATGCTGTGGCTCATAACTATTCTCCAAACGAGTTAAACTGCGAGAATTGCAGTATGGAGATGTGAAAACGTCTTGAAAAGTAAGCACAATTTGGTGCCATAGGTACTTTTAGGTACATCTTTATGAATACAAACGAAAAAATATTTTCTAGGAAATCAGCGCCAGAACGAAGCGCGCGTATGGTCGAAGCAATTTACGGTTGCAAATGGTCGTTGACGGTTTACCAATTGCTACAACATGGGAAACAACGCCCCGGTGAAATGGTAAAAAGTGTGGAAGGTTTGACGACCAAAGTGCTCAACGAATGTTTGCGCAAAAATGTCGAATTTGGGATCTTGCAAAAGAATGTTTACCCCGAATTACCGCCACGCGTGGAATATGCGGTGACGGATTTCGGCAAAAAATTTATGCGGATTTTAGATGAACTCGAAAAATTACAAGATGAAATACAAATTGAAAAATAGAAATTTTCAAATAACTTTATCGCGAATTTGAAAGTACATTCAAAACGTACATGTTGGGTGTGTACTGTTTGAATCTATTCATCTGCGCTAGCTCAGCGACAAAATCATCCCAAAGACCGCAACGCATGTAGAACATGATTCCACGCTTCTGTTGCCGGATCAATCAACGCGAAGTGACCGCAGTGAGGTAAGGACACCAAGTGCGTGGCGGGAAATGCTGCGCAATACGAGGCTGCAACCGTTGGTGGTACGATCGCATCGTCGTCACCTTGCAGTATCGTCACAGCTATAGCAGGCGCTGACAAAAACATGGGATTGATATCAGCGCGATGGGTCGGGTCTTGCCCTAAGAATCGCTGAACTGCGCCATCGCCCAAATCCAAAGCATGCGCCAATTGTAAATCGGCTGCTGGTGCCAAAGCGAGTACACCATGTACTTCAGGTTTACTTCCTTGTACAGCTGCCCATAGCGCTAAATGCCCGCCGGCTGAATGCCCGATTAAGATCACTCGACCATTATGGCGCGATACTTGCGTCGGCAAGAATTTTAAAGCCGTTGCGATATCGTCTAGCGTTAAATCAGGCTGACCTGATACGCGACGATATTCCAAAGTCAATGTAGTCCAACCAGCTTCAGCCAAGGCAGATGACATAGCTTCGGCGTGGGCACGATCGTATTCTGGCTTCCAAAAACCGCCATGAATTAAAACCAGCAATGGCAGTTCGCTGCCTTTAGTGCCATAACGAATATCAGCAATTTGATCAGCCTGGTCACCGTAGCTTAGGGTTAAGTCAGGTAGGTTCGCCGTACGGCTAAGAATCGATAAGTCTTCAGACATAGTGATTTCAACTTTATGCGCGTCTTCTGAGATGACCAAAGAATTATAACTACTAAAATTAAGATCCGAATTATAGTCGTTTACGCCCTCATTGAACTAGTAACCGAATCGTGATCGTAACAAACTTCTTGCGCTACTTCCGTGCAATAAGATACTTGCAATCATCGATCCAGCCTTGCAGCTTCTTTTGTGCATGTGCTTTCTGTTCTTGCGAAGATGTACGAATAATATCCGCCATCAATTGCTGTACAGCTGCGCGAGAAGCATCTGCTTGAATGCGCTGCTCATTCGAATCGGATCGTTCAAAATTGGCTAAGATTGTCGCTTGTATCATCGCTTGCGCGACTTCGCGAATTGGCTTTTCATTTTGAATTTTGCTAAGCAAATGCAGGACTTCTCGTTGACGCGACTGACTGTCTTCTAACCACTGTGCATAATTGGGTGGATGCTTTTCCAAATAGCGTGCAATGATCGCTTCTTGCTCACGACTGACACTGCCGAGCCAATCATCGGCTTGATTGACGAGCTTTTTGAAACGCGTCTTCGCTTGTTTTTCTGGCGTTAGCTCTAAGTATTTTTCACGAAAGTCTTCATTATTCTTTTCAAACTTGCGTGTCAAATGCGCCTTCTGTGAAGCATCCATCGCCAACGCGAATTCCGTTAACTCAGGTAAAACTTTAAGCGCTATAGCTTGCGTGTATTGTTCAACTTTCTGAAAACTAGCTTCCAGTTCAAGTGGACTAGGATTGGACGCGAGCTTGGACTGCAACTGCGTCAGTGTTTGTACATATTGCGGCAACTGGGTACTGCGATGCCAACTCAATAACTGCGCAATATCTTGTTTGGTCTTGGCCTTTTGTGAAGAACGAAAATCGACATAGCCGTCTAACCACCAATACACCACCGTATCAGCATTTGAATAAGCAAGCCGCGCGGTACTACAACTTCCCAATAGCGCGAATAACATCAGCAAGATTAGTAGTCGCAACCAACGAAATGGACGCGCACCAACATGATGATCTCGCATCGTTTGTTGAAATAGTGTCGTACTCAATTCGTTCTCCTCTATTTGCATTCGCGGCATTTGTCACAGTTGCTAAATGCAAGATGACAATTAAAAAAAACTAAGTAACCAATGACAAGGATCATACCAAAGGCGCAGAACTAGCGTTGAAGCACGCTGATTTGCAGCGAAACTAAGCAGACTATTCAAGCATCCAGTAATCGGTTAGAATTAGCTCGGGTGCGCATCCTTGGTGATGTAGCAGGTTTCAGCGACGGTCGGGCCGCCTCGCTGCTTCTTTACGACTAATCCCCATGACGCATCTCAATATCGAGCTAGTTGCCGCGGTCATTTTTGCAATTGCTCTCATCCATACCTTTTCTGCAAAACAGTTCGAGCGTTTATCGCATCGCTTTCCACGCCATGCGGGTTTATTTCATTTACTAGGCGAAGTCGAAGTTGTGTTTGGCTTTTGGGCAATCGTCTTAATTTTTTGTATGACGGCGATTAGCGGTGGTGATCAGGCTTTGGCCTATGCCGAATCGCGCCAATACACCGAGCCACTATTTGTATTCGTGGTGATGGTGGTTGCCGCATCGCGGCCAATTTTGGAATTGGTCATCAATACAGTTAATGGCATTGCGCGTGCGATGCCATTGCGTACCTCCTTAGTCAGTGCTTGGTTAGGATTAGCAGCGGTGCCCTTGTTTGGTTCCGCAATTACCGAACCGGCTGCGATGACGATTGCCGCCTTAATGTTAGCGCCACAGGTATTTCGATCTGAAGTACCAGAGCGCATCAAGTATTTTGCGCTCGGCGTACTGTTTGTAAACATTTCGATTGGTGGCACCTTAACTTCGTTCGCCGCACCACCGGTATTGATGGTCGCTGCAACTTGGCAATGGGATTCCGCATTTATGCTAGCAACCTTTGGATGGAAAGCAGCGATCGCCGTACTCATCAATGCCAGTCTCGCGGTCTTCGTCTTACGCAAGTATTTGCCTGATCAAATCAAGCAAGCTAGTGCAGAGACAAAGAAGTCAGTACCGATTACGCTGACGATCGTGCACATTGCCTTCTTGGTTGGCGTCGTCATGTTGGCACATCACCCAGTCGCGTTTCTCGGCTTATTTTTGATGTTTCTTGGTGTGACACAAGCTTACGAACGTCATCAAAATCCGCTGATTATCAAAGAAGCCTTATTGGTCGCGTTTTTTTTGGCTGGCTTGGTAGTACTCGGTGGATTACAACAATGGTGGTTGCAACCGCTGGTAGCAAATATGTCGCCAAAAGTTTTATTCTTTGGAGCAACCGCACTAACCGCCGTCACAGATAATGCTGCGCTTACCTATCTCGGTTCATTAATTAGCGGTATTTCCGATCAAGCCAAATACAGCCTCGTTGCTGGCGCGGTCGCGGGAGGCGGCTTAACCATGATTGCCAATGCCCCCAATCCAGCCGGGGTCGCCTTACTCAAGCGCGGCTTCTCTGACGAATCCATCGGTGCAGGTGGTTTGTTCATCGGCGCGTTACTACCAACCGCCATCGCGATTGCCGCGTTTATTTTCCTTTAATTCAGTTTGATTCCGCTCGCGATGGGCGGGATCAAGATGTTTGAAAACTTAAACAATCTTCATTCAACAGAAAATCATTCAATTGACGCTTGAATGCATTTTGTAATTAAAACGCATTCAAAAAATGTTTGTATAAGACTTGACGACAAGAGCACTATATACAAATGAAGTAAGTAGACCTCGCTTAGGTAGTGATGCAATGCTTTGTGGCAAAAGAACACACTGTTATGCGTCACTGAATCTACCGCACAAAAAAGACATGTCGAAGTTTTCTAAGAAAGGTTTTTGTAATATGGATGAGCCAAACAATCCTTCTAGTCAGCAAAACCTAGCTAAACCAACAGAGAATAATCAAGAGTCGAAATCAGCACCAGAGATCAAGACAAGCACCAAAGTGGCAAAAGAAAAAAGTAACATAAAGCCCATCGTCTCACCCACACTCGATCCGCATCCGTGGCGCACGATGATGGAATACATGCAAGCACGCTTCCGTACCATCTCACAAAATGCCGCACAAAAATTAACCCGTCGTACTCTAAAAATTGGAATCTCTGCACGTATTTTTCATCCTTCCGAAGGCGCAAAAGGATTATCTAGCAAAACTTTGCAGTACTTAGAAGAGTCGATAGCCCACTGGGTAATGTCGCGTGACGTCATGGTGTTTATGATTCCATCGGTTAATACCAATGGCAGAATCCATCCCAGTAATATTCGCTTGCGTGACTACGCTAAGCACTTGGATGGTTTAGTTTTACAAGGTGGTGCGGACGTTGCACCAGAAACCTACGCAGAGAGAGCGACACGTCCAGAGTGGATTGGCGATCGCACACGTGATATGTATGAGCTTGAACTACTACATGAGTTTATTGAAGCAAGAAAGCCGCTACTGGGTATATGCCGAGGCTGCCAACTACTCAATGTCGCTTTTGGCGGAACGCTGTATCAAGATATCGCTACCGAAGTGCCTAATGCGATTCCACACGTTCACGATTTGTACGATAAAAACATGCACGAACTGCTGTTCACGCCAAATTCACATTTGGGAAAACTATTCCCACATGACTCAGGACTCGTGAACTCGATTCATCATCAAGCGGTCAAAACATTAGGAAAAGGAATCGTGATTGAAGCGGTTTCCAAAAACGACAATATCATCGAGGCGATTCGCTTACGCGATTCAAAATTTGTCGTTGGTCTGCAATGGCATCCTGAGTTTCATAGCGCTGGTGATCCAAACTTACTTGACTGCACACCGATACTCGACAATTTTCTTCGTGCCGCGAGAGAGACGAGATTCTAAATTTGAGTTTCGCGCTACGAAAAATTACTGCAACACCCACGAAAGGACATCATGCTCGAACTCACACAACTTCAACATGACATGGCTTGGCCACTAAGCATACTACTAGCGTGGTTCATCGGCGAGTTTGCAAATCGATGGCTCAAGTTACCACGCATTAGTGCTTATGCAGTGGTGGGCTTTTTATTGGCGCCATCCCAACTCGGATTGTTACCAAGCAGCCAATCACCGACAATGCTGTTGATGGCGAATATTGCTTTTGGTTTGATCCTATTTGAGAGTGGCTATCGAATCAATCTGCGCTGGTTGCGCAGTAATCCTTGGCTGACCGCAGCGAGCCTAACTGAAGCGGTGTTAACTTTTGTCTGCGTCTATTTTTTGGTACTCGCTTTCGGGCAAACAGAAACGGCAGCGCTATTGCTGGCGGCATTATCAATGGCAACTTCGCCCGCTACGATTTTACGCGTGATCAATGAACAAAAAAGTTCTGGTCAAGTAACGGAGCGTGTATTGCATCTGTCGGTGCTTAACTGTGTGTTAGCAGTATTAACCTTTAAAGTAATCCTCGGTCTGGTGATCTTTAAAACCTCGGGCAATATTTGGAACGCCAGCTACAACGGCTTAATCGTCTTACTCATTTCTGCCGCACTAGGTGTGACGTTTGGTGTACTCATACCTGCCGTCTTACGTAAAGCAAATCGTCTAAACCAAGATGGCACACTGGCGTTTACGATCGCAATCATCTTTATCGTTGCCTTGACTCACAGCCTAAAGCTATCGCCTGTGCTCG
>VFQS010001936.1_pt1 | contig 17822 bp, 19 predicted proteins | sample 3512361 | NCBI WGS metagenome assembly VFQS01 (sample SAMN10412375, study PRJNA504923) | tailings metagenome | isolation source: Relicate 1 Philex TSF3 active mining | place: Philippines
TGCTCGGTGATGCCGACGGCATCGAAGAACAGCAGACCGTGAAGGCGACCGGCCGCATCTTGTCGGTGCCCGTCGGCGACGCGATGCTCGGCCGCGTGGTCAATGCACTCGGCATGCCGATCGACGGCAAGGGCGAAGTCGTCGGCGCTCAGTTGCGCCGAGTGGAAGTGCAGGCGCCGGGCATCATGGGTCGCAAGCCCGTGCACGAGCCGCTGCAGACCGGCATCAAGGCCATCGACGCGATGACTCCGATTGGTCGCGGTCAGCGCGAACTCATCATCGGCGACCGCAAGACCGGCAAGACCACGGTGGCGATCGACACGATCCTCAACCAAAAAGGTCTCGGCGTGAAATGCATCTACGTCGCGGTCGGCCAGAAGGGTTCGACTGTTGCGCAAACCGTCGAGGTGCTGCGCCAATACGGCGCGATGGAATACACCGTCGTCGTCGCCGCACCCGCGAGCGACCCGGCGCCGTTCAAGTACCTTGCGCCGTACGCCGGTTGCGCTATGGGCCAGCACTGGATGGAAAAGGGCGAGCACGCGCTCATCGTGTACGACGACCTCTCCAAGCAGGCCGAGGCCTACCGCCAGATTTCGCTCTTGCTGCGCCGCCCGCCGGGTCGCGAGGCGTATCCGGGCGACGTGTTCTATCTGCACAGCCGCCTGCTCGAGCGCGCCGCGAAGTTGAGTGACGAAAAGGGTGCGGGTTCGCTGACTGCGCTGCCCGTCATCGAGACCAAAGCCGGCGACGTGTCGGCGTACATTCCGACCAACGTGATCTCGATCACCGACGGCCAGGTGTACCTGCAAGACAGCCTCTTCAAATCGGGCGTGCGCCCGGCGGTCGACGTGGGCATCTCGGTGAGCCGCGTCGGCGGCGCCGCGCAAATCAAGGCGATGAAGAGCGTGTCGGGCACGCTGAAGCTCGACCTCGCGCAGTTCCGCGAACTCGAGGCATTCGCCACGTTCGGCTCCGAACTTGACGCCATCTCGAAGGCCCAGCTCGAGCGCGGCTATCGCCTGGTGGAGTTGTTGAAGCAGCCGCTCAACAGCCCGATGCCCGTCGAAGAGCAAGTCGTGTCGATTTTCGCCGGCACGAAGGGCTACCTCGACGACATTCCGGTCGGCGATGTGCGACGCTTCGAGACGGAGTTGCTCGAGCACATGCGTTCGCGCCACGGCAGCCTGCTCTCGGGCATCCGCCAGAACCCGAAGGCCGACGTGCCGAAAGACTTGGCCGACATCGTCGCGGCGTTCAAGAAGTCGTTCGCCCCGACCAAGCCCGCGGGCGCAGCGGCCGACCCGACGAAGTCGTCGGCCGGTGAAGTCGGCGAGGCTGCCAGCAAGAAGACGTTGGCGACGGAGTAATCACGCACCATGGCCGGCGGTCAAGAACGCATTCTTCGTGGACGGATTCGTTCCGTCCAGGCGACGAAGAAGATCACTCGCGCCATGGAGTTGATCGCCGCGTCACGCATCGTGAAGGCCCAGCAACGCGTGCAGGCGGCCGTGCCCTACAGCGAGATGATCACCAACGTGGTGAAAGACCTCGCCGCCGGCGGTTCGAGCGGTGAGTCTGTGCTGATGAAGTCGCGCGAAGTCGTGAAGACCACGTGCTACGTGGCCATCGCCGCCGACCGCGGTCTGTGCGGCGGCTACAACGCCGGGGTCCTGCGCGCGACCGAAGGCGAAGTGAAAGCCGACGTGCTCGCCGGCAAGCAGTACGCGATCGTGCCTGTCGGACGCAAGAGCGAGGGCTACTTCAAGTTCCGCGGCTATTCGCTGAAGAATGCCTTCGCCGGTTTTAGCGACGCGCCGAAGTATGAGAACGCCAAAGCAATCGGTCAGTACGTAGTGCAGCTGTTCATTGATGGTGAAGTCGACCGTGTCGAGCTCGTCTACACGCGATTCGTGTCGGCCGGAACCCAGGAAGTCGTGCGACGCCCGCTGATTCCGCTCGAGCGCGAAGTGGTGGAGGGCGGCGACGGCAAGCCCGAGTCGGGCGCGAGCGCCTACGAGTTCGAGCCGAGCGCCGAAGACATTCTCGGATCGCTCCTGCCGCGCTACGTCGAGGCCCGCGTGTACGCCGCCTTGCTCAACGCTGCGGCGAGCGAGCATGCGTTCCGCCAGCGCGCCATGAAGTCGGCCACCGACAACGCAGAAGAACTCATCAAGAGCTTGTCGCGCACGATGAACCGTGCACGCCAAGACGCAATCACCACCGAGATCATGGAAATCGTCGGCGGTGCCGAGGCGCTGAGTGGCGCCGATGAAATGGTGAACGCCTGACCATGACCAACTACGAATCGCGAACCACCGAGATCTGAAAAAGGAGCAACCATGACAGCAACGATGAGCAACACGAAAGCTGGAGAGGGTCGTGTCGTCGCGATCGCCGGCCCGGTGATCGACGTCGAGTTCCCCCGCGGCAGCCTGCCCGAATTGAACCGTGCGCTCGAGTTCACCATCGAAGTCGACGGCAAGCCGAACAAGATTCTCGCCGAAGTGGCGCAGCAGCTCGGCCAGAGCCGCGTGCGTGCGGTGTGCATGAAGCCCACCGACGGCTTGCGTCGCGGCACCGCCGTGCGCGACACGGGTCGCGGCATCAGCGTGCCGGTGGGCGAGAAGACCCTCGGTCACGTGTGGAACGTGTGGGGCGAGGTGCTCGACGCCAACAACGACGACTTCAAAGACGTCGAGCGCTGGGACATCCACCGCTCGGCCCCGGCGTTCGACACGCTCGAACCCACCAAGCGCATGTTCGAGACCGGCATCAAGGTCATCGACCTGCTCACCCCGTATCTCGCCGGCGGCAAGATCGGCCTCTTCGGCGGTGCGGGCGTCGGCAAGACCGTGCTCATCACCGAGATGATCAACCGCGTTGCTTCCAAGCACGGTGGTGTGTCGGTGTTCGCCGGTGTCGGCGAGCGCACGCGCGAAGGCACCGACCTGCGCATCGAGATGGCGGAGTCGGGCGTGTTCGAAAAAGCCGCGCTCGTCTTCGGCCAGATGGACGAGCCGCCGGGCGTGCGCCTGCGCGTCGCGCTCTCAGCGCTCACGATGGCGGAGTACTTCCGCGACGTGAAGAACCAAGACGTGCTGCTCTTCGTCGACAACATCTTCCGCTTCGTGCAGGCAGGTTCCGAGGTGTCGACGCTGCTCGGCCGCATGCCGTCAGCCGTGGGTTACCAGCCGACGCTCGCCGACGAGATGGGTCAGCTGCAAGAGCGCATCACTTCGACGCGCGGTCGCTCGATCACTTCGCTGCAAGCGGTGTACGTGCCCGCCGACGACTACACCGACCCGGCACCGTTCACCACGTTCACCTTCTTGGACGCGACCACCGAACTCTCGCGCCAAATCGCGTCGCTGGGCATCTACCCGGCGGTCGACCCGCTGGCGTCGACATCGACGATTTTGTCGCCCGAGGTGGTCGGCGAGCGCCACTACAACGTGGCGCGCCGCGTGCAGGAAATCCTCCAGCGTTACAAGGAACTGCAGGACATCATCGCGATTCTCGGTCTCGACGAGTTGTCGGAAGAGGACCGCCAGACCGTGTCGCGCGCCCGCAAGGTGCAGCGCTTCTTGTCGCAGCCGTTCTACGTGGCCGAAGTGTTCACTGGCGTGAAGGGCGAATACGTGCCCACCGCCGAAACCGTGGAGAGCTTCGAGTCGATCGTGAAGGGCGAGCTAGACGAAGTGCCCGAGCAGGCGTTCCTCAACGTCGGCAGCGTCGAGCAGGTGCTTGCCAAGGCCAAGGCCCTGCAAGAGTCGGCTTCCTGAGACAGCGAGCAGACTGGCAACCATGGCATCCGGCGCGACGATGAAAGTCGAGGTGGTGTCGCCCGAGCGCGTCTTGTTCTCCGGGCAAGCCACCCAGGTGATCACGCGCACCGAGAGCGGGGGAGAAATCGCTTTCTTGCCCGGCCACACCTCGTTTCTCGGCGTACTCACCGAGAACCACACGCGCATCTATCTCGAAGACGGCAAGGTGCAGAACGTTGCTGTGCACGGCGGATACGTGGAGGCATCAGGCGGCCACGTCACGATCCTTTCTGACAACGCCGAGCTCGCCCAAGATATTGATGTTGCTCGCGCCCGCGCCGCCAAAGAGCGAGCCGAAACTGCGATGCGCGGCGAGCACGATGCCGTCGTCGAGGCCGACCTGCGTCGCGCTCACGCGCGCCTGTCCGCCGTCGGCGGACTCGGCGAGGCGTGACCTCACTGCGCTAAAGCCGTGACCAAGGCTCCGTTCGCCCACGCACTCGTCACCGGTGCATCGAGCGGCATCGGCGAGTCGATCGCCCACAAACTCGGCAAGGCCGGCGTCGGCATGGTGCTCGTCGCGCGCCGCAAAGACCGTCTCGATGCAATCGCCGCGCAGTATTCAAACGTCGAGGTCATCGCCGCCGACCTCACGACTGATGCGGGGCTTGCTGCCGTGCTCGAGCGACTGCGCGACACGACTCGCCCGCAGATCGATCTCGTCGTCAACAACGCCGGCTTCGGCACGAGCGGCCCATTCGCCGACGCCGACCCCGAGCGCCTCAGCCGCGAGATTTCGCTGAACATCAACGCGCTCACGCGCATCTCGCACGAAGCCGTGCGCATCATGCGCCCACGTGGCCGCGGCTATCTGCTCAACGTCTCCAGCATCGCATCATTCCAACCCGGGCCCGACCTCGCGGTGTACGCAGCCACCAAGGCCTTCGTCACCAGCCTCACCGAGGCCTTGCACGAAGAACTGCGCGGCTCAGGCATTCGCGTCACCGCGCTGTGCCCGGGGCTCACGCGCACCGAGTTCCAGAGCATCTCCAACACCTCTGGCCTCGAGTCGAACTTCCCCGAGTTCGCGTGGATGACAGCAGACGACGTCGCGCGAGATGGTCTGCGCGCGGTCGCCGACGGCAAGGCGCTCTGCGTGCCCGGACTCGTGAACAAGTCGCTCGCGACGGTGTCGACCTTCACGCCGCGCGGCCTCGCGCGCCGCATCGCGGGCCTGGCGACACGCCTGCGTTAAGGGTGCGCCGGATTACTTGTGCGATGTCAATCGATTATTCGGTGACGGTAATGCGAATCGGCGTTCGACTCGACCACGATCCCGAGCCGAGGGTGCTGAGCAACAGGTCATAGTTGCCGGCTGCCAAAGTGGTCGGGATTATCAACGTGAGCGGCACATCTTTGTAGACCGAGATTCGGGTGACGCTGATTCGCGGCCGTCTGCCTGCCTCTGGCGGCAACAGCGAGGTGCCGCAGGCAGTCGGTACGTTGCCGTAAATAGTCAACGTGGTCGTGCCCCCGGCCGTCACTGAAGTGCCGAGAAGTCCGACTTCGACTCTCGTTTGCCACCCTGGTACTGGTGCGAACTCTTGGCCTTTGCCGATCTCCGACTTGCACTTGTCGGTGATTTGTTGGAGTGTGCTCGTCCAGTCATCTTCGTAAGTTTCACCCATCATCTGCGCGGTGATTTTGACGCTCACCTGAATCGACTCCCCGCGCTTGACTGTCGTGCGGCTCACCGTAACATTTGCCTTGGTGTTGCCCTGCACGTATTGATCAGGCATGACGAACGGATATCCGAAGGGCAGGGTGGTAGTAGTAGTTGCCACGGCGGCAGGTGCTGTCTTCCATCGCAACGTCTTGCCGGTCTTCGTGCAGGTGTAGGTGACTTTCTTCAATCGAACCGTCGTGCCTTCGACGGTGCACTTGGTGTTGAGAATCTGCGGTGTCACGGCACCAGCCGATGCTGGAGCCGACCAGACGAGCGGCATGAGGAGGCCGAAGACGAGCGTGCGGAGGAGATGTTTCATGACCAGGTAAACGATGCGGCGGTCGGTATGTGACACGGCCGTCGGGCCAGTGCGGGCTGCCTGCCGATCGTCACCCGGTGACGGTCAAAGTGATCGGTGTCGCCTTGGTGAAGCCATAGAAGTCAAGGGCGTCGAGCACCAGCTCGTAAGTGCCCGCCTTCAGGGACCGAGGAATCCGAAGGGTAATCGGCACCTCTCGGTAGAACGTGAGCCGCACGACTTCGATGGTCAGAGGGTTCGCGCTGACTGCATTACTCCCGCACTCCCGCGCAATATTGCCGATAACCACGAGCGTCGTAGTGCCGCCTGCCGAGACTCCGGTGCCCGCAATCGAAACTGAGACGTTCGTGGTCCACCCCGGTGTGGGCGGGGTGGTGGTCTTTGCGCCTATGAGCGACCGACACGTGTTGATGAGGTTCGTGAGATCAGATTCGCCCGACCGCGAAAATGGGTTGATGAACACGCCGCTGATGCGAACCGATACGTCGATGGAGTCACCGGGCGCCACGCGGTTGTTGCTAACTGCGACGTTTGCCCGCACATCGTTGGCGGTGATGTACTGATTCGGCTCGTCAAAGTTGACGCCACCCGGTGGGAGGATCGTGCTGGGGGTGGTGGTTGTGGCCGGCACGCTCGTCGTTGATGGCGGTGGTGCAGTGGTGGCGACTGGCTTCTGAACGCTGCTCGACGTCGTGGTCGGTGCGACGGTCGAGGTTGTAACGCTGCTGGAATCTGGCAGCGACGATGTAGTGGTCACCGCAGCTGTGGTATCGACGACAGCAACAGTGGTCTCGACGGCGACAGTCGCGCTCGAGTCAAGTCGCGGTTGTACGTCGTTTCTCAAGACCAACCCGCCGAGCAGCAGTGCCGCGGTGGTGACGACGGCGAACAATGTCGTTAGCCAGGCGCGCCGAGTGCCGCGAATCAACTCCGCCACGAGCGAGCTCGCCGACGTCGGCAACCCGTAGGACAAGTCCGCGGTGTGCTTCGCCCCGGTGCGACGAAGCGGACCTAGCGCGATCACTTCGGGGCGCCCGCGTCGACGCACGGTGACCCACGGGCGCGAGAACCTCGCCCACCACGGCAAGCGCATCGACACTCGCACTACGCCGCGCGCCCGGTCGTCGGTGATCTGCACGTCGCGAGCCCGCGAATTCAACCCGGCGAGCACGGGGAAGACCGCAGATTCCGACGGTTCAGCTACCGCAGGCGTCGGCACCTGCACGACGATGTCGGGAAGAGAGCCACCCTCAGGAGTCGAGACTCGGTCGGCGACGACGTCACCAAAGAGTTCACGAACACGCTCGAGAGCGGCAGCAATCTCGGTGCTCGCGAGGTCGAGGTCGAGCACGAAGCCAGCGACCACCCCAGAGTTTCCGTAGGCGATGGTCAGCACTTCGTTGTATTGGTCGAGCGACGACCATTGGCCAACCGGCTGGATGAGGCCTTCCCAGCGACGACCGACGGAGTCATAGACGAGGCGAATGTCAGTCACGGCGCACCCCGATCGTCGAGAGGGCCGCTTGCAACAACTCCATCACGCAGCGTCGGCAACGCGACCGCCGTTGTCGTTGGGCCGCCGAGGTCTTGCTCATGCCGTTGTGATAACGGTCAACCACGGAATATATGACATCGTCCAGCCACGACTGTCCGACCGCCGCATCGCTGCCTTCCAGCAGCGCCATGTGCAACACCTCGGTCGCGGCCGCATAAGTGACACGGCTATCGCACGATGTGCAGACGAAACCCTTTTCGGCGACACGGTGCAGGGCGCTGAACAATTCGTCGATGAACACGGACGACATGGCCGTCTGGTCGGTACCGGGCGGAGTCGGTGCGAGTCGGGCGGCGCTGACGATTGCATGTTTCTCGTTTCGGCTGCGTCGCGCCAGGTCGATGGCGAGGTTCGACATCGTGCGGTAGGCGTACCGAGTGGCCTCGTCTTCGCTGTTCACGTTCGGCAACTTCTCGGTGCGTCGGCGAAGTGAAGTCGTGAGCCGCTCGCAGGTCGTCGCGACGAGGTCGGCCGGCTCGTCGGCGAGCCCGTACTTTCGCGTCAAACGTGCAGCCGAATCAGATCCGCCCGCAGAGACCGCCCATGCGAGCATGGCGTCGAGCTGCTGAGTCAGTGTCCAGGTGGCCATGGGACGCGGTAGCTCAGAGGCTAAAAGACGGCCGAACCTTTGTCACTTCCGTACCTCCCAGCCGTTGAGAGGAGCATGGGAACAATGATCAAACGACGTACCCGCCGTCTGGTTGCAGCGACCGTGATGGCCCTAATGGCGGTGGGCTCGGCAACGCAAGCCGCGACACCGAACATCGCTGGTACACGTTGCTCAAAGGCCGGCGTCATTCGCAGCGTCAAGTCGGTGGTGTTCGTGTGCGTTGGCGCAGGGAAAAACCTGAAGTGGAAACAGACCGCAGGGGGCGGATCATCGAAAGATGCGTCAAAAGGCTCGTCGAATACGACGACCGTAACGACGACCGCACCGACCACCACGACGACTGTGGCGCGGTCATCTGCCGCGGCCACGGTCGCCGCAAAAATCAACACATTCGTGGCTCCGATGCGCACGAGGAACCAACCGGTGCCGACGATTGAGTATCGATTTGGTCCGAGCGTCGGCGAAGCCGATCGTGCTATGACGCGACAACTCGCGGAGTCGTTCTTTAAGTACGGGTCATTCCCGCAGCTCGCGAACTACCGAAACGCCATCTCGGTGTCGCTCAGCAATGCCGAGGCGGTCGAGACGACTGCTCCGTGGATGAATGTTTCGAGTTGGGGCAACATCGCGGGTGGATACTCGGGAACCGGCACCTATGCGCTTGTCATTCAGAACTTCACGGCGCATCGCTGCGGAGTCGGCGTGACGGCCGAGGCCTGCGCAGCTCGCGACAACGGGGGAGCGCTCGGCAACTTCAAGACCCGCGTCAATGTGTTGCACGAGCTGTCGCACGGCGGCAAAGTGGCAGTCATGGGTGTCGACCCTTCTCTCACCAACTCGGCTCTCGACCGACTTCCGATGTGGTTTGCATCCGGCATCAGCAACATTCAAGGTGCGATGGTGCTCGCTGTCATTGACAACACGAGTTACTCGAATCCGAATATCTCGGCGGCCCAAGCCACGCGATGCCGAAATGTGCCGATTTCGGCCAACAGCATCAACGATGTGAACGGCGACGAGGGCTGGGGCTGCAAGGGAATCGGCACCGGGGACTTCGCGAACGAGATTCTCGTCGCGCGATTCGGCCTCGACAAAGTCATCAGTGTGATTTCTGAGATGCGCACCAACCCGGTCAAGAGCACCTGGCCTGACTGGTCGAGCGTTTGGGCAGACACCTTCCAGCGGGCATTCCTCCAGTCGCCGAGTTCATTTGAACGCGACGTCGAGACATACCGAAACGCCGTGATCAACGGCAGAGACTTGCCTGCCGACTTCCTCGACGCCAAGGCCCGACCGTGAAGCGAGCGAGGCGATTCTCGACGGCGGTCATTGGTGTCGCATTGTGCCTCTCGGCAGGTGCCAGCACATCGGCCTTCGGCGGAGTGCCTTCGATCGCAGGTTCCAAGTGCACCAAACTGGGCGTTCTGCGCACGGTCAAGACCGTGTCGTACGTTTGCGTCGGGTCCGGTAAGTCATTGCGCTGGAAGAAGACCACTGGCGGGTCGACATCCAACGGCTCTGGTGCCGTGACCGCGACCACCACTCCGCAGACCACGGTGCCGGTCACGACGGTGCCGTCGAAACCGTGTCGTACGACCAGCCAGATCACCACACGACTGCCGAACGAGTTGCAGAAGAGGGAGTGGGACGCGGTGGTCGCGAAGTTGCAGCCCGTCGTGGCGTCCGCAGACTCGACTGGTCGTACAACGGCCGTCATCGACACGTTCGAAGACACCTCGGTTGGCAACCTGACTTACGGCAGGTACTACCCGATGTCGTATCCCGCCGCCGTCGAGGAGACCCAAGGAGGTCGATGCGCATATCTCGCACTCGTGTTCGACCTCTTCGTTCGATTCACCGGAAGCGACCGCTCAGACGACACTGCCAAGACGGGAATTCAATCTGCGGTGAAGGCGTTGCTACTCGCCGCACTGACGAGTCACACGAAGGTCGACGGTTATGACGTCGACGTCATCCTCATCGAACCCGTGCTCGACCATTGCCCCGGCAGAGAGATGATGGGCAGTCGCACGATCTGTCCGTGGAACGACGTGGGCTTCCTCTACTTCCGTACCGCGGCATTGACTCCGTCGGTGGTGTCTTCGACGGCGGCCTCGAACATCTTCAACTTGTCGGTGAGCGGGGCGACTTTCCCACCGCGCCCCTTCACCCAGATCGTCGGAATCGGTGCGTCGACCCAGGCCGTCGTTGCCGGATCGGTGCGCGACTTGGTGCCGAGTGCGAACAAGACGCACCAAGCCAGCACCTATGTCGAATATTCCGACCGGCTCTACGAGATCGGCCAGACGCTGAGCGTCGACGCCGCTCTCGCCGTGCAGTCGATCTCGATTCGAACGGTGGGGCATGTGGGCGTGGTCGATGGTCGGCCATCCTCGGGCACAGGTCCGGCGATTCCTGCAAACGTGCGCACGCGGGTGTACCGATACAACGGAACGGGCGACATCCCTCGTGCCACTCGGAGATCTGACTTTACGAAGCAGGTCGACGTCTCGCAAGCCGTCGCATTTCCTCACAATGCTTCGGTGACGTTCAATCTGCCGAGCGGCACGACGTTGAGCGCCGGCAAGTATCTCATCACGTTCACCATCTCAGGATGGAACCCGGTCGGCTCGTACATTCGACTCGAGAGTTTCGCCGAAGGTAACGCTGGGCAGACCGACGCATACCCGGCGGGCAAGGCCTACCGCGCCTGCAATCTTCGCGACAAGATCGGTTATCGATTCACCGACAACCCGGCCGTCGCGAGCATCGGCAGCGAATCTCTTGGCACCGACTGTGAATTCTTCTATCCCGAGGTGTCCAAGGGAGAAAACCCGGCCCGCGGTATGCAGCACACGTGGGTGTGGTCAGACATTGCGATGACGCTCAACGCGCCATGATGCATCAAATCGTTACGTAGATCGAGCCGCCGCGCTCAGTTGCCTTGTATTGCGTGAGCGCGCGGCTCGCGGGTCCCTCGATGACGGCGCCCGTGGACGCGTTGAACACCGCCCCGTGGGAGGGGCACGTGAGCTGGTTGCCGCCGCTCGGGGCGACGAACGAGCCCTGGTGCGTGCAGCTGCGATTGAAGGCGACGACGCCGCCAGCAGTTCGCGTGATCACAATCGCGTAGTTCTTCGCATTTGATGTCACGACCGCAGTCTGGCTCGCGCCGAGCGCCAGTTTGGCCGAGTCGAGCACTTTGACATCGCTGGTTGACGGCTCGGCGGGCTTTTTCACCGGCTCTGACTTCGTGCGACGCCACTGACGAACCCCGTCACGCTCGACGCATTCGAACGTCTTGCCGTCTTGCGTCTTTTTCTTTCCGACTTTCTTGCAGACGTCGCCGTTGCGGATCGTCGGCGTCGCCGCGAGAGCCGTGCTCGGCGCCGCGAGAAATGCGACGAAACCACCGGCCAACATGCCGATTACCTTGCGGCGGGGGATGTTGCGCATCGCCCGATGATAACTCAATACGCTGAACCGATATGAAACGAATCGCGGCGATTCTTCTGGCGTTCATCTGCGTCGCATCACCCGCGTCCATTGCGGGCGCCGCGCAGCCTGACGTGACCGCGCAGTCCGACGTGCCCGCGCAGTCCCGGACCGCCGTCAGTGTGTCGACCGGCACGCAAGAACCTGCGCGAGTGCTAGTGCTCGGCGACTCGGTATTCAACGCGTTCATGCACGTGGAGTCGGCGGTCGAAATCCTCGAGAAACGACAAGGCACGATCATCGCCACGCAAGGTTGTCAACGTCTCATCGATGTGGGTTGCATGGACTTTGCGAAGTTGAGCGCGCTGCAACAGTTGCGCCGTCGCGCGGGGAAGTTCACCGACGTCGTCGTGGTCGGCACCGGCTACAACGACCGGCTCGGGCCCGACTTCAAGGAAGCGGTCATTGCAATCACCGATGAGGCACGTGCGCAAGGCATCGACGTCTTGTGGGTCACGTATCGTGAGGCCGGCAACGTGCGCGGAAAGTCGCGCGTTATGAACGAGCAACTGCGCCGCTTCGACAACAAGATCGACAACCTCCATCTCGCCGACTGGAACGAGCACAGCAAAGGCACCGAGGGTTGGTTCCGAGAAGACAACGTGCACCTCATCACGCGTGGCGCGATTGGTCTCGCGAATCTGTTGAACAAAGAACTCGCCCCGATTCTCGCCGCGCGCGATGCGGCTCGTGTTGCGGCCACGCCGCCCGGCTGACTAGGGCGCTGCCGCCCGGCTGACTAGCGGAACTCGACCGAGGAGTACTGCCCGATTCGATCGGCGCGATGGCGGGTGTCGATCATACGAATCGTGCCGCTGCGCACCCGCATCACGAGGCTCTGCGACGTGGCACCGTAGGCGTCGTACCGTACGCCGCGCAGCAGGTCGCCGTCGGTGACTCCCGTGGCGGCAAAGAACGCGTCATCACAGTTGACGAGGTCGTCGGTGGTGAGCACGCGGCTCATGTCGATGCCCGAGGCGCGAGCGAGCGCGCGGTCTTCTTCGCCGCGTGCCCACAACAAGCCTTGAATCTCACCGCCGAGCGCCTTGATGGCGGCAGCCGAGGTGACGCCCTCTGGTGTGCCGCCGATGCCCATCAACGCATCCACGCCGGTTTGCGGCCACGCCGCGGCAATTGCGCCGAAGATGTCGCCGTCGCTGATGAGCTTGATGCGGCAACCTGCAGCGCGAATCTCGCCGATCAGGTCGACGTGTCGCGGCCGATCGAGCACCACGATGGTCAACTCGCCGAGCGTCTTGTGCTTGGCGCGAGCAATCGAGTCGAGATTGTGGCGCACCGATTTGGTGATGTCGACTGCGCCGCGTGCGTCGGGCCCGACGGCGATCTTGTTCATGTACACGAACGGCCCGGGGTTGAACATCGAGCCGCGCTCGGCGACGGCGATCACGCTGAGCGCATTGCCTCGCCCGAGCGAGGTGAGCGTCGTGCCGTCGATCGGGTCGACCGCCACGTCGGTCACGGGTTTGCTGCCGTTGCCGACGTGCTCGCCGTTGAACAGCATCGGCGCTTCGTCTTTTTCGCCTTCGCCGATCACGACGATGCCGTCCATGCTCACCGTGTCGAGCAGGTTGCGCATCGCGTCGACCGCCGCGCCGTCGGCGGCATTCTTGTCGCCTCGACCGACCCACTTCGATGCTGCGAGAGCCGCCGATTCCGTCACCCGAACCAGCTCCATCGCCAGGTTGCGGTCGGGCTTCTTGGAGAGCGGCACCGCCCCCAAAATAGCCGAAACCTGCGGCGACTAGGGTTCGCCTCGTGACCGAGTGGGACCCGAAAGATCCTGACGCGCCGACGGTGCGCTACGACCTCTCCGACTGGTCGGTCGACGACCGCGTCGCGTTGGTGGAGCTGCTCGCCGCCGCCGAGATTCGCCACGACTGGGACGGCAACGAGTTGCTCGTGCCCGAAGAATGCGAGGCGGTCGTCGACGCGATGATCGACGACGTCGAGGGCGACGAAGACCATGACGCGCCACGTTCGCTCGACGGCGAATTGGAAGAGTTTGAGATCGACGGTTGGACCACCGCCGACCGCATGGAGTTTGCCGCGGTACTCGTCGAGCGTGGCATTGGGCACCGCTGGGAAGTCGACCTGTTGCTCGTCAGTGTCGACGATGCCGACACGGTCGAAGATTTGCTCGATGAGTTTGACCGCTGAAGCGAGGCCGTAAGTAGCGTTCTGCGGGTGAACGAGGCGAACTCGCAGCTGCTCGCCGAAGTCGAGGTCTTCCACTCGCGGCTGCATTCACCCACGCGACGCCTCTCGCTCGGCCATTTGGTTCTGCCCGTCGACCCGGCACCCGGTCTGGGTGGATTGCTGCTCGGCGGCATCGTCGCCGCGCACCTTCCGGAAGTCGACGAAGAGCTGGTGCCCGACATCCACCGGCTCGTCTTGCAGGTCGATCGCGGCGACCGTGTGGTGCAACCGCGACTGCGCCACCGCTATCAAATCGATCGTCAGGGCCTCTCGCGCAGCCGACACCGCCTCGTCGGTGACGGCGAACAACTGAGCTACGAATTCGAGACCAACGGCAGCCCGCTGCAACAGGTGCTCGGCGCGGTGTATTGCCTCGAACGTCTTGATGTGCTCGCGCGACATGCGCTAACGCCGGTGATCCACAAAGCAATGCGCTGGCGCGGCCCGATTGCCGCGGAGTTCCTCTCGTATCTCGCCGGCACCGCCACTTCGTCGATCACTGCGATGACCGACCCGCGCGCCTGGGCGCTCGAGCTGCTCGGCTTCCCGGCCGGCACCGTGAGCCCGTCGAAGCGCGATGTGCAGCGCCGATATCGCGAGAGTCTGCGCGACGTGCACCCCGACCACGGTGGAGCCGCAGACCAGGCGGGCCAGCGCATCGAACAGCTGGGCGAGGCCCGTCGTGTGCTGCTTGCCGCGTTGTCGTGAGTCGCGTTGTCGTGAGCCGCGCTGAGTGATTGCTGTCGGCGCATGATTCGCGGCGTCGTCATGTTTCCTGGTGCGGGTTCGTCGGCCGACCACGCGTCACTCGTCGCCATCGAGTCGGCACTATCGCCATTGCCCGTCGCGCGCGTCGATTTTCCGTATCGTCGCGCCGGCAAGAAACTGCCTGACCGAGCACCAGTGTTGGTGCGCGCCGTGCATGACGCCGTCGCCGATGCGTGCGAGCGCTGGTCGTGCACGTCGAGCGATGTAGTGATCGGTGGTCGCTCGATGGGCGGGCGCATGTGTTCGCTCGCCGTCGCTGGTTTCGATGGCGACGACCGCAATGCGCAACCCGCTCTCGCCCCGCTCGCCGTAGCGGGGCTCGTGTGCATCGCGTATCCGCTGCATCCACCCAAGCAGCCGACCAAGCTGCGCACCGCCCACTTGCCGCACGTCGCCGTGCCTTCGCTCTTTGTGAGCGGCACGCGCGACGAGTTCGCCTCGCCCGACGAGTTGACGAGCAACCTTGCGGTCGTGCCGCGCGCCCCCGACGTGCACTTCATCGACGGCGCACGCCACGATCTGCGCGGCAAAGACGATGTGGTGGCGCGTCTCGTTGCAGGGTGGGTTCGCAGCCTTCGCGAATAGCCTGCAGGTGCTGTGCGCGGGCTCGGAACACTCATCAACACCGGCCTCGTCATCGCCGGCAGCGGGCTCGGCGTGCTCATCGGTGATCGGATTCCCGAGCGGATGCGCACGACGCTCTTGCAAGTGATCGGTCTCGTCACCATCGCCCTCGGCGTCAGCGACGCCATCGACACCCGCAACATGGTGTTTCCACTCGTCGGCATGGCAGTCGGCGCGTTGATCGGCGAGTTGCTGCGCCTCGAAGACCGCCTCGAGGGCATCGGCGCGCGACTGCAACGACGATTCGACCGCGGCAGCGATGCGAGCGCGTCGACTGAAGCGACCGCGGCGGCGGGGCAGAGCCAACGATCGTTCGTGAAGGGCTTCGTCACGGCATCGGCGCTGTATTGCGTCGGCCCGCTCACCGTGCTCGGCGCCATCGAAGACGCGAGCGGCGACACTCCGCAGCTCTACATCATCAAGGGGTTGCTCGACGGTTTCGTCTCCATCATGTTCGCCGCCACCTACGGCATCGGCGTGGCGTTCAGCGCGCTGTCGGTGTTCGTGGTGCAAGGCGGGCTCACTCTCGGGGGCACCGGTCTCGACTCGCTGCTTGACGACCGCATGCGAACGGAGCTCTTCGCCGCCGGCGGACTTGCCGTGATCGGCATCGGCCTCAACCTGCTGCAAGTCACCAAGATTCGCCTCGCCAACCTGCTGCCCGGCCTCGTGCTCACGCCGGTGCTCGTCGCCATCTTCGCGGTCTGACGCGCAGCGTCAGCAGATTGCATCGGTGTCGCGGCGTCAGCAATTCGTGTCGCACCCCCGTGTCATCATTGGGACATGACGCTTGACGCCCTCCAAGATGGTGAGATTTGCCCGTACTGCGGCACGCCCGTCTTCTTCCACGGCGAAGGCGTGGTCGACTGCCCGGGTTGCGGGGCCGAGTTTGTGAACGCCGAAGACGACCGCGCCGACGAACTGCGCGACGACGTCGACCTCGAGTTCGACAACGACCCCGACATGCTCGACGACTTCGACGACGGGCCTCCCGACACCGACGACGCCGAATAGCGCCGCTCGTTCGAGGCTTAGTCCCACACCTCGGGCTGCGTCTCGGTCTTCTTCTTGCGACGGACGCGCCTCTTGGGCGGTAAAGCCGCCTCGGCGGCGAACGGCTCGAGCATTCCGCTCAGATCTTTGGCGACACGTGCGAGGTGGCGCAGCCGCGCGGAGAGCACCGACAAGTTGTCGGGCAGCAAGTCGATGCCCAACAGCACCTTGCCGTTCTCGTGCCACAGCCGGGTCAGCGAACCCGCCTTGTTGTGCGCGTTGATCTCGCGCAGCAGTTCGGGGCTTTCGTTCGCCTCACGCACGATCACGGTGGAGAGACCCAGCAGCGGCGCCTCGTCGCCCTCGCGCACGAACATCTCGACCGACACCGGCACTCCGTCGACGCGCACACCAATCTTGGTGGTGCCCACTTCGCGGTGCTCGAACTTGTCGCGCTCGAGCGCCTTCAGCACGCGCTTTTTCATCTCGTACACCGGCACCTTGGTGAGTTGCGAGACGATGTATTGCGAGTCGCTCTCCAAGACGATCGTCTGGCCGTCGAGCCCGAAGCAGACGGTCCACTCCGAGTCGGCGTCGATACAGTTTGACAGCACGTTGAGGAAGTCGGGGTCGAGCCTGATCGACCCGCTGCCCTTGGTGACTGCCCCGGTGCTGCCGATCATGTTGTACATCCCGGCCTCAGTCCAGTCGCTCGTCACCGTGAAACGCTTCTTCTCGATGCTCATCGTGAAGTGGTCGGGCGAGCGGCGATCGTCGTCTTCTTCGAGCATCATCGCTTCGAACGGCGGATGCGCGCCAGCGAACACCGTCCACGAGAGGTCTTTGCCGGTGAGTTTCGCCGAGGCGAAGCCTGCTGCGAACTCCGCGCGGGGATGCTCGGGCACCGGAACGGTCTCGCACGACACGACCTGGCGGCCGCGCATCGAGTCGGCGGTCACCGTGAGGCCCGTGGCCGCATCGCCGTTGACCGTGTAGGTGACCGCGCCGTTCGAGGCTCCCTGGCGGCCGGCGTTCGCCACGATGGTGAGCGGCAGGCGGTAGGCCCCCGCGAAGTCGGCTGCGTCGCCGGTGATGAGGATGGTGAGCTTGTCGCCCGGAATCCACCACCTGCGCTTGCCGCCTTCGCAGAAGACGACGATGCCGGGCAGCGTCTTGCCTTCTTTGCGCAGCATCCAGAGGGCGTCAAAGACGCGGGAGAGCTCTTCGGTGTCGACGAGCCCGATCGTGACGGAGGTGCTCATTTGGTGGTGCCTTTCTCCTGCTTGGGAACGTTGACGGTTTCGTATCCGACGGGTGCGACGCGGACGGTGTCGGTGATGTCGCGCATCCACGACGCGCTGTCGGAGTCGCCGCCAGTGCCACCCGTGCTGCCGCTGCCGGCGACGATCGGTGCGGTCGCGTGCGACTCCGCCACCTTGACGAGCCAGTCGGTGAGTGCGCGCAACTCGCGCGCCGTGATCTTGATGAACACCTGGTCGCCCAGGTTCCGAACCGAACTCGCGGAGATGATGTTGGCGAGTCCCGCGTCTGCAGCTGCGCTGAGCAACTGGCGGAATGCACTCGCGGAGATGCGAATGGTCGGGTCGGGGTGGGTCATCGATGCCTCCTGGCGGTTTCGGGGTACGGGGGAACGAACCATAGACGATTGGTGTGACGAAGTGGCGGCACCCGACGAGAGAAAGGAGAAACCCCGCCGAGTGCCACCACTATCGCTACGCACGCAGCGC
>VFQS010001938.1_pt1 | contig 17811 bp, 19 predicted proteins | sample 3512361 | NCBI WGS metagenome assembly VFQS01 (sample SAMN10412375, study PRJNA504923) | tailings metagenome | isolation source: Relicate 1 Philex TSF3 active mining | place: Philippines
GGGGCTTTGTCATCGAGACTGGCCTCCTTCCGCCAGCCTCGACGTTGAATCAGCAAGAAATCGATTCGGGAATCCCCCAATGATTCAGTGCGCACGAAAACCGCTCTAGAGCGCATGCCGATTTACATGGAGGTCTTCACCGGCCACTTCGCCCAGCAGCGGGAAATGGACCGATTCTTGGCGCCGCACCGGGGATTATGCACAGCGGCACCCTTAACACGAAATCGGCGAACAACAACATTCGGGTGTTTATTCGTCTCCTGCCCGCCACTCTTTCCAGGTAAGGCTGATTTTTCCGCCGACCGTGGCCAAGGGCTCAGGTGGTATGGGCTTTGGCGCGGCCGCCTCAGCATAAATGCGGCTCAGCTCCGACATCACGCTGAGGCACCGCTCCGCCGCGAAGATGCCATTGGCGGTCGCGTTGGTGGCGCCCACACCGTTGCAGCCCGCGGCGAGCCACAGTCCCTGTTCCGCCTCCTGCACCACGGGCACGCTGTTCCAGGTGAGCGCCATGGCGCCGGCCCAGCGATAGTCCATGCCGATGCCGCGCAACATGGGAAAGCGGCTCGCCAACTTGCGGTCATGCATCTGCCCTGCGCGGGCGAGCGCACCATCGCTCACCGTGATGGTCGGATTGAAGGTATAGCGCGAGCGCACCAGCAGGCGGTCGCCTTCGGGCGTCACGATCCGGCGCAGCGTCGTGCCCATCGGCAGAGCGGGCGTTGCTGCCCAGCGCCGTTCACCGCCAAGAAGAAAAGGATCGAAGGCGCGCGTGAGCGAGGCATAGGTGAAAACATGCATCAACCGGCGGGGCAGCAGGCCGAAGCTTTGCGCGTGGCCGTTCACCGCAAGAATCACGCGCGGTGCGGAGACGGAACCCTTCTCCGTCTCGACCGTCCAGGTCTCCCCCGCACGCCAGAAGCGGATGACCGGCGATTGCTCGAACACCTGCACCGGCGGCTTCAGCGCATCTGCGAAGTTCCGCACGAAAGAGGCCGGCTGGATCATCGCGGTGCCGGGCGTGAACAGAGCGGAGGAAAAGGTGGTAACACCCGTGAGCGCCGCCGTCTGCCCGGCATCGAGAAGCTCATGTGGCTCGCCAAGGCGTTCGAGCTGGCCCGCATACTCGACGAGATGCTTGTTGCCCGCTTCGCCCTTGGCGATGGAATGACGGCCGCAAGGGTCGAACACCTCCCGCCCCCAGCCATGCTCCTCGGCCATGCCCTGCGCGAGTGAGATGGCGGCGCGGTTCTTGTAGATGTCACGGCGGCTGTGCGCGGCCGAGTCGCTGCCCAGGCTCTCGGCCGAGACCTCATGCGGCAGGTCGATGATGAAGCCGGAATTGCGGCCCGCGGGTCCCTCGCCCACGATACCCGCCTCCAGCACCGCCACGCGCAAGGCGGGGTCGAGCTGAGACATGCGCCGCGCGGCGGCGAGGCCGGCAAAGCCCGCGCCGATCACCACCACATCGGCAGTGACCCGGCCTTCCAGCGCGGGGCGCGGCGCGCGCGGCGGCAGCAGCGCCACCCAGCCGGACATGCCCGGCTGGCGCGGCAGCGCCGTTGCCCGGTAGTCGGCTTGCCGCCCCATTACAGCGCCGCTTCGAGCGCAATCAGTTCACCCAATGTTTCTCGGATCGTCGCGGCCCGCTCCGCCGGGAGACCGCGCAGCGGCTTCCGCGGCTGGCCCGCGCCATAGCCCGTCATATCGGCAGCTGCATAGACGGACTGGACGTAATCCCCGGCCCAGATCAGCGCCATGATGGGCTCGAGCTTCAACCAGATCTCGCGCGCCTTCGTCCAATCGCCCGCGTCCGCGGCCTTGACGACAGCGAGGCAGGTCTTCGGTGCGAAATTGGTTCCACCCCAAATCAACCCCTTGCAGCCCGCATAGATCGCATAAGGAACCAGCAGGTCAGCGCCGTTCATCACGGGCAAGCCGGTGCGGATCAGGCTCGCCTGGCCGCCGAGATTGCCGCTGCTGTCCTTCACCGAGGCGAAGTTGGGGATCTGCGAGAGCTTCGCAAAAAGCGCGGGCGTGATCTCGACGCCCACGGCATGCGGCACGTTGTAGCCGATCACCGGAAGCCCGGCGGCCGCTACGTCCGCATAGAAACCGACGATGCCCTCATCATCCGTCGGCCCTTCGAAGAAGGGCGGCAGCACCATCACGCCATCGGCACCCGCGTCTGCGGCGCGCTTTGTGCGTTCGACCACATCTTCCGCCATCAGCGCCGAGGTCTGCGCGATGATCCGCGCGCGGCCATTGATGATCCTGGCGCCCTTCGCAATGACGGACTGGGACTCCTCCGCCGAGAGATAGACATGCATGCCGGTGCCGGAGCTCAGCACGAATCCAGTGACACCCGCGGCAAGGTAGCGCTCGATATTGGCTTCGAGCCGCGCGAAATCGATGAGGCCCGTACTATCGAAGGGTGTCGCGAGCGCAAGGTTGAGGCCGGAGAACTGGAAAGCTGACATGGGTCGGTACTCCTCGGCTTGTGGGCAGCGTAGGCGGCACCGGATCGCGATGATTGATCGATACGTGGCCGGGCGCTACTCGAGCCGCGCCTGCCATTCCTTCCAGCGCATGTAGGCATTGGCGCCGATCGTGTCGAAAGGGTGCGGCGGCAGCTTCACGGGCTCGTCTTCCTCGAGGAAGAAGGCCGTGATGTCGCTCGTCTGGCCACAGGCCAGTTCCGCGGCACCGATGCCATAGAGCGTACCGCGTGCCGTGCCAAGACCGTTGCATACGCAGGCTGAGAACAGGCCGGGCTCCAGCTCCCGCATGAGAGACACGCCATTCTTGCTGAGGCAGAGATGGCCCGACCACGCATACTGGAACTTCACGGATGAGAGCATAGGGAAGCGCGCCTCGAACTTTTGGCGCATCCGAACCCGCAGCCGCTCGAGATCGGCCGCGCTCGTTTCCATGTCAGGCCGGTAATAGCCGCCCTGCCGGATGACGATGCGGTTGCCGCCCTGCGCCGTGCTAATGCGGCGCACCGTGGTGCCCATCGGGTCAGACGGCGTGATGCCCCAGCAGGCCTTGCCGCCGAGTGCACGCAGCTGCGCCTCGCTCAGCTCTTCCGTCATGCAGGCGTTCAACATGATGTGCATCAGGCGACCCTGCTTGAAACCGAAGCTTTCGAGATGGCCGTTATTGGCCAGGATCACCTTGGCGGCAGAAAGCGTGCCGCCCGCAAAGTGCAGCCGCCAGCCGGAACCTGTGCTCTCGAAGCGCAGCACCGTTGATTTCTCGAAGATCGTTACGCCGTCGCGCGCGAGGCCCTCGGCAAAGCCGCGCACATATCCCGCGGGCTGCAGCATGGCAGTACCTGGCGTGTAGAGGCCGCTCCGATAATAGCCGGTGCCGGTGATCTCGCGCATCGCCTTTTCGTCGAGCAGTTCATGGGGCTCGTTCAAGGCGCTAAGATGCGCGGCATAGCTAGTGTTGCCGCGCTGGCCGACATCCGAGGCGGCGCCATTGATCTTGCCGGAGCGCTGGAAATAGCCCTCGGGGATGCCATAGTCCCGCACCGCCTCTCCCGCCCAGTCGATGGCCTGCCGGTTGAGCCGGGTCAGGATCTTGTCACGCCCCTCCCCCGTGCCCGCATAGTCATGCGAGGTCAGTTCATGCGGGAGGTCGATCATGAAGCCTGAGTTCCGGCCAGCACCGCCTTCCGCCACCCAGCCCGCATCGACGACCACTACCTTGGTACCGGGCGCGATCTGACGGAGGCGCCGGGCCGCCGAAAGGCCGCCGAAGCCCGCGCCCACGATGGCCAAGTCGCAGCCCACCTCTCCGGCTAGCGCCGGGCGGGCGGCTGCGGGCCCGAGGATTTCGGACCAGGCGGCCGGGCCGTTATGGACGGGGGAGCGGCAGACTTGGCGAAGGGTCATGGAAGGCACTCAATCAATTGACGTATCGGAACTGTCCGTCAGGTCCAGCCAGATCGTCTTCAGCTGGGTATATTGGTCATGGGCGTGGATGGAATTGTCACGTCCGCCGAAGCCGGACTGCTTGTAGCCGCCGAATGGCGTGGTGATGTCGCCCTCGCCGAAGCTGTTCACCGTCACGGTGCCAGCCCGCAACATGCGAGCACCCCGCAGCGCCCGCTTGCCGTTCGCCGTGAAGATCGAGGCGGCAAGCCCATATTCCGTTTCGTTCGCCACGGCGATCGCCTCTTCGAACGTCGCCACCGGAACGACCGCCAGGATCGGCCCGAAGATCTCGTCAGAAACCAGCTCCGACTCGCGGCTGTTCACCTCGACGATTGTAGGCTCGATGAAGCCTTCGCGGACAACCTTGCCGCCCATGTGAACCTTCTCGGCCACGGCCATTTTCAGGTAGTGGCAGACCTTATAGAAATGCGGCTTGGAGATCAGCGCACCCACGCGCACTTCCGGGTTCAGCGGCTCGCCTACGAGCCATTCGCGCGCATGTTGGATGACCTTGGCGATGAGCCTGTCCTTGATGCCGTGTTGCACAATGAGGCGCGAAGCGGCAGAGCAATTCTGGCCCATGTTCCAGAACGCACCGTTCACCACGTGGGCGGCCACTGCGTCAAGGTCCTCGGCGTCGTCCAGCACGATGCAGGGGTTCTTGCCGCCGAGTTCCAGCACCACTTCCTTCAGGTTGCTGTCCGCGGAATAGTGCAGGAACTTGCGGCCGGTGACGGTCGAGCCCGTGAAGGATACCATGTCCACGTCCGGGTGGCGGCCGAGCGGCTCGCCTGCTTCCGCACCGGAGCCCGTCACGATGTTGAGAACGCCGCGCGGCAGGCCCGCTTCGGAGGCAAGCTCCGCGAGCTTCAGCGCCGATAGGGACGTCTCGGCGGCGGGCTTCACCACCACCGAGCATCCCGCAGCAAGAGCAGGCCCGATCTTCCAGGCCAGCATGAGCAGTGGGAAATTCCATGGGATGACGAGGCCCACAACACCCACGGGCTCCCGCACGATCATGGCGATGTGATCGTTCGAGGCGGGCGAGACCTGGTCGTAAATTTTGTCGATCAACTCACCATGCCACTTGATGACATGCGCGGTTTCAGGAATGTCGACGGTCTCGCAGTCATAGATGGTCTTGCCGCTGTCCAGGCTTTCCAGAACGGCCAGTTCGCGCGCGTTGCGCGTGATGAGGCGGGAGAGCGCCACGAGCACGTCCTTCCGCGCAGCCGGGTGAATGCGCGACCAGCGCCCGTCCTCGAAGGCCTCGCGGGCGCGGGCCACGGCGAAATCGACGTCCTCCTTGCCGCAGGCCGCAACACTGCCAAGCGCCTCGCCCGTGGCGGGGTTCACCGTCTCGAAGGTCTTGCCGGAAATCGCGGGCCGGTAGCCGCCGTCGATCCAAGCATTCTGCGGCAGTTCGAGGGCGGCGGCGATGGCCTTGTATTCTTCGTGGGTCAGCAGATCGGCCATGTTCAATTTCCTTCCCGGATCGCCTTGATGGTGGTCTTGAGGGTGCGGATCACCTGTTCCAGTTCTCGCTTCTCGTCCTTGTTCAGGCCCTTAAGCGGCGGGCGCACCGGGCCAGAGCTCAAGCCCGTCGTCTCCACGCCGTGCTTCACACACTGGATGAACTTGCCACCCTGCTCCAGCACGCGCATCAGCGGCAGCATGGCGCTCATGATGCGGCGGCCCTTGGTGAAATCGCCGTCGAGAACGCAAGTCTTGTAGAGCAGGACGTGCTCTTCCGGCAGGAAGTTGGAGCCCGCGCAGATCCAGCTCCGCGCACCCCAGGCGAAGAATTCCAATGCCTGGTCGTCCATGCCGCAGGACAGCTGGATGTGCGGATAGTCGCGTGCAAGCAGGTGAAGTCGGTTGATGTCGCCCGAGCTTTCCTTGATGCCGATCACGTTCTTGGAGCGGCCGACGCGGTCGAGGAACTCGCGGCCCATCTCTACACTCATGCGGCCGGGATAGTTGTAGAGAATGATCGGCAGATTGGCGGCGCGGTCGATGGTGAGCGCGTTGATGGCGTTCTCGCGCTCGGTGGGCACCGAATAGGGCGGCGTGCCGAGTAGCAGGCCGTCAGCACCCATGGCCTTGGCACCTGCGGCGAGCGCCACGCTGTCGGGCGTGCGCATCGCCCCCGTGCCCACGAATACCGGAAGCCTACCATTCACCGTCTCTACGATGAAGCGCGCGATCTCAAGGCGCTCCTCCACCGTTTCGGCATAGTTCTCGCCTGTCGAGCCACCGGAGATGAGTCCGTGCACCCCTGCCGAGATCAGCTTCTCGATCAGCTGCGTCAGGACCTTGTAGTCGATGCTCCCGTCAGCTGCAAAAGGCGTGATGAGCGGGGTGTAGATCCCTTCGAGCTTGAAACGTTGGGTCATGGCTGTCCTGTGGCGGTTCAGTGAGATTCGGCAGCGGACGAGAGCGCCGCGGTGATTTTGCGGAGCGTGATGAGGCCCAGGGACCTACCGCCCGCGTCCGTCACGACGGCGGCATTTGCGGCGGAATTCGTGAGCTCCTTGGCGGCCACTTCGAGCGTCGTGCCGGAAGGGATACGCGGCCGCGAAGCCTGCTCGATAGTATCTGCGCAGTCCATGACGGAGTCTACCTTCAGGAAACGCCCGCGGTTCACATCCTTCACGAAGCGCTCGATGTAATCGTCGGCAGGTTTCATCAGGATATCCTGGCTATCGCCCTGCTGGATAATGGAGCCATCGCGCAGAATGACGATCTTGTCACCCAACCGAAGGGCCTCGTCAAGGTCATGGGTGATGAACACGATCGTCTTGTTCAGCTCTTTCTGCAGGTCGAGGAGCATAGTTTGCATGTCGGTGCGGATAAGCGGATCAAGTGCCGAATAGGCTTCATCCATCAGCAGAATTGAGGCGTCGTTGCTGAGCGCACGGGCGAGGCCGACGCGCTGCTGCATGCCGCCAGAAAGCTCATCGGGAAAGCGGCTTTCGAAACCATGGAGGCCGACCCGCTCGATCCAGCGCATGCCTGTATCACGAGCCTTGGCCTTGTCGATTCCACGAATTTCAAGGCCGAAGGTGACATTGTCGATCACTGATCGGTGCGGCAGAAGCGCAAAGCGCTGGAACACCATAGCCGTGTGCTGGCGGCGGAACTCACGGAGATCGAGTTCGTTCATCTCCAGCACGTTGCTGCCGTTGATGACGATGGTGCCCGAGGTCGGTTCGATCAGCCGGTTGATGTGCCGGATGAGTGTCGACTTTCCGGAGCCCGATAGCCCCATCACCACCTGGATCTTGCCCGAGGGGATCGAGATGTTGATGTCGTTGAGGCCAAGGATGTGCTTGTGCACCTTGCCGAGATCGGATTTGGACATGCCGCCCTTCACCGCCTCGACGTAGTCCTTCGGGCTCTTGCCGAAGATCTTGTAGAGGTTCCTGATCTCGATCGATGCGCTGTCGTTAGTCATGGGCAGCACCCCGGTGCTTCTGCAACCTCTGGCCGTAGGCCTGGCTGATGCGGTCGAAGATGATGGCGATGCCGACGATGGCGAAGCCGTTGAGGATGCCTTGCGTGAAATACTGGTTGGCGATTGCCTGCAGCACGTTGAGGCCCAGCCCTTGCACGCCGATCATCGACGCGATCACCACCATGCCGAGCGCCATCATGATGGTCTGGTTGACGCCCGCCATGATGGTCGGAAGCGCCAGGGGCAGCTGCACCTTCACGAGTTTCTGCCAGCGGGAACAGCCATAGGCGTCGGCGGCTTCGAGCACCTCCTTGTCGACCATGCGAATGCCGAGATCGGTGAGGCGGATGATCGGCGGGATGGCGTAGATCACCACGGCAATGAAGCCCGGCACGCGGCCGATGCCGAGAAGCATGACCACGGGGATCAGATAGACGAAGGGCGGCATCGTCTGCATCACGTCAAGGAAGGTCTGCAACACGCCGCCGAAGCGCTTGAAGCGGTTCATCAGGATGCCGAGCGGGATCCCAAGGAGGACCGAGAAAAGCGTTGCCGAGAACACCAGGGAGATGGTCTTCATCGTGTCGACCCACAAGCCGAAGAGCCCGATCGCCAGTAGGGTCACCACCACCGCGGCGATGACGCTCAAGCGCCGTGAGGCGAACCATCCGATCCCTGCGAAGACGAGAATGACCAGGGGCCAGGGTGTGCTGGTGATGACCTGTTCGAAGAAAATGAGAGTTCGCAGCAGCGGGTAAAAGGCATTCTCGATCCCCTCGCCATAGACGCGGGTGAAAGCGCGAAGTGACCCGTCGATGTAGCGTTTGATCGCAAGCAGGTAGTCCGAGTCGAATTGCGGAAATTTCAGCAGCCAATCCATGACCAGCACCTCATGGGACTTCGTTTTGAGTACGCCGCTCTGCGTCTGTGGAAAGTCAGCTGAGCGGGCGAGTGGGAAGGCAGAGCAGCCAGCGCGCGATGGCAGGCAGCAAAGTCGAACAGCAGAGGCGGAGGCTTCTTGTACGAGGCCTCGGGGTTGTCCGAGGCCTCGCATCATTCGCGGACTGGTATTACTGCGCTGCAGCCTTTACTTTTTCGGCCACGTCGGCCGGAACCCAGGCGGTCCAGACGTCCGGCATGTTCTTGATGAACCACTTAGCGCCATCCGCACCATTGGCTTGGTTCTCGGTCATCCACAGCATGACCTGGCTCACCTGAGCCTGCGTCCAGCTGCGCTTGCTGAGGTATTCCTTCACCTCGGCGATGTCCTCGCGCTTGGCAAACTTTTCGCTGCCGAGCGTGAACATCTGGTCCTGCGCCCAGTTATTTGGCTTCGGATCCGGGCAGTCCTGCACGGTCGTGCAGCGCTTCCACTCAGCCGCATCCTGTTCACCCTCAAGGCGGACCATCGGGTACTTGGCGAGCAGCGAAGTGGGCGACCAATAGGCCGCAATATAGCCCTTCTTCTGCTCATAAGCCTTGGTGATTGCGCCGTCGAGCGCGGCAGCCGAACCTGAAGGAACGAGGACGAAGCCCTTCTTGTCGGCGTCAAATGCCTTGAAGAGCTGGGAGGTCACCACTGTATCGCCCCAACCCTGGGGGCCCTGGATGACCACACCCTTCGAAGCGTCCTCGTCGGACGGGAAGAGTTCGGGATGCTTGAGCGCATCCTCGATCGTCTTGATCTCGGGGTGGGCAGCCGCCACGTACTGCGGAATATACCAGCCGGATACAGTGCCATCGCTGATGGCCTTGCCCATGGTGACGATGCGGCCTTCGGCAGCACCCTTGGCGTAGACGTCTCCGAGAAGGCTCGGCGTGGTTTCCGAAGCGAGGTCCGGCTGGCCCTTCTCGATCATCGAAGTGATCGTCGGAACGGTGTCTCCGGCGACGATCGTGGCATTGCAACCATAGCCATTGCTGAGGATGAACTGGTCGACATTCGCCAGGGCCTCGGACGACTGCCAACTGAAGGCGGACAGCACGATGTCGCCGCAAGCGGCATTAGCGGAACCCGCACCCAGCAGGGAGCTGAGAGCGACAACAGAGAAAAGAATGCGTTTCATGTGGTTTTCCTCCCGTGATGCGCAAGCTGTCCGGAGCGGACCCCTCACGCCTTTCGATGCTTATGCCCGCGAACAAATGGTCCATCTGGCCGCGACGCCTGCCGCCGCCGAGGCCTCGCCCCGTGCATGGTGGGTATTCCTGCCACGCTTTATTATGATCGTCAACTGAAATGTATTTTTATTGTCTTATGATGTTAGAAGTGGCCCTGAATACATTCAGGGCTCGCTAAATATGGCTTGCACCAGCGGCTAGCGAGTGACAATCTCCACACCATCAACCCTTGACATTACCTATATAATACATATTGTATTTCATTAGTGCCGCAACGCTCACTTTGGAGGCAGGTAAATTGGACAACGTTCCCATCGGAAAGAAGTCAGCCTGCCTTCAGGATTTGCGCCGCCGGATCCTCACGGAGGACCTTGAGCCCGGGATTTATCTGGATGAGGTCGAGATCGGCGAAACCTATGGAATCTCTCGGCCCCCGGTGCGCGAGGTGCTGCGGCAGCTGATGGGCGAAGGCTATGTCATCCTGCACGAGAACCGCGGCGCGCAGGTGGCGCCGATGAGCCACAAGTCACTACGCAATTTCTTCATCGCCGCGCCGATGATCTATGCAGCAGTCGCCAAGCTCGCTGCCCAAAACGCAACACCTCAGCAGATCGAGCGTATAAAGCAGATCCAGCGCAATTTCCGCATTGCCATACGCAACGGCGATGTGACTGAGCGTGCGCTCCTCAACGAGCGTTTCCACGCTGCAATGGGCGAAATGGCTGACAATGAATATCTGATGCCGAGCTTGCGCCGACTGCTGATCGACCACACACGGATCGGGATGACATTCTACAATCCACGGCAGACCAGCCTTGCCAAGCAGCAGTCCGTAGCCGCCGACCAGCATGACCAGTTCATCGAGTTGATCACCGCTGGCGATGCCGATGCGGCCGCCTCGCTGGCGATCTCACACTGGGAGCTATCAAGGGCGGCGATCGAGACCTTCGTGACACCGGAGAGCATTCACATGCCGCTTGGGTCACCCCCTAAGCCCGGCATATGAGAAACCGCAAATTGGCGAAACTCGGCTCTTTATGGAGGGCCACCATCCCAAACGATGTCGCGAAAATGGAAGTGAAGCAGTTGACAGGCCGCCAGGCTTACCCGCAGGCTCAACCCAGGTCGTTCCCATAAGCCGGCTGCGGCAGAGCCTTACTTGGTCGAGACCCAAACTCGATCCAGAATGAGGGCCGTTGCGCCACGAGGAACGCCCCGGCACCAAGGTCAAGGCGGACCAACGCGACCGCAACGCCCTCTTGCCAGCTCATGCTCTGGGCACCCTCTTGTTCGGAATGGCCCACACCAGCACCGGCGTGACGAGCCCGACGATGATAGAGATCGTGTCGGGCCTTGCCCACAAAAACTTCACGCTCGTGTAGGTCTGGACGATGAACAGGATCCCCATGATGGCGGCGAGGAGGGCCAGGCCTGTCGAGGTGAACTTCCGAACGTGATATCCAGTGCACGCGTCTTGAAGCCGACGCCTTCGGTAAACTGAACAGAATTCGTATCTTCGGGGAAGAGGCATTTCACTCGCGTCTGCGAAAGATTCAGGGCCGCATACCGCGCCTTGCCCCCCGAGATGCCGCTCGGCCATACAGACGCGGCGTTGGCATGATTAATTGCCCTGCAGTACTCTGATTGCGGACTTCATTCATGAGGTCGCAGCTAAGCAAACGAAGGTGATGAGATGTCTCTGGTCTTTAGCGTCTCAAGCAGCTGTCGCTGCTCGGGCCGTTCACAGACTGAATCACGCCTTCCACAGCCCCGGCCCACACTGAAGCCGATAACCGTCCGTCCGCTGGCGGATCTCGGAGAGCTGTAGCAGCGTTGCAGGTATTGAGTACAAGTTTCGCGTTGGCTAGTTCTCGGATCAGCCGACCCGTGACTGCGTCAATTTTCGGTTGCGTTTCTTCGAGGAATTTAGGCACGGAGGTAAACTTCCCTTGTCCAGCGTCACTCCACGCATCCATCAATTCTTCCTGCATCTGTTTTGCGGCGTTGATCTGCGCCTCAATAGCCGTACGAGTGACCTGATCGGGAATTCCAAACTGGCGCCCTTTGACGACTGAGACCTCGATCAAGCGCTGCTCTCGTGCGGGATCCGCAATGGCAATGCCTGTGTTCCATTTGTGGCGGGCGACGTCAGGCATCAACGCAAGCCTGTCCGCTATCGCCGAGCGCAGACCCGAAACATCACCATTGGGTCTCTGTACGACAACCCCCAGGAGAAACAGGAAACCCAGCGCAACAAGCACAACGACAATAACCGGTTTTGCCAGTGATCGGCTCTGTTTGGACAGTGACATTCTTATGTCATCATTTTGCAGAAATGTACGTGTTGGATAGCCTGAAGACACCTTACTACCGGCGTTGACCAGTCGTCATCAATCTCGCACTTCTCTCCAAAGTGCTTTTGGCTGCCTTCTCCGCCAGAGGCGCAACGCCGGACTGTTGAAAGCACGTTGATTTGCAACCTGCATGAAGACTGTTCCGAGATAATGAACAGGAGGTGTCTAGCAGCGGCTGCAAGCCAGCCCGACCATCGAACGGCCCTACCAAAGATCACTGAGGCATCATCTGCGATCATGGAGCGTCGCGCTCGCTTCCACGGTGATCTTCACGACATCCGTGCGGACCCAGGACTGATAGTAGTCGAATGACCTTCCGTCTTCTTTCCAGGACACGGAAGTGACAAGCAGCAAGGGTGCACCTTGTGCGACGTCCAAGAGCTTCGCGATTCGGGCAGGCGCCGGAACAGCCTCTATCGTGCGCCGGGCGCCGAATATGCGGTATCCTGCCTCTTGGAGAACACGGTTCAACGAGCCCCGCGGCGCGATGGCGGCACTGCCGGTCACCACATCGGCTAGTTCGGGGAGCAGATGGTTCTCGGAATACAGTGCCACCTTGCCGTCAAGCCGTCGCAGACGCCGCAGCAGGAACCCCTTTTGACCCTTGGCAAGACCAAGCGCCTTGGCTGGTTCCGCTGGGAACGTCTTCATCCCCGCCTCGAGCACCCTTGTTTCGACATCGCGCTGCTGGTGATCGACCTCGCCTTCAAAGAAGCCCTCCGCTACCTGCAGGACCCAGCCGGTCTGTTCAGGATCGGCAACAAAGGCACCACGGCGTGGGACCACCCTGATCTTGTTCCGGTCTTCGAGCGCCCTGAGTGCTTCGCGAACTGTCGATCTCGCTAGGTCGCAGCGGCGACAGAGCTCCGTCTCGCCCGGCAGCCTTGCACCTGAGGCTATCTCCCCTCGCTCGATCGCTTGTTCCAGAAGTCGAGCAAGCTGAAGATAGAAAGGCTCCGGCGATGCACGGTCAATGACAAGCCTCAATGACGGCCTCCCGCTCATCCCGGCATCATGGCATTTTCGCCGATCATGGCAAACAGCCGGTCATAGGCGGTTACCCAACTATCGACAGGGTCGACGACCGTGATATCCGCAACCTGGACAGGAACCACGGCGTTGCCCCCCGCTGCCTCGGCGCCGAAAAGGGCAGCCCCGGCAGCTGTCGTCTCGATGCCATCCACAGCATGGAGAGTCTGGCCGAAAATGCTGGCGCGGAGCTCTACGAATGCCCGGGACCGTGACCAGCCTCCAGTCGTATAGATTTTCCCTCGGGGGACTCCGGCCTCGTGCATGGCAGCGATTAGACGCCTTGCGCTAAGGGCCGCCCGCTCGAGATTTCGCCGCAACCCGCGCGGACTTACACTCACCTCGCAGAGGTCTGCCGGAGTGGGCGGCGGTTCGCCGGGCAGAGTTGGATTTGCCAGCAGGGACCAAAAGGCACTCCCCTGCTGCTGTGCGGGCGACAGCATGGATCCGAGTTCGAGCACGCCGAGACATGCCAGCTTTGGCCCGCCCGCAGGCGGAATCGAGAACGCGAGATCCGGGTGGCGCACCGCCTCCGGGGCTTCGGCGACCTCACCATAGAGCAGGTTCGCGGTGCCCAGCGAGTCGATAAAACCATCTCCTTCCATGCGCCGGAACAGGCTGGCGGCAATCGGGTGGTCATGGCCGCCCACCGCGACGACTGTGCGGGGCGAGGCCGCACCCGCTTCCGTCAGCTTGCCGCGCCTGACCGCGCCAACCGGCACGCCTGCACTCAATACCGGCGGCAGCGGTGGCGGCCCCACAGCATCGAGCAGCGGTGCGGCCCACTGCCTACTCAGAATATCGAAACATGCCGTCCGCGGCGCAAGGCTAATGCTCATGAACGGGCGCCCAGTCCAGGCAACGCCGGGATAATCGGTTAGGGCGACCCAATGCGCCGCGTCATCCAACTCCTGCGGACGATGACGGCGGAGCCAGGCCCATTTGGCTATCGTGCGATCAGCTGCAATTGAAATGCCCGTCCGGTCCGACATGTCACCAAACCGGTGAAGCGCCGGGAGCTCCGTCTCCGCACGCCGATCGAACCACGGGATCGCCGGGCCGGCAGGGCGCAGGTCCCCACAGACGCTAAGACCATCCTCGCCGACACCTGCGGTCGTGATGCTGCGCAGCGGTTCGCCCTTGCCGCTCCGCGTCCAGCCGTCGATGATCATCTCTTCAAGAAGGGACAACAGCGCGAGCGCATCGGTCACTGGCCCGATACCATCATGCATGCGCGGCGTGGGGCGTGAGGCATTGTGAACGATGCCGCCTTGGTCATCAATCAACACCACCTTCAGGTTTGTGCTGCCGATATCGATCCCACAGTCGACCGCCACCGTGGTTCTCCGCTACCAGCGGCGGCTGAAATGCTTCCGCGTGATCGCGGCAACTTCCCTGATCATGGCAGAGGCCTCCGGCTCCGGCCGCTGCCAGATCTTGCGGCCAACGACCACACCCTGGGCCCCGGCCTCTACGGCTTCGCGGATGTCCTTCAGGGTCGAGTTCGTGTCGCCACTCAAAGGCCCCCCGGCGACGACGATGGGAATGTCGAGCTCGGCGCAGAGTTTCGCCGTGGCATCGGGCCCCGGGAAGGTGATCTTGATGATATCGGCACCAAGGTCATAGGCCACGCGAGCAACCTCGAGTTCCGCTTCGATGATCTCCTTCGTGCGCGGCGCGGCGAGGAAGACAGGCTCCACCATGACCGGTATGTGCCACTTGGAGGCCTCCGAAACGACCTTACCGATACGGTTGCAGTAGAGCACCTTCTCGGCATCGTTCACGTTCCAGGGCAGCAGCAGCTTGACGCAATCGACACCGAGACGCACGGCATCTTCCACACTGGCAACCAGGGTGCCGGTACCAGTGTCCGGAGCACCCGTTGGCCAGAACGCATCGATGGCCAACACGCGCGCAAGCGCCGGAGCCTTTGCAAGCGCTTCTTCGGACTGCTTCACGATTCCCGTGGACACCATGAAACCAGTGATGTCCTCGGGAATGAAGCGTTTCATCACCATGACCGGCGCCTCGAGCGCCGGCACCCTGCCCCATACGAGGCCGTGGTCGATCGGCACGATCAGGGCGGCGCGGTCGTCGCGGAGTACGCGGTTCATGCGATAATTCGTGGAGTAGCGGTTCGTCATGGTCATCCTCACGTCCGTTCCAGTTCTTCCGGAACTCAAATTCGAGGTGCTTACGTTGTGTCCTCTATGTACGTACAATACGGACAATGTAGCGTACTGGCAATCTGATTGTTGGCTGTCGAGCCGTGGGGAAGGCCGGAGATGAGATGGCCGAAGGACTTAGTACCCTCCGCGAGGAGATCTGCGAGATCAGGCAGCGCACCTATAACCGCGGCATGGGCGCTGCCAACGATGGCAATATTTCTGTCCTTCTCGACGATGAAACGCTTCTCTGCACGCCAACGAGTCTATCCAATGGGTTGATGACACCGGATATGATCTGCCTGATCGACCGACAAGGCCGACAAATTGAAACTTCGGCCTACAAGCCTTCCTCAGAAACCATGATGCACCTCTGCGTCTACGGTCACCGGGATGACGTGCGCGCCGTCGTGCATGCGCATCCTATCTAAGCCAATGTCCATGCGATCTGCGGCAAGCCATTGACCCAACAGATCATGCCCGAGGCGGTCGGGCTGGACAGTTGGCGTCTGGGCTGATCTGCGGTTTCAGCAGGTTGAATTTCTCATGTCTGCACAATTGCTCTGCGCTCTTTCTTCTACAGATCCCATCGGGCAGGAGCCATCGGGGCAGGCGGCCTCGCACTTCACCTCATGAATGCTGTGCGGGGCCGCTGCGTTTCGCACTCTGAGGTGTTGCCGCCACCAGTTGACCGGATCGCCCTTGCTTGGAGTTCACGACGGGTTCTGGAAGAGAGCGAATGAGCGTCTTGCAGGAAACGATCAAGGACCTCATTTCGCGCCCAGACATAGGGTCCGACGAGATTGATCTATCTCTTGGCGGGCATTCTTGCCCCGCTCTTCCCGGAATGTTCCTCAAACGACCTCGCCAGGAGGTCCGCCGAGTTGGCTGTGGAAGCTGGGTGCCGATGTCTCATTTAGGAACCGCCCGCTTAGGTAGAGCAGCGTTACCGCGTGTACCTGGATCGCCGATTCTGAAGCCGCTCTGTCGTCCTGCCGCCGAGCGGCATGACATGCGCTGTGCCTATTCTGTGTCGAACTGCTCCCGCCAGCAGGACAGAAAATGGAGGATCAGCACTGACTTTTGCGCTGCATTCGCCCACTCACCTTGAAGACTGCCCAGATAACCGCCAAAGCCGCCATACACCCCAGAAAGTCGCCCATCACCATTGCAGAAAGCTTTGAGAACAGCGCCTCAGGGCCCCTGAGGTTCTCAGCAATGAGCTCGATATTGAGAGCGAAGGGCGTGGTGATTGCCGTCGCCAGCCCGATCACCGGCAGATGGGCGAGCCGCAGTTCGCGAAGATCCGGGCCAATGCCCAGCATGCGACGGCACGCCGTGATGGTCAGCAGGGGCACGAAACCGACGGTGAGGGTGGTCAGGGCCATCTGCGCCGCTGGGTGTGGTCCGAACTCGTGCAAGAAGAGAATGGGATCGAAGCAGGCAATTCCGATCGCGCCCCAGACACCGAAGGCCAGTATGAGCGCGATCCTCACGGCGGCGGGGAAATAGATGAGATCAATGCCTGGAGCGAAAGAGGCGAAGCTCATCAGCGTGTCATTGAACAGGCCTGAAACGAGCCAGATTTCTCCGCTTACGACCACCACCATTGCCTTGTAGAAGGCTTGCTGCATGTTGGGCGGGAGCATACAAGCCTGCAGCCCTGAGGATTAGAAGTTGATCCAATCGCGGCACATGACTTCTGTCACGCGCTTTGTCAGTTCCATGAGTGGAACGTCCGGGTGGAGACGGGTGAGTACCTCAAGAACTTCCACAACGTCATCTGAAGAAGACTCGCTCTTCCGCTGGGCAGAGCTATTCAAGTCTTCATTCCACTTCAGTCCCATGTGTATCTCCCTGCTTGAGAGAGCTTCTACACATTAGCCGCAATAAGTCACGTGGATTTACGTATTCGGGCTCCCCCTCGGCTGTCGTAAGGGAAAGCGTTCATGTATCATGCATTTAGGGAAGCCCAGGCTTGGTCAGCAGGTGCCTTCCTCAGGTTTAATGGCGCAGGTGCTAGTGGAAGCCAGTGCCGCCAGTACCCTCTTCCTGATCTCCTCGCGGCTCCAATCCGGACAGTGACGGCAGACGATCGCCGCGATTTCATCTGGATCGATCACGCCGAGGTCGGGCGTTCTCACGGGATCTTCGACGCTGTCCATGTTCATGCATCCTCTCATGTTCACGAGCAGATATACGTATATACCGCAAATCATTGTCCCCTGGTGCGCAATCCAGGCCGCGTTGACAGAGTAGTTTCACAAACCAGTTGAGGTCTGATTCACGACTGCTCTGTGAGGAGAACATCATTGGTTCGGGGACTTGTGTCGGACAAGGAATGGGCGTTTTTCGAGCAGCATTGGCAGCCGACTGCCGTGTCCATGCGGTGTCTGCCGCCATTTATCCCCCTGCCCCGCCTCTCGGCCTGACGTCACGCGGCCTTCTCATCAGGATGCATCCTCATGCTGACAAAGCGCCATGCCAATGGCGACAAGCCTTTCGCGAGCCGGGCACCGAACTCGATCCAGAGAACGACGCTGCGCCACGAGGAACGCCCCGGCACCAAGGCGGGGAGCAGCACCACCGTGACCGCAACGCCCTCCTGCCAGCTCATGCTCAGGCCGCCTTCTTATTAGGGATGGCCCACACCAGCACCGGCGTGACGAGCCCGATGATGGTGGCAATGGTATCCGGCGTTGCCCACCAGACCTTCATGCCTGTGTAGGTCTGGACGATGAACA
>VFQS010001941.1_pt1 | contig 17803 bp, 10 predicted proteins | sample 3512361 | NCBI WGS metagenome assembly VFQS01 (sample SAMN10412375, study PRJNA504923) | tailings metagenome | isolation source: Relicate 1 Philex TSF3 active mining | place: Philippines
ATTATTATTATTATTATTATTATTATTATTATTATTATTATTATTATTATTATTAAAATTTTCAGTAATAATAATAATAAAGAATATAAATAAGATGAAAAATAATATATATTTCATATATAATAATAAAAGATATAAAAGTAAAATAAAAATTATCTAATTTTTTTATTAATAATATCAAGTTTTCCATTTTTGATAACATTCACGGAAGTATTAACAAGATGATCCATTTTTTTATTATCATTTATGATGCCATTAATAAATGAATTTAATATACTAGAATGAGTAAAGAATATATAAACAACATTTTTATCAGATTTATTAATTTTTTTATTAACTCTTTTACCATAATCAAAAGCTCTTTTTTTCATTTCTTCTCTAGTTTCATTTTTATTGTCCCATCTTAAAAGATTTTTATTTTCCAAAAGTTCCAAATCAGTTTTATATAATAAATTTAGATAGGATAAAATAATTTTACCAGTATTAAAAGCTCTATCAATAGGCGATGAACTAATTAAAGTATTTAAATCAGAATTTTTTAAATCTATATTATTATTATCCAAATAATTTTTGATAAAAGAGGCGATTTTAGGAGCATAATCAATGAATTTATTAATTTTTATATTTTCATCTTCATCAGTTGGACCATGACGGATAACAAATATTATTTTGTTAGTCATTATATAATAATTTTATATTTATTTATTTTTTTAATAATAATAAAACACAACCAAAAAACATTAAAACATTAGAAATAAACACAACACTATTAAATTTTTCATCGAAATACATATATGATATAAAATTCATTATTACTCGTCTTAATAAATCTAAACCAGCAACTAATTTATTACCATCTATATTATTTATTGTTAATAATAATATTCTAATAATATTAAATAGTTGAGAACATAAACCAGTTATAATAAATATAATATTAATATTAATATTATTACTGATTGATTTTATATGAAATAAACTAATAGGAAGTAAAACTAGAAAACTTAATAAATTAAATATTAAATAGGAGAATATTTTGTATTTCATAAATATTTTACTTCCTAATAATTCTTGATTATGTAATTGCTTAAAATTCTTCTCATATATATTACTATATAATGATGTTATAAAACTTGATATCAATAATATTATAAAAAATATTATATTTTTATTATTTTCATTATTATTATTATTATTATTATTATTATTATTATCATTATTATTATTAAAAATATCAATAATAAGGAATAAATAGGAGAATAATAGAGATAAAACGGCGATAAAGTTATAAAGAGAGATAGAATTTTTAAGATAAAATTTTTTGAAGAATAAATTGAATATAGAGATAGAAGTTCTAGAGATGACATAAATATTGAGAGGAGTATTATTGATGGAATAATAAATAAGTATATTTTCTATAAGATAAAGAAGAGAACATAATAAGGATATTTTGAAGAGAGAGAAACTGATATTATTAAAATTTTTGTAGTAAATAAAATAAAATAGAATAATGAGAGGATAGAATATATTAATGAAGAAGGAAGAAATATAGAAATTATAATAATTGAAGAGATAATTATTTAATTTGATACCGAGAACACTGAAAGTATTGGTTAAAATATATATTAGACTATTTATTATTATATACATAATAATAAGTATAAAATTAAAATCTTAATTTATAATTTAATGATTAAATTTAACAGCTAATAAAGCGAAAACAACGACATAAACGACATTCCATAAATTATGTGCCATCATTAAAGATTCACCAGATAATAAAACACTATTTACAACCATCCATAAGGCAGCTAATGATAATAAACAAGAAACAACAAATAAAACATAATCAACATTTTCAGAAAAAACAACTTTAGAAGATCTTAAATTAAAAATAGAATCAGCATCAGAAGTAGGAGAAGTTTGAACTAATTCGGTAGGTATAGTAGTAGAGGTAGTATCAGCCATATTATAATATATAATAAATAATAGATAAAAATATAAAATTAAAAATAATTCTATAATTTATTTTATATTCAATGTTATCAAATAATAAACCAAAAATAAAAAAAAATATATTTGAGGAAACAGAAAATAATAATAATATTACATTATCAGATGAACAACTTAATATTATAAATAATCAATCGCATGCTTTAATAGATGCAGTAGCAGGATCAGGGAAAACGACAACAATTTTACATTTAGCGAAGAAATATCCAGATAAAAATATAATTCAGATAACATATAATAATATGTTAAAAACAGAAGTTAGAAAAAAAGTTAGAAGATTATTTATAAATAATATGGAAGTTCATACATATCATAGTTTAGCAGTAAAATATTATAATGATAATGCTCATACAGATGAAGAAATAAAAAAGATAGTTATATTAAAGAAACCGGTATTAGAGACACCGAAGATAGATATATTATTGATAGATGAGACACAGGATATGAGTTTAGATTATTATAGATTAGTGAGGAAATTTTTGAGTGATACGGATAATAATCCGATGATATATGTATTTGGGGATAGATACCAGGCGATATATGAATTTAAGGGGGCGAGTAGTAAATTTTTGACATTAGCGGATAAGATATGGAATTATGATTTTGTGAGATTGACATTAAGTACGAGTTATAGATTAACAAATCAGATGTCATGGTTTGTGAATAATGTGATGTTAAATAAACATAGGATAAATACGGTAAGAGATGGACCAAAAATAGATTATTATATATGTAATCCATTTGATATAGCCGAGGTAATAGGAAAATATATAAGAAATATAATAAAAGATCCGAATGAGAATATAAAAGAGAATGATATATTTATACTATCGCCATCAATAAAAAACAATGAGCAACCATATAAGAAGTTAGAGAATTATTTAGTAAAAAACAATATAAAATGTATGACACCGATAAGTGATGATGCTAAATTGGATGATAAAGTAATAAATAACAAAGTAGTTTTTACTACATTTCATCAGAGTAAGGGAAGAGAGAGGAAGTTAGTGATATTATATAGTTTTGATGAAAATTATTTTAAATATTATTTAAGAACGGCGAATAAAGAAGAATGTCCGAATATATTATATGTAGCAACAACGAGGGCGAGTTATAAATTAATATTATTACAGGATGTCAAAGCAAATAAACTACCATTTTTAAATATGAGTCATAAAAGATTGGATAAATATGTAAATATAATAAATATGTCAAAAGATAAAAATAAGATTAATAAAACAGAAGAAAAAGAAATAAAAGAAGAGAAAAAGAAGACAACAGTTACAGATTTAATAAAATTTATGTCATCTGATAGTTTAGACAGTATTATATTATTGACAAAAGATTTATTTAAGATTACCAAAAAATCTAATATTTTAATTAATATTCCTTCTAAAATTAAAATTGATAATAATAATAATAATAATAATAATAATAAAAAAGAGATATATGAAGATGTGAGTGATTTGAATGGATTAGTAATACCTGCGATATATGAGAAACAGATATTAAATAGGAATTCGACAATAGAAGATTATGTAGAACAGAATATGGAAGAAATGGATGATAATATGAAGAGATACATAGGTAAAATAAATATACCATGTAAGAAGATAAGTGAATATTTAAAAGTGGGAAATTTATATACATCGATGCATAATAAATTACATGCGAAGATAGCACAAATAAGGAAATACGATTGGTTAAACGAGGAAATGGTTGAAAAATGTCATAAGAACATGGATTTAATTTCGAATAAAAATCTTAAATTTGAAATAACAATTTGTAATAATACAGATATTAATACAAATAATAATATAAATAATCACAATAATGTATTTAGTTATAAACATCATAAATATGGAATAATAGAAATAGGAGGTAGGATAGATGCGATGGATAATGAAAATATATATGAATTTAAGTGTGTAGATAATTTGAGTATAGATCATAAATTACAGATAATAATATATGAGTGGATGTGGAGGAAGAGTGGAATGATAGATCAATATGGAATGAAAGAATTTTATTTAATGAATATAAGGACGGGTGAAATGTTAAAATTAGTGAAAGATTATAATAAGATAGATGAAATAATAGAGGTTATAATAGAGGATAAATATAATAAGAAGGAAGAATTGAATGAGGAAGAATTTTTGAATAAAGTAAAATAAAAAAAAATAAAGTAAAATAAAAAAAATAAAAAAAATAATAAAAAATTTTATAATAATAAGATATAATATAATAATATAAAATGGAAAAAAGCATAAAGGGGATATTAACAAGAAATCCAAATAGAGTAGCATTAATTTGTTTACCAGGAACAAAATCTAAATTAAAAGGATTAGATAAAAATAAATTTCTAGTTCCCCGAGATTTAACAGTTAGTCAGTTTATATTTGTTTTAAGAAGTAGAATGGATAAAAACGATGATATTATCAAAAATAAAGAAGCAATATATATATATTATAGAGATAGAAATGGTAAAATTAATATTCCGTCTCATTCTACATTATTTGGTTTTTTATATGATAATAATATGGAAGAGAATAAATGTTTATACATTTATTATGATAAAGAAAATGTTTTTGGATAATTTTATTAATTTTATATATTATAGTTAATAGAATAATTAATAAAATCGAGAGAGATTTGGTTATGATTAAAATTTATATCTTTATATTTAATAATTTCTGAAAATATTAAATCATTACTTTCATACGTTATAGATTTTGAATCTTTAATAAATTCTTTTTTAAGATTATCAAATGATAATAATTTACCAAAATTATTTTTATATAAAAATTTTCCATCTGTTATAGTATCTAAAGCAATATTAAAACATCCACATTGTAATGATTCAAGAAGAACACGAGGCAGAGCATCTCTTCCGGAGAATAAAAGATTAATTTTAGCATTATTATAAAGATTGATAAGATTATCGGGTTCTGTAAATTTGATATGAAGATAATTAACAAAAGAGAGATTATTTAATTTTTTATTGAAATAAGCGTCATGGTCGCCTACATTAATAAAAGAAGCTTTAATTTTATTTTTTTCACAATAACAAATAAAATCTACAAATAATTTTCTATTTTTGGTAGGTTGTTTTTCAGTAGCAACAAAAATAAAATCATAATATCTTTTTAAATTATAACAATGATAAGATAATGAAATATTTTTTAAATGTTTTATAATAGTAGAATTACAATATTTTTGTTGTAATAATTCATAATTGTCTTCTTCTGCTAATATTTTATTAAACTTATATTCAATAATTTTTCCAGTATTTAATTTATAATTATTATCATAAATTAATGCTGTTGCTGGATATAATTCAGTATAGTTATTATTACATATTTTTTCATATAATGAGTAATAATTTCCTCTTAAGAAATAATATTTTTTATTATAAAATATTTTAAGTTCATTAATATCTTTAACAATCCATACATATATATTATTTTTAATATAAGGATAAATTGAACTTAAATTTAAATAACACAGATTATCAACATTTCCATCATAAAATATATAATGATAGTTATTATTATTATTATTGTTATTATTATTATTAAATTTATTTATAAAATAATCAAAGAATAAATCATAATTATATATATTAGTTATTTTATTAATATTAACAAGATCATCTATAATATTTATTTTTATATTATTTTGATTATCTTGTGATAAATCAATATTTTGATTATCCCAAATAGAATTAACTTTATAAAATCCAATATAATCATCATTATTTATTAAATTATTTGTATTTAATTTAATTATAGATAATATCATATTCTGTAAATATGATTTTATATCTACATATTTATATTGATTTTTGAATATATTATTATTATTATTATTATTATTAATTAAAATATTATTAATTTTAGAAATCCATTCATCAATATTATTATGTTCATAAACAATAAAATCATCATTATAAACATCATAATCGCCGATATTTTGAGTGATTAAAATTTTGCAACCATTTTGTACGGCTTCTTTAACGATATTAGGAGAGGAATCATAAAGTGAGTTAACACATAATAATTTAACATTTTTAAGGAAATCTTCAATTTTATCACTTTCAATATTATCGATAATAGTAAGATTATTTTTAGTTATTTTTTTATCTTGATAAAGACCGACGACAACAATATTAAAATTATTTAATCTTTGATCTTGAATAATTTTTTTAACAAAATCATAATTTTTAACTTTTCGTTTCCATTGATATGATATGAACGCAATATCATATTTTTTATTATTAGAATTATGTATATTAAACATATCAAAATCAACATAAGTAATATTAATAGGAGGTAAAATATTATAATTTACATTATATAATTGTTGAATAGCTTGATATGTCATATTGCTATTTGGAACAATATATTTGATTTTATTAAATATGTATGTTTCAAGATATACATCATATTTTGTAATAAAATCAAATGTATTAAGTGATTCATTAAATTCAATTAAATTATGATCAATAATATAATCTTTAAGATTTGAATTTACATAATAATTAGTTAAACTACTAACAAGTCTTAAACCAGAAGGAGAGAATAAAATTTTATTGATATCTACAAATTTAGAAATACAAATAAAAACTTTATAATTTTTGACAAAGAACAAATCAATATTACCATATTTATTATTTATTTCAATTAATAATTTTTGTAATTTAGAATCAATATTAGTATCTAAATTAAGGAAATAAATATCATTTTTTTTATTTATTTCTATTTCCTCATTTGAAATATTTTCATTAAAGATAAATAATCCAATTGGATTAATAAATTTATTATTTTTAAAAATATTGATCATATTCAATGTATTTGTAGCGGAACCGCCAATATTTGGTTTATCTATTGTAATAAACATAACATTTTTTCTTTTTTCAAGATTATTATTGTGATTTTGTAATTCAGATATTTTATTATTAATATCAAAATTTGGAATATTAGGTTTAAATATATTTAAATGATATTCGTAATTTAATAATATTTTATTTATTTTATCTGACCATGATTTAATACTAAAATCTTCATTAATATAATATTTATTTAAATATATACTAGCACCTACATTTTTATTAGATAATACTATACATTTATTATTAATAGCTTGTATTAATGTTAAACTTAATGATTCGTATTTACTTGTTATTAACACTAATTTAGTTTGTTTTAATATTTCATTAACTTCGTCATTTGTTATTAATCCAAAATGTTTATCAGCTACTATATATTTATCAGAATCTTTACCAATACATATTTTTTTGTAATTTTTTAAATTTTCATTTTCATATAAATTTTTTATAAAATCTATATTTTTTACATTTCTATCAAATCTTGATGCTATTATTGCTATATCATATATTTTATTATTATTATTATTATTATTATTATTATTATTATAAAATATTTCTTCAAAAGTTATAACATTAGTTAATTTATGAATAATATGAGGATAATTTTTATAGAAAATATTTTTTGTAATATAACTATTAGGAATAATATAATCAACTAAATTAGTGCAAAATAATTCAATATCATTAATTTCATTTAAATCACGAGTAGTTTTATTTAAATAATCATAAGCAGAGAGATTATTATCAGAAATATATTTAGAACCTGAAATATAATAGAAAACTTTAGAAAGAGGATATAATTTTTTACCAATAATAGGTGCAATATAATTAATACCAATAATAATTTCTGGAATAATTTTAATAGTATTTTTGAATGTATTATATTCTGAAAAATTACTATTAAAATTTTCAATTAATATTTCATTATAAACATTATTATAGTTTTTAGGATTGTATTTTGCTTTATCTAACTTTTTACTATTCAAAAATAATAAATATGTTTCGGTATTATTATCTAATAATTTTTTGTGTAATTCATATGCTAATGTTGCTCCACCTCCATAATATGGATACTGTGTTGATATTATTAATATAGCATTTTTTTGTAATTTATTATTAATTTCATTATTATTTTCTGATTTATGAATATTTTCTGATTTATGAATATTTTCTAATTTATGAATATTTTCTGATTTATTAATATCATTAATATTTTTTAAATTATGAATAATATTAGAAAGAGAAGAATAATTATTAAAATTGAAAATATGATTAAATAATAAATCGGAAATATTTAGGAAATTGATATTAATTTTATTATTAATAAGGAAATCATAAATTTCAAATTCATTAATGGAGAGATTATTATTAGAAGAATAGTGATAAATAACGAATTCATTATTATAAATTTTATAAGAAATAAAGGATGAAATATAACAAAAAGACAAAATTTTAGTAGGTTTAAAATTTAATTTTTTATTAAGATCATTAATTTCATTGAGTGATTTAATATCAAAACTTTTAATTTTTATGTAAATAATATTATTAATATCTAATTTTTTAATTTTGTCAACATAAAAGATAATTAATAAAGAAAATATATTTTCAGAAATAAATTTTTTGTGTAGATTATAAATAAAATCATGATTATTAATACTGGATGTAAATAACATAATAAATTCATTATTAAAGTTATAATCTAATATTTTGTTAATTAAATCTATATTATTATTAATATCAGATTTATATTTATTGATATCATTTTTCAATAAATTAATATCAGATTTATATTTATTGATATCATTTTTCAATAAATTATTTTCGGATTTATATTTTTCGGATAAATTAATTAATTCATTTTTTAAAATTTCAATTTCATTATTATCAATATTATTAATATTATTATTATTATTATTATTATTTTCATCATTAATATCATAAATAATATTATTATCATTATAAAATGTGTCAATAATTTTGGTAATATCATCAAAAGTAGACCATTTGTGAGAATTATTAAAATTTTTATTATAAATTATAGGAATATTAAGAATATTAGCATTAGAAATGATAATATCGTCATCATCGACATATAATTTAATAATAAGGAAAATTTTAGAGAATAAAGAAAAAATATTAGATGAATCGATATCGGAAGTAAGAATAAAATTGATATTATTATATTTTTTGATGATATCAGAATAAATATTTTTATTATATAAATCGTCAAAAGATTTATTATAACCATTAAAGATTAAAATATTTGGACCAAAAACTTGGTTATCAATATTATTTAAATTAGAATAACAAAAATCGATATTAAGAAGAGAGGGATAAATATTTTTATCATTAAGATAATAAAGAGTAAATTCAGAAAGACAGAATAATTTAATATTATTGGATAAAGTAAAATTTATAAAATCGGAAAAGAGTGAATTTTTTTCTAAAGAATATATGTCATTACCGAGTAGAATAATAAAAATATCAGATTTATGTAATTTAATTCTCATAATATCTTCTAAATTGTATATACCGAAAAAAATACTAGGTTTATAAATATTATTATATTCGCTAAATTCGTATTTATTATAGAAGATATTATTATAAATTTTTAATAAACTGGATAAATAAATTTGAGAACATTGAAGATCGGTAATATTAGGAATAAATTTTTTGTTAATAAAAAGAGTTTTATTATTAAAATAAAGGTGAGAATTATAGATATAAATATGATAATCATTAATAAATAATTTTTTATTAGAATAATTAACAGAAATTTTATTATTAGGAGAATAAGAATCAAAAACCCCGAGATAATATCCATTTTCATTATATTTAAAAATAATTTGTTCATTATTTTTGATTTCCTGAATATATTTGATATTATTAATTTCATAGATAGTATCAGTAATATTATTACGGATAATAGACTCAATTAAATTAATAAAATCATTAAAATAGTCATTAATAAATAATTTTTTATGAATTTTAATAAAATTTTTATTAAAAATAAAAGTAAAATAATTAATTTCTTCAATAATTTTTAATATTTTATTAATCATTTTAGGTTGAATGATATTAGTAGAATTTATAGAAAAATTATTATAATTATGAATGTAATTATTATCTTTAATTTTAAAAGAATAACCATTACTTAATAATTTAAAAATTAAATCATTAATAAAAGTAATAATATTATTTTTCAATCTATTTTCAATATTTTTTATATCAAAATCAATTAAATATTTATTATATTTAGAAAATTTATAAATATCATTTTTATTATTATATTTATAAAAAACATTTATTTCATTATAAATTTTAGTAGGAATAATGATATTTTTAAAAATTTCAGTATTAATTTTTTTAATATCAATTTGAATATCATTTTTCATTAGTGAAGTATATTTATTAAAAAATAATTTAATAATATTATTAATAGCAATATGATTTGAAAAAAATATTTTTTCATTAAAATTATCCCTAATAAAATAAAAATTATTTTTATTACAATTATTAATTTCAATATATTTTTCAAGATAAATGTCAGTATCAATTTTAACAACAAAATCATAAATAAAACTTTTAACATTACTATAATCATTTATTTCATTTAATAAAGAAACACAATTTTCATAATGTATTATATTATTGTAAATAATTTTATTTCTATCATTTAATATTATATCTTTATTTATTACAATTACATTATAATATTTGGTAAGTTCTTCATCAAAAGAAGAATTTGTAGTATAATAGGTTAGATTAAATTTAATTAAATTATTTAATTTTTTGACTTTATTAATAAAATGATAATTATAAATAAAATTATCTGATAAATCATAAGAAATATAGTATAAATTTAAATATAAATCAAAATTATTAAAATCAGATATATATTTATATAATGAAATAAATGTTGAATGAAATGCTTTAATATTACCAATTATAATTAATGCATTTTTCATTTGTATAATTATATAGTTTTATTTAATATTTAAATATTAAATAATATGTTTTAAATTATGGAATATTATGAATATATCAAAAATATTAAATCTATTGATGTATTTAAAATATTTAATAAAGAATTAATTACTATTTCCTACTTTATTAATAATTTACCTAATTATATCAACGAAATTAATATCATCAAAAAATTTACTAGTAATATTACTAGTATTAAAGAAATACATAAAAAAGATGAAGAATATAATATAAAAAAAATATCCAGATCTAAATTATACATAATTTTTGATAAACTTAAAAATTATGATAAAATAATTAATATATGTAATAGATATAAAACACCTTATATTATATATAATAAATCAAAAGATAATCTAAAAATATTATTAGATATCATATATACAAATAAATATAATCATATTCAATTTAATATATTAATACCAAATTATAATAATCAAGATTATATTATATATTCTCTAAAATCTATATATTTACAAACATATTCTAATTATTATATCCATATATTAGATGATAATAGTTCTGATAATAGTATAAGTAAATTAACAGAATTTTATAAAACAATAAATAATGTAAGTAATAATTATAAGATAATAGTTAATAAAAAAAACAATGGAAAATACGAGTTAATAAATAATTACATAAAAAACAGTGATATAATAAAAGAAAATAATTATTTATTAGTATTAGATTCAGATGATATATTGATGCCAAATAGATTATTATATGATTTATATTATATAATATTAGAAAATAAAAAGATAATACAAAGTAAATATATAAGATATAATGAGGAAGATAAAAAGATAATAACAGAAGAAAGATATGGTGAGACAATAATAACATTTAATAGTGGAATAATAAATAATATAGGATTATATATGGATAAAAGATATGGATGTGATAGTGAATATTATGATAGAATAAAAATATTTGTAGGAGAGAATGAGATATATAAAAATGATTATATAAGTTATATAGCATTTCATAAGATAAATCGTGAAAATTTGACAATAATATATGATAAAAATAAGAGAATAGAATTTTCTAAATTTTACAAGAATTTACATAATATAATATATGATAACAAGATAGATATAAAAAAATTTATAATAGAAAAAAAATATAATAATATAAAATATGTAAATAATTTAGAATATGTATTTACATTTTATTTAAAAAACATACATCAAGTTTATATATCTAAATCTTTAATTAATTTAGCAGATAGATTTAAAAACTTTTATTTATTAAATGATTATACAGATATAAATGCAAATTTATTAATATTCGGATTATTTAATAAAGAAGATATTAATGTAATAAATAAACATAAGGGAATAATATATTTATTATGGGCAGGAACAGATATAGATGATAGATTTATGTATAGAAAAAAATATATAGAATATATAAAAAATAAAAATAATATAATAAATTTAGCAATGTCAGAATCAATAAAAAACAGATTAGAAAATAATAATATAGAATGTAAAAAAATATATATAAATTTTGTCGATAAATCTATTTTTAATAATATAAAAATAGAATCAAATAATATTGATGAACAATATATTTATATTTATAATGGTTCAAAAGAATCTAATAATAAAGAAATTTATGGAAATTATATATATGATAGTATTGTAAAAAAATTAAATAATTATAAATATATTTTTAGTTCAGAACTAAATATTGATTATGAAAATATGCCAAAAATATATAGTAGATGCTTTATTGGATTAAGATTAACAAAAGAAGATGGTAATGCAAATACAACACAAGAATTTATAGAAATGGGAATACCTATAATACATAATGGAGATGAAATAAAAAGTATAAAGTGGGAAAATGAGGATGATATAATAGATAAAATAATATTTTATGATAAAATAAGATTGATAAAGATGAATAAATATATGGAAAATAAAGAAAATCTAATAAATTTATATGATAAAAGGAGTTTAACGGAGGATAATATGGTAAAGATAAGAGATAATTTAGAAATAATGATAGAACACATAAAAATATATAAAAATATATTAATAATATCGAGTGATTATCCAAGTTATGGAGGATGTGGAACAAATAGTTATGATTTATATATGGAATATAAAAAATATACAAATGTAAAATTAATATATTTTAAATATAATAAAAATGAAATTATAAATGAAGATATATTGAAAGAATATAAAGATGAAAATATATATTTTACAGAAAAAGAAAATATAATAGATGTAATAAAAGAATTAAAAATAAATTTTAATTTAGTAATATTAAGAAATCATTTAGATATAAATTTTAAATTAATAATAAAAAATGTGCAAGTGTATTATTTAATACCAGGAATATTTAAAGATAATTTAAATGTATATTATAATCAAATTTCAAATTTAGAATTATCAAAATATATAAATCCAAATGTAATAAAAACTATAACATATAGTGATAAAATTTTTTGTAATAGTTATCATACTATAGAAATATTATCATCTATAATTAATGTAAAAATATTTATATATTATTTCAATTTTCATAAATTTATTAGTAATAATAATAATAATGAGAATAAAATATATGATATAATAATAGTGGCATCAAATTTTAAAAGAAAAATAAAGAATATGGAAAGTATAATAAAACAAATAGAAGAGGCAAAAGACAAAAAAATAATAATAATTGGATTAAATAGTGAATTATTTATAAACAATGACATAAAAAATAATGATAATATAAAAATATTATCATTAATACCAAACTCACAAGTAATAAATTACATAAAAGAATCAAAATATTTATTAATGAATAGTTTTTATGAATCATGTTCAAATTTAATGTTAGAAGCATATTTTAATAATACTATTATTATTAATAATATAAGTGAAATGTAATTTTATAAATTAGTAATTATATTAAATATATTTTGTTGCAATTCAGAATATTTTTTATGGAATATACTATTGTAATTTTGTATAAATGATGTCGTGTTATTTGATTGATAATCAAAATTATCCATTTCATTGTTTGTCATTATATCTGCTAATGCTTCCGTAATTATATCTGCTAAATAAATTTTTCCTCTAATATCTGTAATATTATTAATATCTTCTAAATAATTTGAAACAAATGTATTATTTTTTGGTATGTCAATTGTAATTCCTTTATTATTAACATAAGATTTGTATTTTACATCACTTAAATTATCTACAAAATTTATCGATAATAATGGCGTTTCTACCATTTTATTTATATTATTATTTTTTTTTGTTTGTGTGTTGATTCTAGCATTTCTTCTAGAATATGGCAATTTAACATCTTCTTTTTCAAAGTCTTGACGTAATTTTGGTAATTCAGGCAAATTTGGCAAAAAGAAATCACTCTTTAATTTAATTCCTAATGTCCTAAATATATTATTTCCTATAATTTGTAAATCTGTCAAATTCCTAAATATATTATTCTTCTGTATATTATCTAATTTATTGTTATAATCTAAATCTGTTAATATATATATTACCCTCTCTACTGGTAATTTTAATAATTCTTTCGTAAATGGATGATCAGATGTTAATCCTGTCAATCTTGAACTGTCTATAATCGGAAATGGATTTAATTCAGAACTTCCATTATTCTCAAACTCTTTTAATAATATATTTATATAATCACAATCCACTCTACCATATAATTTTACTGAATTCGGATTATTATTTATAAACTTATTATGTAACATACCATTCTCATATATCGTATTATAACTCGCTATCAAAAATCCATTCTCACTGTATTTCATATTACTATTCTTTTCTATATTCTCACTTAAATAACATCTAAATCTCGCTTTAACATTATATATTGGCACATCATATTCTCCATCCACTAATAATGTTCCCGTTGGATAACTATATTTAATCTCCTTTTCCTCGTTTCCATCATTTATATCCATATCTTTGTGTATTATTAAATATTTATCATTCGATAATATATCTCTTAATGCATAATGTTTTTTTAAATTATCTATGCTATATCTATTTATTATATTATCATTCCTTAAATCTATTCTTACATATAATCCATTGTTATTAATCTTATACATATTTCTCATTTCAACCGATACATCTATATCACTATTTAACATTGCTCCTCTTCCATCGTGTAATAATATACATTTAGATAATTTATTATCTTTAATAGCAACAAAAGTTGTATTTCCTAATGCTATAATATCTTTTGCTCCTCTTGAAAAATGTCCTCGGGTATTATCATTTCCGTTATATGTTCCAACTTCAAAAAAACATTTTAACATATTCTCGCTATTTAAACCAATTGCTTGATCGACTATTTCTATATACTTTTGATTTTTTGAAAAATATATGTTTATTAAATTGGGATTATTATCTATATTTATATATGCATCCACACAATTCGTTATTAATTCTACTAAAGCATCTTCTATATTTGTTATAGCTGTTGCTCTAATGTATTGGTAAAATCTGCTGTTTAGTTTTAAATTCTGATATTCCGGTTCTGTCATTATATTATTATTTTATAAATTATTATTAAATATAATAATAAATAATGCGTTATATATAATAAAATAAATTCATTTATAAATAATATTATGAAAATAGGTATTGTAGGTTTAGGATTTGTTGGTGGTGCTATGTTTAAAAGTTTCTCTAATAAAAATTTAACCGAAAATGTTAATCTCTTCGGTTATGATAAATTCAAAAATGGAGGTATCGGCTCTTTCGATTCTATCCTACTTACCGATATCGTTTTTTTAGCTCTTCCTACTCCTTATGATGAAAATAAAAAAGAATATGATAAATCTCCTATTATTGAAACTTGTAACTTATTACAACAATACAATTATTCTGGTATTATTGTTATTAAATCTACTGTTGAACCAGAAACAACCAAATATCTTCTTTCTCTTTTTCCTTCTCTTATTTTGGTTCATAATCCAGAATTTTTAACAGCTAGAACCGCTTATGATGATTTCCATAATCAAAAACATATTATTCTAGGTTTTGACTGTGATTTTTCTAAAATTCAACTTCTTCACACTTTCTATCAAACTTATTATCCTGATGCAGAAATTTCTTTATCATCCTCTATTGAATCAGAATCTGCTAAAATCTTCTGTAATTCTTTTTATGCTGCCAAAGTCCAATTTATGACCGAATTATATGTTTTATGTCAAAATAATAATTCTGATTATAATAAAATCAAAAATATGATGCTCAAAAATGGTTGGATTAATCACATGCACACCACTATCCCTGGTCCAGATAAACAAATCTCTTATGGTGGTCTATGTTTCCCTAAAGATACTAATGCTCTTAATAAATATATGGAAAAATATAATTCTCCTAATAAAGTTTTATCTGCTGTTATTTCTGAACGAAATTCTATGAGAAATGATCATGATAATTGTAAATAATTTTTATTTTTGTTTTAGATATAAATATTTTTGTTTATATTTTAAATATTTATTATGATAATCTTTTTCCTTTTTTATTTTTTCACTAAATTCATCACAATTATTCCTAAAATATAATTTAGATATTTTAAAATGTAAATTATTAATATTATTTTTCATTATTCTATTTGTATCCGTTTTACACCCTTGAAGATTTAAAATGCCGATTTTACTCAACAAAAAAAATATTCAAGGTTTACCCGTTGCAGAGCGTGTAAATTATGATTTTGTTAAAGCGTCAACCTTAACTGATTTATTGACTTTCTTTTGAACGACTTTTTTAACTTTCTCTTTTTTAGGTTTTTCTACTTTATCATTTTCTTCTTTTTTCTCTCTACATAAATATTTTGGTCGTTCAATTCCATTAATTGCATTCTTTGCAATTTTACATATATTGGTGGCACCATTAACATCTCTATTCCATACAGCTTCACAGTTCTTACAACGAAGAGCCCCATGGACTAAGATATTACCACTTTTATATGGTTTTGGATTTTTTCTTATTTGAAATTTTTCACATTTTCCAATTTCAGTTTTACAAATTGAACACATACAACTTGTTCTAAATTCATCAACTAAGTATGTTTTGTATTTATTTTGTCTAAATAACATTCTCATTCCTTTTCCTTTAGTTGCTTCCTTATATTTCATATGTTGTTTTTGTTCCCAGTCACCAAAAATTACTATTGTTTCTTCAGGTTTCCCAAATATTTTTTTAAAATTTGTTATTAATTTTTGTTCATTTTTCTTTCTATTGATATAACCATTTAATTTGAGTTTTCTGAATATGTATTTTTCATAAAACTTATATAATTTATTGTTAATTTCACTTTTCTTTTTTATATATTCCTTGAAGTCTTTAATTATTAATGTTTTCCTGTTTAATTTTGATAATTCCGTTTCATATTCAATTATTGTTTTTCCGTCTATTTTTTCTTTTTTGAATTCTAATATTATTTTAGCATACTTTTTTATTTTGCATTCTTTTCTTCTGCTATCTTGCGTATATCTAAATTCATTAGCATCTTTATTATCATTATCAACACAGTATAAAATATCACTAACGCCTGGATCTATACAAACAATTTTTTTATTTTTAACATTTGTATAATCAGTTAATTCATCTATATATTCTTCTGCATTTGAACCTATTTTAATATCTGGTAATCTTTTACCTATTAAATCATTTCTCAACATTAAAATAGAACAACTTACTCCATCTGTTTCTATCATATGATGAAAAGTATATTTAGGTTTCTTAAAACATTGTCTTTCAGTCCTAAAGAAAAAATCCCAAATTTCATTTTCATATTTCTTCAAATTACCTTTTAATAAATAATCAGTTTTATTACCTTGTTTTTGTGTAAATAATAAATGGACTAATGTAGTTGTATCTAATTTAATTGATTTCATAATAATGTCATTTCTCATAG
>VFQS010001942.1_pt1 | contig 17794 bp, 10 predicted proteins | sample 3512361 | NCBI WGS metagenome assembly VFQS01 (sample SAMN10412375, study PRJNA504923) | tailings metagenome | isolation source: Relicate 1 Philex TSF3 active mining | place: Philippines
GGTAGCTCCGTGCACGGTGCCACCGCGAATGCCGCCACCGGCCATCCAGACAGAGAAGCCGTAGGGGTGATGATCGCGACCGTCTGAGCGTTCTGCGCCCGGAGTGCGTCCGAATTCGGTGGCCCAGACGACGATGGTTTCGTCCAGCAGGCCGCGCAGCTTCAGGTCCCTGAGCAGCGCGGCGATGGGCTGATCGACAGCGGCGCAGCGGGTCGTGTGATTTTGTTTCAGCTGCGTATGAGCATCCCAGCCATCATCGTAGATCTGCACAAAGCGGACTCCGCGTTCCACCAGTCGACGGGCTGTCAGGCTGTATCTGCCAATGCGGTCGGTGGCCGAGTTTCCGATTCCGTACTGCTCCTGGGTCTGCCGGGTTTCGGAGTCCAGGCTGACGACTTCGGGTACGGACATCTGCATACGGAAGGCCAGCTCATAGCTTTGGATGCGCGCCCGCATTGCGGGATCATCGGGATAGTCGACAGCGGCGTAACTGTTGAGCTGCTGCAGCAGCTGCAACTGGCGACGGCGTTCCACTTTGCTGACGGTTGGCCCCGGGGTTCCGAAGGCGAGAGGGCTGGCGGGGTCGGTGGACATGGGGATGCCCGAGTATTCGGGGCCGAGATAGCTGCCACTGTGGGCTCCCACGCCGCCGCAGCAGTCTCCCGGTCCGCCGCCCATGACCACAAATTCCGGCAGATTGCTGTTGAGTGAGCCCAGACCGTAGTGGACCCACGAGCCAATGGACGGGTGAAAGCCATCGAAGATGTGTCGTCCGGTATGGAATTGCAGTTGTGCGGCGTGATCGTTGTCTGTCGTCCACATCGAGCGAATGACTGCGAGGTCATCAGCACAGCCTCCAACATGCGGCCACCAGTCACTGACATGCATGCCGGACTGTCCGCGGCGCTGAAAGCCGGTCTGCAGTGGATACAGCTGTGCCATCAGGGCCCGCGGTGTACCGGCGAAGTCGCGGACATTTTTGCGGTAGAAAGGTGAGTCGAGCACCGTGGAGCGGTAGGGGGATTCATCGACCGTCAGGCCGGCATAGCGATTGATCGCTGGCTTGTAGTCGAAGCTTTCCAGATGACTGGTGCCACCCAGCATGAAGTACCAGATCACACTGCGTGCGCGGGCCGGTTTCGGCACGGTGGCTTCCGTGGCCATCGTTCGAGTGATACCGTCTCCGGCCAGCAGGGTGCCGAGTGCCATTCCGGTCACTCCCATACCGATGTCGGCAAGGCTGGTGCGACGGGTCCGCTGATGCCGAGGTGTCTGTGTCATGGCAACTGATCCTGGGTTCATGGCAAGTGCAGCCGGTCAGCGAATCGTGACAAACTCATTGTGACTGAAGAGGACGACGATCAGATTTTCGCGGGCCCGCTGTGCCGGATCCGTGGCCGGGGGGCGTTGGGCCGTCTGAGGGCCAGCGGGGAATGCGTCAGCAGTGGAATTCTGCAGATCGTCCGGCAGCGTCTGCAGAAATTCGAGGCAGGCCTGTTGTTCGGAATCAGTGGGTGAGCGTGACAGAATGGATTCAAACGCCAGACGGACAAACTGATGGTTGCTGTTCGCTGCGTCTGATCGGGCAGCTGCGTCCGTCAGATTGCGGGCGAGGTGTCTGGCGGCATCCAGCGCCAGTCCGCTGTTCATTAACGCCAGGGCCTGCTGAGGCACAACGCTGGACTGGCGACGATAGCATTCATTGGGATTGGGCGCATCGAAGGTTTCCAGCAGACCAGCTTTTTCGTTGGGTGTGTTGCGGAAGTACATACTGCGTCTCAGGACGGTCTGCACTTCCGTTTCAGGAATTTCCGGTCCTCCGGCCTGCAGGTCCAGTAATCCGGCGGCATGCAGCAGCGAATCGCGGACGACTTCAGCTTCCATCCGCCGTGGATTCATCCGCGTCAGCCAGCGGTTGTCCGGGTCTGCAGTGGCGGTGTCAGGGTTTACGGATGCCTGACGCCAGGCGGCTGAACAGACAATCATGCGGTGCAGTGGCTTCATTTGCCAGCCGTTCTGCTGCAGTTCCGTGGCCAGCCAGTCCAGCAGCTCGGGGTGCGACGGGCGGGCTCCGTTCATGCCGAAGTTGGAGACTGTGGGTACGAGCGCTTCACCAAAGTGTCGGAGCCAGATGTGATTGACCGCAATCCGGGCCGTTCTGGGGTTGTCGGGGCTGGTGATCCACTGAGCGAGGGCCAGTCTGCGGCCGGTCGAAGTTTGCGGAAAGGTGGGGCCCAGCGGGGAATACTGCTGGCCGCCGCCAGCCGCTTCCTGCTGCAGCCTGGCGATGGCTGATTCCAGTTCTCGGATTTTTTCCGGGTCTGTCGCCGCGGCCAGGTCCACGCGTGAGCGGGCGATGCCGGCTTGTTTTTCGGCGCGAGCGGCAGCAGTGGCCAACTGCTGTGACTGCGAGCCGGGGGTGATTCCGCAGCGAGCCTGTTCAGCTGCAATGCGGCAGGCCAGTGATTCGCGGGCGGCCTGTGCTGCTGTGACTTCGGCTGCAGCAACCCTCGCGGCCACGGCCGCCTGACTGGCTGCGGCCTGCAGCTCTTCAAGCGAAGAGATCAGCGGTCGCACCTGGACTTCAAGGAATTCGGCGCTGCCCTGATGCACCCACAGTGCCAATTGTCCGTCGCGACGGGACAGTGGCATGGTGTATGCCAGTTTCTGCTGACCGTTCAGCAGCAGTGTCAGCTGCTGTTCCCGAACGATCGCTTCCACGGTGACTTCCTGGCCCACCTGCAGCGGTGTTTTTACGATTCCGGCGGCGGGGTAATGCTGCTGCCCCTGACTGCGATGGAATGCCTGAATCGATTGGGAATCATCACCGGCAGCGGTATAGACATCCTGCGAGTTTCCCTGATCGACATAGTCGAAGCTGAACCCGACCGAGCGATAGGTACCCGGCTGCAGCGTGCGCCAGCGAACAAGGATTCGGCAGTTGCGAGGCAGCACGGGCTGGGCAACGATGGTGGCGAAGCTGGAAACGGTGGGCGCTGTGAGGACGCCGTCCTGCCAGCGCCAGTCGCCTGAAACCACCTGCCAGACCGGTGACTGGTGACGGAAGTCATCTTTGAGCACTGCTGCCACTTCGGATTCTGCCGGGGCCGAGGCATCCGGCCCGGTCGCGCCCGGTTGCTGCCGGCGTTCCTCAACCGCCCGCATGGCTGCCGAGTATTTCTCGTCCGCCAGCCGCTGGGACTGTTCTGCGGTGCTGATGGCCTGGTCGGCGGAAGCCAGCAGACCGGCAGTCACTTCCGGTCGCAGGTGGGGGTACCAGGCGGTGGCGGGCAGACTGACCGGCTGCACGCTGACGGTGCCGCCCAGAAACGCGGGGACAGCTGGTGAAACGGGCGAGTCTTTTTCGGGGTATCGATTGTCTCCGCGCTGAAAGACATATGTGGGAGCGTCGGGTTCGCGATCATAGACTCGGGATACACCGTCGCGGAGGACGTCGCCGAGCGTCGCGTCCTTTTCAGTCAACAGGTTTCCGGTCAGCGGGTCAGTACGGACGTCGTGTGGCTCAAAAAAGGCTCGAAACTGATAGTATTCCCGCTGTGACAGGGGGTCAAATTTGTGATCGTGGCAGCGGGCGCACCGCAGTGTTACTCCCAGAAAGGCCTGCGCTGTCTGTTCGACGGTATCAAACATCCAGACATTGCGATCGAATTTGTACCAGTTGCGACCAAGGAAACCGGTGGCACGCAGCGCGGCGGGATCATCGGGAGCCAGTTCGTCGGCGGCCAGCATCTCCTGCAGCATGCGGTCGTAAGGTTTGTCAGCGTTGAGGGCATCGACAATCCAGTCGCGCCACCGCCAGATGTGTCGCTGACTGTAACGAATTTCGTTGATACCGCGACTGCCGTACCAGTCGCTGTAACGCCAGACATCCATCCAGTGTCGTCCCCAGCGCTGGCCGTATTCCGGACGTGCCAGCAGTTCATCCACTTTGCGTTCGAATCGATCCGGGGCCGGATCGCTGAGCCAGGCCGAAAGTTCAGCGGGTGTTGGTGGAACTCCCAGCAGATCAAGATACAGCCGCCGCAGCAGTACGGGCGGACTGGCTTCCGCGGCGGCACTCAGCTGTCGAGCTTCGTGGCCGGATGCAATGAATGCGTCGATGGGATTGCGAACCCAGCCAGTCTGTACCTGTGGCGGTGTCGGGCGGGTGACCGGTAGCACGGACCACCATTCGGACGGACTGGCTGGAATTGCTTCATTGTCTGGAAACCGCGCACCCGCAGCAATCCACTGTTCGAGCAGACTGATTTGCACATCTGTAAGGTGTTCGCCTTCGCCAGCGGGGGGCATTCGGACCTGCGGATCGTCCGAGCGGACTCTGTGCAGCAGCGGGCTGCCGGCGGTATCCGCGGGAACAATGGCTGCACCGGAGTCACCGCCCCGATGAATTCCGAGGCCGTGATCCAGTCGCAGTCCGGCGGACTGCCGCAGAACCCCGTGGCAGGCAGCACACCGGGCAGCCAGCAGTGGCTGGATCTGTTTTGTATAGAAGAGACTCGGGTCGGTGGCTGCTGTTGTCAGGGGGTCAGCCTGCGGTGCCGGTGCAGCCAGCACAGGGCGGGGCAGGGCCATGACTGTGAGCAGTACGAGGGCCGGCAGGGTGCAGCGGATGACCGCCGCCTGGCTGACGGTTTGTAATCGGGCAGGATGCCGTTTCATGGCAGGGCTTCGGCAGATCCGAGGTGTGGCGGGAGGGAAAACGTGTCGGCAGGTATGCATTTCGTCCCCGGATTCTGACATTTGCAGGGGAAAGTTGCACGCGGAAATGTGGGCTCAGGGGGCAAATGTTTGACTGAGCCGGGAATTTGTTCGGGGCTGAGTGTGTGGCGATTTGGCAGCAGCGGGAAATTTCGGGTAAAGGCGTCAGATTGTGCACGACCGGGGGATTTGGTTGAGGATTTTCGCGGGATGCCTCGTCCCGACTTTGAATTTCGAACTAGCGTATGCGTGGCGGGACGGTGGTTTTCGACGCCGCAGGTGCGCGCGGCGATTCGCTCCCGGGGATAATCTTCAGGGTTTCAGCGTGGAAGTGACGTGATCATGCGACTGATCTGTTCGTCTTGCAGCGCTGTCGTGGATCTTGCCAGCCTGGAGCCGGGTGGTGAGATGCTGTGTCCCTGCTGTGATTCCATTTCTGTGTTTGAGGCTGAGGAGACTCCGCAGGAGTCGTTGCTGCGAGTGGCAGCGGAGGAAATGGACGGTCGGATGCTGGAAGATCCGGCGTTCCCGATTTCGTCGGTGTTTGCGGCGATTGGAGCCGAATATTCAACGAACGTGCGGCCACCTGCATGGGCAGCGACCGTGGAGCAGGCGGCAGATCTGAACGCCACGGCTGCTGCTGAGTCGTCATTGTCCGAGCCTGCGGTGGGCCAGCCCGAGGATGGCGGCGGACTGTTTGCCGAAACCGCGCCGCAGCGTCGCAAAGAGCTGGATCCGGCACTGGTGAATGGGTTGCTGCTCAAGGCCCGTAACCTGCATGCTCGGTGTCAGTTTCAGGAAGCATCGCAGTTGCTGCGGACGATGTCGGAGGGCCGCAAGTCGGCTGAAGTGACCAGTATTTCAGTCCAGTCATTGTATCTTGCCAACCTGCAGGCTGCGGCTCGTGAAGCCTTCGCGAGAGCTCAGCGGGGCGAAGCAGATCTGGCCGGATGTCCGGAAGTGAGCCGGTATTTTGATGCGCTGAAGTCTTATGGCTTGAGTGACACGGATCTGGAAGATCGGATTTGGCGATTGCAGCGCAGTCGTACTCGTGTCAAATCTCCGGCCGGTTCGTCCCGGCTGGTGGCGGTGATCCTGTTACTGGGACTGCTGGTGGGAATGCTGTCACTGCTGAAGGCCGGTATGACGGTTCCTGCTGGTCTGCAGCCTCCGGATGCCGGACAGAGTTCGGCTGAAGCTAAGGATACGACGAACGCAGACAATACTTCGGGCGACCCACGCCGATTTGGTGAGGCATTGGCGGCCGCTGCAGCCGGGAATTTCGATCAGGCCGGTAAATTACTGAAAGGGGCAGGGGAGCTGGAGCGGGGCAGTCTGGCCGAGTCGCTGGACGGTGCCTGCCGCGAGCGAGTGCGGGAATTGACGGCGGCTGGAACAGCGGAGGGGCGTGAGGAGGCAATCAGGCATCTGGCTGGGATGCAGGGGGTGTTGAAGGCGGCCGATCCCGGCAGTCTGGATTTGAAGGTGCGGCGCGTACGCTGTCAGTCTTTGCAGTTGATGGCTGATTTGATGTCGCAGACCGGGAACTATGCGGGTGCCTTTGATGCGCTGACAGCCGCTGCAAAACTCACACCTGATCTGCCCGGTCAGGAGCAGCTGGCCACCGCGATTGCAGATCGTATGGTTTCACAGCTGGAAAACGGCAGTGGAGGTTTGACGGCTGAGCTGGTCATTCCGGAACTTGACGCCGGTGCGGGGTATGGGTTACCGGCGGAGATGCAGGCCAGTCTGAAGGGGCGGGCAGAGTCTGAATTGCTGAAGCGAGCGATTTCTGCTGCGAGGTCAGGGAAACCGGGTGAACTGAAGTTGTCGGTGGAGGGATTTCAGTCGCTGCAGCGGCGTGGTGGTCTGGATCGGCAGCGGCGTGATGTGCAGGATCAGTTTGCCGGGGCATTATTGGAACAGTTTGACAGTGCCCTCGCTGCGGGCGACAGCGAAGGGGCATGGCTGCGACTGGCTGCTGCTGTGGAACTGGGAGCGGATCCCGGAAAGCTGGCAAACGCACAGGGCCGCATGGTCGCAGTGCTGGGACGTGGTGTGCTGGAGGCTGTGCAGCGTCAGGATGCCACCGCCGCAGCTGTGGGCTGTGAGCGATTGCGGGGCCTGCTGGGAAAATTGCCGTTTTCGCTTGAACAGGCGTTGTGTCGGATGTCCCGCGAGGACCTGCAGTATCTGCCGTCCGACATTCGTGCCGGCCTGTTGCAGACCGAGAATTCGATAGGTATGACGCTGTCCCTGCTCACTCCCGGGACCCTGCAGATGGGGGCTGAGGATGCACCGCAAAGCGAGCGAGTGAAGTCGTGGTCGGCCCTGCCGACGCACAAGGTGGAATTGAGCGAAGCCTGCTATCTGGGCGCCACCGAGGTGACGGTGAAGCAGTACCACGAAGTGCTGCAGCTGCGAGCCCGATCCGGAGAAGAATTTCCGGAGAATCATCCTTATGTTTCGGCCAGTTGGTTTATGGCGGCGGAATTCTGTCGCCGTCTGACAGCGTTGCCGGGGGAGCTGGCCGCCGGGCGTCGCTATCGACTGCCAACGGAAGCGGAGTGGGAGTATGGATGTCGTGCGGGGACTGCGGATGATTACTGCTTCGGTAATGATGTGACGCGTCTGCCGGATTTTGCATGGCTGAGTTACAACAGCGGGCTGCAGTCGATTGAAACGATGCTGACATTTTACAGCGACTTTGAGGAACTGCAGCGGCAAACTGCTCGCAGCAGGACTCGGCCGCACCCGGTCGGCCTGCGAAAGCCAAACGCCTGGGGGCTGTATGACATGCACGGCAATGCGGCGGAGTGGACGGCAGATTGGTTTGCAGAGTATCAGGCCGGCCCGCAGCGAAACCCTGAGGGCCCGGCGGAGGGCTCAGAGAAAGTCGTCCGGGGTGGCAACTGGAATGCGGATGCCATCTCGGTGCGAAGTGGCCATCGACAGGCGCTGCAGCCGGAGTTTGGACGAGCCGGATTTCGTGTGGTGATGGAGCGAGTCGCTGTTGCCGGTACGCCCTGATTGCCGTCCTGAGCCGCCGTGTTGCTGAACAGTGCGAGGATGTTGCATGCGAAGCCGGGCCGCTGGCGTTTGGGCGATCTGCACCGCCAAACGTGTTTTCATGCAAACGGATCTGCGTCCGAGATACCCTGTCGTTTCATCTCCTGAGCTTGCTGGAGCACTTTTCTGGCGACCTTCAGCAATCCCTCGTTCAAACCTTCCGTCTGCAATCCCTTCAGTTGCTGTAATGCCGCTTTCGGTCGACCGTTCCTTAAGAGTAACTGTGCCAGGCGAATGCGAGCCCACCGATTGTCCTCAGGATATCGCTCGACAAATTCCTGCAGCCAGATCTCAGCCTGATCCCAGGCATCTGCCTGCAGCAAACCCAGCGCCAGTTTCTTTGTGCGTGCTTCATTTGGAACAAGATTCGCGTACTGCATTCGCAGCTCCAGCAGTTCGTCAGCGGCTGTCAGGACATCACCGCGATCGATCAGTTCGTTGATCGGTTTCAGCAGTTTTCCCCGCGATGCACCTCCTTGATGGGCAGACTCGTTCTCATCCACTGGCTGAGGCAGAACCGGTTCGGCATACGTTTTCAGCTCCGCCGCATGCAGTCCCACAGCAACACCGGAATCCCGAGACTGTCCGTGGCGCCCGGCCAGAACAGCGAACAAATCCCAGTTCTCGCAATCGACCCAGCCCTGCTTCAGATAGACAACTCCGAATCCCGCGCCCAGCACAAAACCCATCAGGTGAGCCGCGGGACCACTGAATTGAGGATCCCAGAGCCACTGCGCCAGATCCATGATGCCGCAGATCAGCGACATCGTCAGGATGGACAATTCCCACATGACGCCCCTGTACAGAAACAGCAGGAGCACCTGCACTTCGTTTTTAGGAGCCCAAACAAGGCTGATCGCCAGCAGCCCCGTGATGATTGCCGATGCCCCCAGACTGGACCCCATCGCCTCGTCCGGCAGCAGTTCCGCCAGCATTTCCGCTTCCTCAGCACTGACCGGCTCCCCTTCCTCCGCTGCAATTTGCCGGACTCGCCACGCTTTGGTGTGGTGCTGAGTCACGAAATCTTCGACCAGCCCGCATCCTGCCGTCAACATCAGATACAACGGCAGAAAGCGACGCCAGCCCAGCTTGCCCTCAACCACCAAACCAAATGTCCAGAGAAACAGCATGTTGCCAATCAGGTGTGTCCAGCCCGCGTGAGCAAATGCTGAGGTAAACCACTCCCATGGACTGACACCCGGACCATGATGCAGCAGCCAGGGCCTGACCGCGTCCGGATCCATGCCAAATCCCGTGACTGCAAAACACACCACATTGACAGCGATCAGGCCAATCGCGGCATACGGAAAGTGATACAGCGGAGCGTCGGTACCCAGAGGAATCAGCATCGGAGGGATCCACGGCAGAACGCGTTGTGCAGGGGTAAACAACGTATTTCAAGGCTCAGCCAGGCTGGCCATGCAGCGATTGATCATTGAAACGGGTTTCTGATCTGCAACTCAGGTTAAATCCCGGCGACAGTCCGGAATTTTGGGAGTTTCTCTGAATCCGAGAATTCTCAGAATGCACGCTCACGGCCACATCTGAATGTACTTCCGGGGTTGCGTCTGGGTATTCTGCGAGGCTTGATGGCTTTGGTTCTGGGTTTACTTTCAGGAGTTTCTCGGATGACGATGCGACTGTCACGCGTCACACTCGGAATTTTGCTGCTGCTCGCCGTCTGCTGCTCACAGGCAACAGCCGACGGTCCCCGCGGATGTGCTCCCTGGCGACCGTGCGGCCCAGGCAATTCGTTCGGTGGCAATCGCCTGATTCCTCAGGCTGGTTTCGGAGCCGATTTTCGGCCATCCTGCTCCAGCCACGACGCCTGCCTCGCGGCCGGTGTGCCTCGCCGGGACTGTGATCGCCAGTTCCTGCACAACATGCAGTGCGCCTGCGAACAATCCCGCCACCCCATCCTCTGCCGCATGCAGGCACGCTGGTACTACACCGCAGCACGAGTCTTCGGTGGTTTGTACTACTGATCTGAACCAAAATCAGAGGCGGCCGTTTGCTGCATCAGCCACAGGAATACCCCTGTGGCTGTTTTGCTTCCCGCCACGCGTCATTTGACCTCCCTGGCGCAGCACGTAATATGAAGCCCGACCATTTGCACAGGAATCTCCGTCGCTTCCCGTCCCACTGCAGATCTGCTGATCCATGAAGACCCCCGGACGACTCAGCCTGCTCCGCAAAGCTCTGTTCTCGCTCATCACCTGCTGTCTCTTCTTTGGCCTGCTGGAAACGCTGCTCTGGGCCGTTGGAATCCGCCAGCTGCGTGACGTACGAGATCCGTTTGTCGGGTTTACCCCGGGCGCCCCCCTGTTTACTCGCAGTGGCGACCAGTTCGAAACCACAGACGTTCGCCGCACCTATTTCAACCTTCAGACTTTTGCCGCGGTCAAACCTGCGGGCACTCGCCGCATCTTCTGTCTCGGCGGTTCCACCACCTATGGTCATCCCTGGGATGATTCCACCAGCTATCCTCGCTGGCTCCGCGACATGCTGAACGCTGCTTCCCCGGATCAGCGGTGGGAGGTCGTCAACTGCGGCGGCATTTCGTACGCCAGCTATCGCCTCGCATGGCTCACGGATGAGCTGCTGCAGTACCAGCCCGACGTGCTGATTGTTCACACGGGGCACAATGAGTTTCTTGAGGATCGTTCGTGGAGCAGTTTTCGAGAGCTGTCTCCGGCCGTGCGTTCCTTTGCTGCGCTGGCCGGCCGACTGCGTACCACGACACTGCTGGATCAGGTGCTCGGCGGCGCCAGTCGGGAAAAACCCGGGAAGCCGGTGCTGCGAGAAGAAGTGGATCCGCTGCTTGATCGTTCTGCCGGTCCCTCTGTTTACAGTCGCGACGATGACCGCGCTCGCATGGTCGTCCAGCATCTGGAACACAGTCTGCAGAAGATCTGTCGCATCGGGCGGGCTGCCGGAATTCCCGTCATCCTCGTTTTGCCGGGCAGCAATCTGCGAGACTTTGCTCCGTTCCGCAGCGATTTTTCGCAACCGGGGTTCGCCAATTCACTCAAGGTCACGCAACTGCTGCGGCAGGCCGACGAACTGCAGCAGCAACAGCAGCCGGAACAGGCTTTCAGCACACTTCAGCAGGCCGTCTCCGTCGATCCGCGGTACGCAGAATCAGCGTATCGCGCCGGTCGACTGGCGGCAGACCTCGGCCGCTGTGAGGACGCCCTTAAACTGCTCAAACAGGCCCGCGATGAAGACATCTGTCCGCTCCGCGCGACGCAGCCGATTCTGGATGCGATCGTGCAGGTCAGTCAGCAGGAGCAGGTGCCGCTGGTTGATTTTGCCAGCATTCTGGACCAGCACGCCTTGCAGAAACGCGGTTGCGCTGTGCCCGGTGATGAAGGCTTTCTGGACCACGTGCACCCAACGATCGACATGCACCGCGATCTTGCGATTGCCCTTGGGCAGCAGTTGCAGCAGCTGAAGTTGCTGCCCGCTGAGGTTGATTTCCGAAAGTTGGCCAGTGGAATTGAACAGTCCATTACCAGCAGCCTGGATGCCCCGCGGCAGGCGGTCGGACTCACAACGGTTGCTCAGGTACTTTCCTGGGCCGGCAAGAATACGGAAGCACTCCGCATCGCCGAACAGGCGCGACAACTGGACTCGCAGAATGTCGAAGTGCTGAGCCAGCTGGGCCGGCTGTACGAGAAGGTCGGGCAGATGCAGGACGCTCGCAATACACTCGAACAGGCCGTCGCTGCCGGACCGGACAACCCATGGGCTCTGTACCGACTTGCCCGACTGCACATGCGGGAAAACAACTGGTCTGCAGCACTCGAGCTGCTGGAACGCAGTCGGCAGCATACCACCACGGCCCAACCCAGTGCCTTCCGGTCTGTCCTGTTTCGCAGCCTCAGCCAGTGCTGTGAACAGACCGGCGATCTGGAAAAAGCTCGCGTCTATGCAGCGACCGCAGCCAGCCAGTAACGACAGCGGGGCTGAGCAGATTTCCGCTGCAGCACACCATCGCCGTCAGCACTACTGTGCCGGCGATGGTTCCGGAGTAGCCACAGGCGCCGCTGCCGGCGGCACACTCTCGGTCGCTGCCGGTGGAGCTGCAGCAGGGGTCGCCCCTGTCGGTGGCAGAGTTTCGGCAGGTGCTGCTGCCGCAGCTCCGGATTCCGTCGAATGCGAGGCAGGTTCCACAGCCCCATCCAGAGTACTGTGGCCGGTCCGCGATTCCGCCAGCTGCTTCTCCAGAATCGCCGGATAGACAAACTGCTGTCGATCCTTGATGGTCAGAGCCTTCGGGCTCGGATTGCGATTCTTTCGCTCAAACGGGGGATTGATTTTGTTGCCGGCTAGCAAAGTGCCTTCGTAAACGCTGCCCTGAGACACCGGGCCGATACCCAGCATCCAGGAATCCCGAGCATCACTGCGGGCAACTGCAGCACCTGACTGCCACACCGCAATCCCCGTCTCCTGGTGATACGCATACACCATCACTTTGGAAATCCCCACCACACCATTCCGCTTGCCAAACGACATCTCAGGAATCAGCGGAACCGCAGGAACTCCTGATAACGCACTGGTTGCCGTGCCCACTCCGCTGCTTGACGGAATCCCGTATGTCACTTCCATCGTGTCCGTACCCAAAGCCCCAACGCGAGCCTCAAGGACGTAATCTGCATCCGTCCGATTGGTTTCAATGATCAATCCGCTGGTGATCATTTTCTGTCGCAGAGCACTGATGATGTAGTCCGAGTTGACGTACAGGTTGCTGCCCTTGAATGTCTTCATGTAGTCGGTGTCGAGGTACACCTTTCGATTCGCAAGCCCCGACAGATCCAGTTGGTCAATGGCCCGATCGATCGAATCGGACAGCAGCAACTGCTCGGTCCCCTGCCTCTGCACGGCCGTACCACAGCCCGGCAGCAGCACGCTCGTGCTGATGCTGAACAGCAGCAAACACAGGGAACGAAGGTGTGACATCTCTGAGAGCTCCTGGATTCCGAACGCCCTGATGGTAGCAGAATGCAGCTGTTGCTGACCGATGGGCCCCCTCCATTTTCAGGCCTCCGGCAGCCCATGATCGATTTCGCCCACGCCCGTTCGGCGGAAACTGCAGAATGCTGTCGCTAATTGCAGAAAATCTGAATTCCCGCGACGGTTCACCTGGAATTTTTGTTCACCCCACCCGCGGATCTCAATCCAGTACAGTGTTCGGGTGTGTTTTCAACCGCACTGCAGTATAATCACGGGATCCCATTTCGCCCGCGATCCTGCACAACGACGAAACGAACATGGCCAAAAAAGCAATTCAAAGCGATTCAGAACGGCATCGAACGACAGGTTTTGCTCGCCCGGCCGACATGGACAGCGGGCCCGGTACACCGGCTCAGACTGTTCACGACGGCGACACCGTCAATGTCCGTCTGGACGGTAATCTGCCCGTGCGACTGCTGGGTATCGATACGCCTGAAATCAGTTTCTCTCTGCCCCAGGGCAAGTTTGCCGGCCTCGAAGATCCTCGCTGGACAGAGTTTCTGACCGATCCTTTTGCCGATCGCTGGGGGCCGATGTCCACGCCGGTCCCGCCGCGGCTGCGTGCTTTTCTTGCGGCCAAAGTCGGAACTGATGCGGCGGCCACGCACTACGAGCATGCTGTTGCCAGTCGCGAAGCCTTTCGTACGCTGGTCGAACAGGACATGCAGATCATGCAGCAGACGCCGGCCACTTTCACGTATTACATGAACTTTGGCTTTGAGGTGACTGACGGCTACGGTCGCCTGCTGTGCATGCTCAACCGCAATCAGCCCAGCGCCACTGTGCCGACTCCCCGACCGCCGTCCTACAACCTGCGTATGCTGGAACGCGGACGCGCATTTCCCTACTTCATCTGGCCCAATATCAATCCGTGGGACAGACCGGAGACTGTGGAGGAAGCTGTGATTCCGCCGGGAAAGGCGCGGGAGATGGCAGAGAATGACCGAGAACTGAAAACGGCCCGAGCGGCCGTGCGGCAGGCTCGCCAGCAGCATCTGGGTATCTTCGATATGCTGCGACCACTGCTGCTGGAACCGTTCGAGCTGCGGAATCTTTCGCGGCGAGCCGCGGCGTCCAGATATCTGATTGATCTCACATCCGACAGCGACACGCTGCTGCATCCACTGAACTACCCGGCAGTGGCGTTCCCGGAAGATCGTCTGTGGATTCCCGGCGCGTACGTGCCGCTGTTCCAGAAATCCGGCTGGAAGGTGCAGGCCGAGCCGGCATGAGCATCGCCCTGTCACAGCACACGACGACTCCGGCTGACTGGCAGCCGGCTGCTCAGCAGACACTTCGGCTCGCGGGCCTGCCGGAATCGTGGCGTGCCGACGTCGGCATCGTGCTGGGATCGGGACTGGGGGCGGCGGCCGAGCACATCGCAGAGGGCGACAGTTGCGAACTGCGGATGGGGGAAATTCCTGGCCTCGCAGCTCCGCACGTGGCCGGACATCGTGGTCGCTGGCTGTTTGCTCGCTGCGGGCGGCATCGAGTGATCGTGCAGCAGGGACGCATCCACTCGTATGAAGGACATTCCACCGCCGCGATCACCGCGCACATCCGGCTGATGGCCGCCCTCGGCATCCGCACGCTGATTCTGACGAATGCCGCTGGTGGCATCCGCCGTGAATTCCGGCCCGGAGAATTCATGGCGATCATTGATCACCTGCGTGCTCCCCACGCGGGCTTTCCTGCCTGGTCTGAGACTGTCGCAGCAGACTGCGCCAGAATGCAGTCCGGACCGCAGCGCGGGCCGTGGGAACCCTGTCTGATCAGGACGCTGCTCAGCGTTCCCACCAGTCTGCACATTCATCAGGGAGTGTATGCCATGATGCCAGGACCAGCCTATGAAACTCCTGCAGAAGTCCGGATGCTGCAGACTTTGGGAGCTGATGCTGTGGGCATGAGCACAATTCCGGAAGCCCTCACCGCGGCCGACTGCGGTGTGCAGGTGCTTGGACTGTCATGCATCACCAACATCGCCTGCGGTCTCAGCAGCAGCCCGCTCAGTCACGCAGAGGTCACCGCCACAGCACTGACTGTGGAATCCCAGCTTGGAACTTTGCTCCGCGACTTCCTGCACAGACTCTGAATGGCGTTGACAGTAATTGCGAATGTTGAGATTTCCGTTTCCGTCGGCTTGTCCCTCAGCGGTGGACGGTGAGAATTCTCTATGCAGTTTTCCTGACCACCTGTTGTCCGCTCCACTCTGTTCCCGGCAGGATGCCGGGGGATGATTCTCAATGACCAGCTCCGCCACCGGTGCCACGCAGTTCAGCCCCGCCGAACTTGCTTCATTCCAGCGCGATGGATTCTTCGTTGCCAGGGCACTGATGCCCGACAGCTATCTGCAGCGGATGCGTCAAATCACCGAGCGTGACCTGGCTGCACATCAGGGCGATATCGAATACGAAGCCCAGCTGCACTATCCGGGAGCTCCGGATTCGATGGACAGTGAAGGTGGTCGCACCATTCGCCGGCTGCGTCAGGCTGTCAGTCGCGATCCCGTGTTCCTGCAACTGGTCAAAGAGCCGTTCCTGCTGCAGCGACTGCAGCAGCTGCTGGGACCGCACGTCGTTATGCCACTGGCCCACCACAACTGCATCATGACCAAGCAGCCGCGGTACAGCAGCGACACAGGCTGGCACCAGGACACTCGCTACTGGTCGTTTTCCGACGGTCATCTCGTCAACATCTGGATTGCGCTGGGACCGGAAGATCTGCACAACGGCTGTCTGCAGGTGCTGCCCGCCACGCATCATGCTCAGGCCAGCCGCGAACTGCTGGACGAAGCACAGTTTCTGAGAACCGATCTGCCGCAGAACCAGCCCCTGCTGCAGACAGCCGTCCCGGTTCCGCTGCAGCCCGGCGACGTGCTGTTCTTTCACGCCCGCTGCTTCCACGCAGCCACCCGCAACTATTCGCAGAACACCAAACAGTCGGTCGTCTTCACCTTCCGTTCACTCGAAAATCACCCGATGCCCGGCTCTCGCTCCGCCATCCTTCCGGAACTCCTGCTGTCCTGATCCATACTTTCCATGCAGGAATCACACGTCACTTATAGGCCTCGTCTGTGTGTTCCGAGTATTCCGGGGCTCAAAAAACGCCCGGTGCAGTTGGTTCGTGAATCTCCGTATTCGGCCGCGGTCCGAAAGCACCAGTGACTGCCCCCGGCCCCCACAGGTAGGAGATCGTGCAGCTTTCAAGTCGAATGGCAATCAGGGATTAGTGAGCGGGGACACAGCCAGTGAGCGGGGACACAGCCAGTGAGCGGGGACACAGCGTCGTTCACTGTGGGCGCGATCCAGTGCAAGGAAAGTCTTCTATACCATCCAGTGGTGCGAGAGTTATTTACTTGCCTACGAAACTTTTTTATTGACCCAGGCATCCCACCCTGTACACTGGACTCCTGAATCGTTCCCAGTCTCCCGTACTTTGCCGTGTGTTGAGGTGCCCCATGGCACGATTGGCCCGAGTGGAAGTCTTTGCCACAGACGAAGTTGCGATTGTTCATGTGATGAATCGCACCGTGCGCCGCTGTTTTCTGCTCGGTTATGATCCGATCACCGGCAGAAACTATGACCACCGCAAGGTCTGGATCGACGAACAACTCGCCGATCAGGCCAGACACTTCGGCATTGATTTGTTGTGCCAGGCAATCATGTCGAATCACCTGCACCTGGTGCTGCGATCCCGCCCGGATGTGGTACAGGAATGGAGCGATGAGGAAGTCGCTCGTCGCTGGCTGATGTTGTGCCCCGAGCGACGGGATGAAAATCGCCGTCCGATGGAACCCACGGAATTCGAGATCAACAGAATCGTGAACGACAGGGAAAAACTGGCAAGTCTGCGCAGTCGCCTCAGTGATATTTCGTGGTGGATGCGACTGCTCTGCCAACACATTGCTCAGCGGGCAAACAGGGAAGACGGCGAAGTGGGCAAATTCTGGCAGGCTCGCTATCGAGCTGTTCGCCTGCTCGATGAGATTGCGATTTTGTCGTGCGCGGCATATGTGGATTTGAATCCGATTCGCGCTGCGATGGCGCAAACTATTGACGCTATTGACTTTACGTCCGCACAGAAGAGATTGCTGGACCTTACCATGGGATCGCAGAATCTGACTCATCCGGAGTCCGCAGCGGTAGAAGGCCGCCCCGTCACAACGCCTCGGACACTCACGAAGAATTATCGCTCTGACGTTGGTCTGCGATCGTCGCAGCATCTGGCACCAGTGGAACTGAACGAACGCAACGGGTTGCCGGGGCCCGACGCAAATCGTGATGGCGTGCGGTGCAGCAATAAGGGATTTCTGCCGATGTCGACGACGCAGTATTTGTCGCTGTTGGATTGGACAGCGCGGCAGCGACGAGCGGCGAAGGCGGGCAGGACGCCGAAGCAGATCAGGCGCCTGTTCAAGCGTTTGGAAATCTCCGCGGCTGCGTGGAACGAACTGGTTCGCAACTTCGGCCGATTGTTCAGCCTCGTCGCCGGCAAACCTGCGATCATTGACAGCCACCGATCTCGAGCAGGTGGGCATCGCTACAAGGCCCGACCAGCCGCTCGCGATCTGCTGGCCAGAGTCTGAGAACTCAGAGTCCTCGACGGCGATCTTTGTTGCCGCCTCGCGCTGGACGAACCCCCGCTTGCATCGTGCGGACGGCCTGAATGAGGCCCCCCCGGCAAACAATGACCACGGGGCCACGCATGTCGCGACGCCGCCAGTCGGCAGTACCGCCGCATAAGTGAATAATCAGACTCTGCGGCAGCTCACCGCCGAATTGCAAGTCTTTGAGTTTAGTAACGATTCTGCCGCCTGGAATGCATGAGACCGAGGACTCGCTCGCGACTAAACTGCTGTGTCCCCCGCGTTCTCTCGTGGCGTTCTGATTCTGTGTCCCCGTCCCCTGACAGACATGTCCCCGTCCCGGACACCTGTGTGTCCCCCGCGGGGACACCCCCCGACACCGGCGTTCTCGCCGCCTCACCGGAT
>VFQS010001943.1_pt1 | contig 17794 bp, 12 predicted proteins | sample 3512361 | NCBI WGS metagenome assembly VFQS01 (sample SAMN10412375, study PRJNA504923) | tailings metagenome | isolation source: Relicate 1 Philex TSF3 active mining | place: Philippines
ACCAAGTTCATTGTTGGTCGCATAGGTGATGTCGCTGTCATAAGCGGCACGGCGTTCATGCTCGGACATGTTCGGAACAACCACACCTGTGGTCAGCCCAAGAAAGCCGTAAATCTTGCTCATCCATTCGGCGTCACGGCGTGCAAGATAGTCGTTCACGGTTACAACATGCACACCCTTGCCTTCGATAGCGTTCAGATAGCACGCCAAAGTCTCGGTCAGTGTCTTGCCTTCGCCCGTGCGCATTTCGGCAATCTCGCCACGATGGAGCACGATACCGCCGACCATCTGCACATCGAAATGGCGCATACCCATGACACGCTTCGACGCCTCACGAACTGTCGCAAATGCCTCAGGTAAAATATCATCCAGCGTTTCGCCGGCGGTCAGGCGGTCACGGAAAATCTGGGTCTGCCCTTTCAACCGCTCATCATCCATGACCAAAATTTGGTCTTCGAGCGCGTTGATCTTGTCGACGATCTTCATGATCGATTTGACGTAACGGTCGTTGGACGAACCGAAAATGGCTTTGGCAATTCCGCCGAGCATAAGTAATTCCTTTGAAATCATTTGGGAGACGCGCGCAAGTTGGCGCGGAATAGGGTATAAAAAAAGGTGCACCGCAGCGGGTGCGGAACCCCTACCCTAAAATAATATCGTGCCGATAAACGGGTGTGTCGGGTGCCAATGCGACGAAGGCGATGCTGCCTTCGACGGGCATCAAATGCACGCGCGCAGTTGGCGTCACATGCACCGGCTGCTCAAACGCTGTATCGGCTTCCTGCGCAGAAGCGTCGACATAAGCCTGAACGGCGGCCAAATCCACTGACATGGACGATGAAGAAACGGGGCGCGCAGCCTCCGCAGCGGAAAATCCGCTCAACATCGCCAGTAAGTAAATCAATATGCGCATATATGGCCCTGTTAGGTGCTACGGCAGATATAGGGGACCAAATCCTGTTCGTCTATCCCGAAGCGACCTGTCTATTTAACATCTTGCACTTCAACTGTGGTCTTGGTCGTTACCCTGCGAGCCACAGGCTTACCATTCTCATCGGAATATGGTGCCAATTTTACCTTCAATTTGCAAATCGCATCCGGCGCAAAATTCGGTGGGCCTATCGTACTTTCCCCGCTGCAGTCTGTTATGCTGCCATCTGCAGCTACTGTGAATGATAAAGATGACTTACCCGCTTTGGGCAGAAGCGATGAAGGTATGACGACCGGGATAGGAGGAGCTGAAGGCTCACCCGGGAGACGCCAATTGAGTTCGGTTTGTACACGGCCTGCAGTTGGCTGCCCTGCAAAATCAAGCGCGGGTTGAAACTTTGCGCGTTCGGATGCCCTTTTGCATGACGCGGTGTCTATATCTTTATGCGTACTGCTCTCAATAACCTTGCATCCCTCGATCAAACCAGTTGCTGAAACTGCTAATTCAATAGTCACCTTCCCCTGACGTTGTTCCGCTAAAGCCTTTTGCGGAAAATCTACTGGCAAAATTTTTGCCCATGCACTGCCTTGCATTGCCGGGCCGCGCGGAAAACTGATTAAGGGGACAAAGCTCGGAATCTGCCAACGAACGCGATTGGCATATTTGCCAATTGTTGGACTGCCGTTTGCGTCGAGGGCGGGCGCAAAACGTCCACGACGTTTAACATTTGTGCATGTTGCCACGTCGAGATCAGATGAACCGCTGCTCGAAGTAATCACGCAGTCCGTCACGCGGCCGTCGGGGCCAACGGTCACGCCAAAACCCGTCGTACCTTCCAACTGTTTTTGAAGCGCTATAGAAGGATAGTCAGCAGTGCTCACCCATGCGCCCGGGTTTCCCCTCGGCTTAGGGTCCGACTGTCTTGAGGAATTTGGGACCGTGGGGGCCATGATAACGGGCGAAGGCGGCGCAGGTTTTTCGGCGTTTGTTTCGGCCACGATTGATGCTAGCGCCAACACCGAATAAAAAAGCATGTCTTTGTTCTCCCTGATCTGACGGGAGTTTAGCAAAAGGTTTCTTAAGTGTTAGTAAAATCACCGCTCGCCAAACCATTTCCCAACATGCCCGAAATAGCGGGTGCAACGCCCCGTGTGGCGCGGGCTGGGTATAAGGATTGGGGTCGCTGCGACTTAAGCTATATCGCGCTGGACGAAGGTACAACGGTCGCTGGCGTTACGACACAAAATATATGCTGCTCTGCTGAGGTCGACCTTTGCCGTGCGAATTTGGCGCATGGCCGCGCGCGCGCTTTGGTAGTAAATGCCGGGAACAGCAACGCCTTCACCGGACAGCGCGGGAAGGACGCAGTAGACGCAATTACCGCGCAAGTTGCAGGTCATTTGAACTGCGATGCTACGGAAATTTTCGTTTCGTCCACCGGTGTTATTGGCGTTCCCCTGCCCATCGACAAAGCGGTGTCTGGATTGCGCGCTGTTTTTGGTGCGGCGCCGTGCAGTTGGGAAGATGTGACGCACACGATCGGAACCACCGACACCTTTGCCAAAGGCGCAACCGCGAGCGCGATGGTTGATGGCCGCAAAGTCCAGCTCGTGGGCATCATCAAGGGTTCAGGCATGATCGCGCCCGACATGGCCACTATGCTTGGCTATATTTTCACCGACGCCGCTGTCGACGCCGCTTTTTTGCAGCAGATGTTATCGGCTTCTAACAAAACAAGCTTCAGCTGTATCACCGTCGACAGCGACACATCGACCAGCGATACCGTGTTGGCATTTGCAACGGGCAAAGCAGGCAATAGTCCGCTTACGTCTTATGACGATGCTGGCGCGGACGCGTTTGCTGCGGCGCTGAATGACATCTGCCGTCAACTCGCGCATCTGGTTGTCCGCGATGGCGAAGGCGCGCAGAAGTTTATCGAAATCAACGTGTTCGGCGCTGCGAATGATGACAGCGCGCGGCGGATAGGCTTGGCCATTGCCAATTCACCCTTGGTCAAAACCGCAATTGCCGGTGAGGATGCCAATTGGGGCCGCGTCGTCATGGCGGTTGGCAAAGCGGGAGAGCCTGCAAACCGCGACAGCCTATCCATCAGTTTCGGGGCGACGCAAGTTGCGCGCAATGGCCTAGCGGTCGCCGGATATGATGAAGCGCCGGTAGCGCAACATCTTAAGCAGAATGAAATTCAAATCGGCGTTGATCTTGGTATCGGGGCCGGGCGTGCAACGGTCTGGACCTGCGACCTAACCCACGGCTACATCAGCATCAACGCCGATTATCGAAGTTAAAGCGCAGCTTCCAACCAACTTTTCAGCTGAGCCTTTGGCGCAGCGCCAACTTTCGTGTCCGCAATTTCGCCGCCTTTGAACAGGATCATCGTTGGGATGCCGCGCACGCCATATTTTGCTGGCGTATCGGGATGATCATCGATGTTCAGTTTCACGATCTCGACCTGACCAGCGAGCTCTTCGCTGATTTCTTCAAGGCTTGGGCCAATCATTTTGCATGGACCACACCATTCGGCCCAAAAATCGACCAATACGGGTTTGCCCGATGCCAGTACTTCTGATGCGAAATCATTATCGCCTACGGATTTGGTAGCCATGTTTATCTCCTTTGTTGCACCCCATGTATGCCCACCGCCAAATGCTGACAAGCGCCAAGGCAGATAGTTTTTGTTCTGCCGTCAAGAGGTAGGATAATAAGGTGCCAATATCTCGTCCGAAAGCGTGATAAACCGGGGTGCGTGCGTAAACAGCAAAGCGACCTCAATTTTGCAATCGGGGAAAATCGTCTGCAGCGCTGCGCGATAATGTGCCATTTGGCGCACATGCGGAACGGGGACGCTATGTGCATCGCCGGGGACGCTTCGGCCCGTTTTAAAATCAACCGCGCGCACCAATCCGGGTTCGACGAGCAGCCGGTCGATGCGGCCATTGATAACGGTTTCGCCCACAACAGCCACAAGCGGAACCTCAGCGCGCGCAAGCGGACCGAAAAAGGCCGCCCAGGCCGGATCACTGATAACTGCGTTCACTTCGGCCAACAACAAAGCGGGATCGATATCGTCATTTCGTTCCTGAACTGCCAGCCATTGCGCCGCCGCTTTGAGCGACTCGCTATCCGTGATGCGTTCGAACAAAGCGTGGATCAGTTTCCCACGATTGGCGGCTTTGCGCATCGCTGCGTTTGCAGGGGCATCGCCATAATCGTCATCGTCAAGCCGCGATGGCACCAACGGACGTGGTGGGCGCTGCTCCATCGGCGCAGGCGCGAATAGCCATTCGGGGCTGGCTGGCGGAGGTACCGTCGGCGACTGCTTTTCCGCAGACGTTACCGGCGCCACCATCGACGCGCCTTCAGCGCCCACATGGCGCATCACCCTGCCCCAGCGCGGATCATCTTCCCAACTGCAACCAAGCGCCGTCATGCCTTTTTCAATCGCGGCGCACCAGCTTTCGGCAGGTGCCTCGCCCTTGCGGCTAATGCCCAACGACCCCGCCATAATCAGCCGCTCCTCCGCGCGCGTGATGGCGACATATAACAACCGCTTATGCTCCTGCAGTTCGCGGGTTCTCTGCATATCGACAATGTCTTGCAAACGCCCTGATTGCTCGCTTTTGCGAATGGGCAGCAACGGCGTGCGTTGCCCCTCGTCCATCAACAGTTCAACCGACTGATCGGGCTTTTTTGTGGGATCAGACGTAATGTCCGCCAAAATGACCACGGGTGCTTGCAAGCCCTTGGCACCATGAACGGTCATGACGCGGACTTCCTTGGTGCTGTTGTCACTTTCGCGTTTGATTTCAATTTCGCCGCGGTCGAACCACGCCATGAACTTTTGCAGGCCACCGCCATGCTGTTGTTCGAACTGAAGTGCTGAGTTCAACATTTCTTCGATAGGGACCAAAACCTCGCGTCCCAAACGGGCGGTAAATTTGCGTCGCGCGCCAATGGGTCCGGACAAAATTTGCTCGAGGAAATGATACACGGTCGTGAAATCAGCTGCGGCCAGCATATCGCGCAAAGGCGCAAGATCATCCGCAAGTTCGGGCTTCACACGAATATGCTGCCACAGGCTGCCTTCGCGATCGCCGACATAGCCGTATGCCAGCAACTGTTCCTGCGTCCACCCGATGATGGGCGATACCAGCAAGCACGCAAGGCTCAGGTCGTCATTCGGTTGAAGCACAAATTTGATTGCCGCCAGCAGGTCTTGCACCACCAATGGCTGCAAAAGCTTCAGCCTGTCGATGCCCGCAACCGCGACGTTGCGTTCGTGCAATTGCGCAACCAGCAACGACGCCATGTCACCGCGGCTGCGCAGCAGGAACATGATGTCGCCCGGCTCCAAATGACGCCCCTGGCTTTCCAACCAAGGCTTCTCGTCAATGAGCGCTTTTGCATGATCGGCCAATCGTTCCGCCAGTGCGCGCTTTTCGTCGCTGAACCAGTCTTCCTCCTCATCCGACGCATCGCTGTCGCCCGCTGCGTTCGGCTTTGCGGATATGGGCTGCAAAAGCTCAACCATGCCGATGTCCGGTTTTTCGCTGTAATGCGGGTCAATGATATCGGTGATGCCAAATTCGGCAGAACTAGACTCGTCGATAACGGCGTTTACAAAATCGAGTATCGGCGCGGTCGAACGGAAACTGCGCGACAAGGTGAGCCGTTTCAGTTCGCTGCCGGCGGCATCAATGCGTTCGGCAAAATAGCGTCCCGCTTCCTCATAACGTTCAGGTGCAGTCCCCTGAAATCCGTATATCGCTTGTTTGAAATCGCCGACGGAAAACAGCGTGCGGTTTTTTTCGGGGTTGGCACCCATGCCGCTGTAAAAATCGTCACTCAGCGCACTGATGATATCCCATTGCGCTTTGTTGGTGTCCTGCGCCTCATCCACTAAGATATGGTCGATCTGCTTGTCGAGTTTAAACCGGACCCATTGCGCCATTTGGCCATGCTGCAAAAGTTCGGCGGTACGCCGGATCATATCGTCAAAATCAACCGCACCGATGGCATGTTTGGCGCGGCTATATTGCGCCGCAAATTCCTTGCCGATGCACAATGCCCGCGCCAGCCTGTCGGCATATTGCGCACGTGTCACTTCGCCCAATAGTTGCTCTGTCCAGTTGAACATTTCGAGCGCATGTTCGGCATAGACCTCCGTCGTCGGCGTATGTCCGCGCGTCGAAATCTGGGGATCACCCTTGGCCGTTGACCAACAGTGATGGAGATCGAGCAAGAGCGCCGCGCGTTCCGTCGGTGTTCGCGATAGCCAATCCTGAAGGACTGCTGCACGTTTTCCGCCGCGGCTATCTGCATTGTTATTGCCCCACAAACGGTTGGCATCGATGATCGCCTGTAATGTCGCGCGTGGAATGCGCGCATCGGCAAAGGCGTCTTCCAACATATCCTCAACAGGGCCATCAAAATGAACGCCTGCCAATCGCCGTGCCCAGACCACCGCGCCGGCGTCATTGGGGATCATGGTCATGACATCCGGCGATGCCGCCGCTCGGTGCAGGAACCGCAGCGCAGCGTCCTCACCCATATTCAGGGAAAGTTCCTGCAGGTCCGTGACCATTTTCGTATCGCCGCGCGCTTCGGCTTCAAGCACGAGATTTACCAATGCTTCGCGCAACAATTCTTGCTGCTCGCGCCCTTCAATGGGTTTAAATCCCGGAACCAATCCGGCTTCCTCGGGGAAGCTGCTTAGCAACGACTGGCAGAAACTATGGATGGTCAGTATTTGTAAGCCGCCGCCGGGCGCGTCCAACACCTTGGCAAAAAGCTGGCGTGCACGTTTTCGGGCATCTGGTCCCGCGTTCGCGCCAATGGCTTCAAGGTCGCGAAACAGCGCTTTATCTTCGCGCTGCACCCAAGACGCCAAAAGCTCATTAATCCGGTCCGCCATTTCGGACGCGCCAGCCTTTGTGAAGGTGATGCACAACAGATTTTCAGGTTCAACGTCGCTTTCCAAAAGCAACCGGATCACGCGCGCCGTTAAGACCTGCGTTTTGCCGGTTCCAGCAGAGGCACTCAGCCAAATATTATCACCGGGGATGACGGCGCTGCGCTGCGCCGGAATGAGTGGCTTTAGCGTCGGTGATTCAGAGGTCATGCCTGTTCCTCCGAAATCGACTGCCGGCCATTCCATTCCTGCAACCGCATCAATTGGTCATAGTCACCATAATGCGCAAATTCGGGATGCAGCTTTGCGGTGAAGGGCGCGTCGCCCAAAATCCATTGCGCGATAGCCTCTTCTGCTTGGGCCACCGCAAAGGCCACAAAGTCGGTGCTCACAGGCTTGTTATCGCTCGGCCGCGTGCTCGTCGGGACTGCGATGTAACCAAAGCCTTTGTCTTTGTTTTTCGCAAGGCTCCAATATTCAAACTTGGTCGCGTGGCCGTCCACACCTTTGATCGCCATCTGCTCGGCCATATAGCCGATGAGGCCAAGCTGGAGGGCAAAGCCCGCATTCACTTGCTTGGTCGATGGTGGCGTGCCCGTCTTGTAATCAACGATCACCAGACTTCCGTCCGCAAGCCGGTCAATCCGGTCGACGCGCCCATTCACGGTGATGCCCATGATGTCGACCTTGCCGGCTTGTTCGGCCACCGCAACAACCCGCCCGTGGTCATGCATCTGCTTTTTGGTTTCTTCGGCCACCCAGCGCAGGCCAGCGGCAATGCGTGGTTGCCACAAGGCACGTAACAACGGATCCGTTGCCTCTTGCGCCAGCAAGTCATCGACACGCTGCACGAGCTTATCCACGGCACAATTGTCTTGTTTGAACCACTGTTCCAACAGGTCATGCACCAACGATCCGCGCCACGCAAAGCTCGGTTCGGCATCGACCTTTTCCAGCACACGCAGGCCGAGAATGCGTTTCGCATAAAATGAATAAGGATCGGACTTTAGCTGGTCAAAATCCGTAACGGACAGGCTAACCAATCGCTGCTGCGCCGAGGGACGCGGCAACGGTCGGCTTTCAAACGGAACCTTATGGGCGGGTTCATCCAGCTGCGCTGCCAACGCAAGCGACTGTTGGTCCTGCTCCAGCTCGTCCGCCGTCAGCGCCTTTATCCGCAGCAAAAAGCGTGAGGCAACGGTTGGCCCGCCACGGTCACGCCGCGCACGTGTTAACAGCACTTCGCGACCGCCCAATGCGGTCGCAAGATCATGCGCCGACAATCCGATATTCCGGTCCAAGGTTGGCAGTTTCAAATGCCGCCGGATGGCGGGCGCCAGCCAAGGGTCCGGCTGCGCTATTTGCGGCCATGTCCCCTCGTTCAACCCAGAACAGATGATGAGGTCCGCCTGCTGCAATCGTGCTTCCAACAGGCCGTAAATGGCCACACGCGGATGTCCGCCATATGGGGGGCGCACCACCGCGCAGGAGAAGATTTCGTTAAACGTCGCCGCCAACCCAGTGGCATCGATACGGCCAAGCGTCGACAGGTCGCCGCCGCTGACTTCTTCCCACATCCGCCCAAGTTCGCGGCCACTTGCCCCGCGCCACACAGCGCCGTCAGTCAAATTCGTCGCAACATCGCGCAGTGCATCGATGATGAAACTAAAGGGTTGCCCATCGACATTTTCAAGCGGCGCAAGGATTTGAACAAAGCCCTGCCACCATTCAACCAGCTCTGGCTTCACTTTACGGGCATTTTCCAACCGCCGCGTAATGGCACCCAGCCCGACGCCGTTGGCGGTTCCCCGCAATTCGAGATCTAACAGCCGCACCTTATCCAGCCAATCGAGCCTGTCGGGCCCTGCAAACACCAGCGGGTGCTTGGCAATCGCTAGTACCGATGTTCCGGAAAACCGGCCTGAAATCGCGTCAACCAACGCGAGCGCCAGCGAGCCATTTGCCGTTTGCAAAAGCGGTATACCCGCGCTGTCGTCGACATATATGTCCCAACGACGCAATTGCGCCGCAACGCGGACCGCGAGCTCACGGTCAGGGGTAATCAACGCGATCCGCTTTTCGGCTTGCTCCAGTTCGCCGCGAATGCGCACCGCAATGGCCTTTGCTTCCAGCGCGCTATCGTCAGCCTCAAACCATTGCGTATGTGATAGTGCCTTGCGCGCAGGTGCGAGTTCTTGCCAACCCACGCTATGTTCAGGAAGGCAGAAAATTTCCGAAATGGTGTCGGCTACGCGTCCAACGCGTGCCGTTGGCAAGACGTCGATTTCGCTTCGGTCAATACCCATGAGATCGAGCAAATGTTTCAGGTGGAATTGAGGGTGCACCTCAAAATTCCGGCGGCGCGTTGGCACATTATCAGGTTCAACTGCGGCAGACAGACTGTCCCAGCGATCCGTAGCCAAGTCGAGGTCCACACCGGGCAGGATGACATGGCCATTTGGAATGAGGGCCACACGGCGCAGCAATTTTGCGACCGCTTTCGCCGACGTGGTAATGCCTACCGCAATGATCGGCATGTCAAAACTGCTTTCAGCCAGACGGCGTTCCAACCCGGCCAGAAGCTTGTTTCGGCGTTCGGCAGGCCCCATCAATTTTCGCGCAGTAAGTTCGGCGCGATAGGCGGGCAAGATCGTCAAAAGCTGACCATAAGCACGTTGCCAATGCCCGGCGAGGTCAGCCTCGATTGCAATGTCTGACAACGCATCAAAATCGACCAAATCGACCTCAAGTTCATCAATGAGCTCGGCCAGTTTGCGCGCCAAACGCAAAGCTTCAGCGGACGATAGAAATGTGCCCTGCGGCCGATGCTCCTGCGCCAAGCGCGCCAACAGCATCAGCCGGTCAAACGATCCAATGACGGGCCAAATGGTGTCTTCTGACGATATGGGATCCAGCAATGGCCCCAATGCCTCGTCAAGTTGCATATCGCCCACCGCCACCATGCGCGGCAAAAGCAAACCCGGTACGGCTTGCCGGACGAACGCCTCTGTCATCGCCTTGATGGCGGGGTTATTTGGCAACAGCAATATTGTGCTGCTAACCGTGAGCGGGTCCTGCCCCGATGTCTGCAATATCCATTGCGCAGTTACGTCGCACAAGTCGTTCCCAAGCGGGACGTTAAAAACGCGCACGCGCTGCGCCGTGGCGTTAACAGGCGCCATGCAGCCCCAAACGTTCTTCGGTGGCGGCAATTGCCGCGGGATAGCCTACATCAAACCACATTCCTTCGTGCACCAACCCCATGCACCGGCCCTCTGCAATCGCGCGATCCCAAAAGACGTTGGTCGAAAAAACGTCCGACGGTGGGTCAACAATCAGCTTCTTGGAAAGCAGCTGAATACCTGTCCAGACATAAGGCGCAGGTGCGTCACCCACGCGACGCGACAGCCGGCCATCTGCATCCATGTGAAAATCACCAATGCCCTGACTGTTATAGGCTGTCGCCAAAGGCACCAGCAGCATCAGCACATCCATGCGTGCAGCATCCCATTGCGCCATCAGGCGCGAGATCGCATTCTCTCCGTCGTTGGTCCACCAATTGTCCGCATTCACGCAGATGAAGGGATCGTCGGAAATCATCGGCAATGCCTGAACCAGCCCGCCGCCTGTATCGCGCAGCAAATCGCGCTCATCGGATATAGACACGTCAAAATCCGTCGCATGGGCGGCAAGATGCGCTTCAATCTGGTCGGCGCGATAATGTGCGTTCACGACAATCTTGCCAACGCCGGCATCACGCAAATGATCCAGAACATGGTCGAGCAAAGCAACGCCGCCAACCTCAACCAATGGCTTTGGGCGGTCAGCGGTCAGCGGCATCATCCGCGTCCCCTTACCCGCAGCCATAATCATTGCGGTGTTCACATGCTTAACCATGCGTAATGTCTAATGGGCTAAGGCTGCGGACTTCGGTGGGTATCTGGGCATCGAACCATTGCTTGACGTTCGCCAGTGCGGGGTGCGCCAAATCGCGTTCCAGCAAACCCCACATGCGTGGCAAGAAGGATAGATATTTCTCCTTACCATCGCGCTTCCACAGCCGCGTAAATATGCCGATAATTTTGGTATTCCGCTGCGCACCCAGCAACGCATAATGCGCATCAAAGTCAGGCCCCGGATTGGCCGCCGTCAGATAATAAGCCAGCATGTCAGCCTCAAGCTCTGGACGGACATCGCGCCGCGCGTCTTGCAACAACGATACCAGATCATATGCAGGATGCCCCACCAGCGCATCTTGAAAATCAATGATGCCTTGTTCGCCGTCATCAAGCAGCATGATGTTTTCGGCATGATAATCCCGCAAGACTGTAACATCTTGGCAGGACGCCAATGGAGCAAGCGCATCAACCCACATCTGGTCAAATGCGTTCGCGTCACAGGAAAGCCCCATCGCCGGCATATACCATTCGGTGAGCAACTGCACTTCGCGCAGATAGGTCGCCATGTCATAGGGTTGCGCCTGCGCTGCAGGGGTGCCTGCCAATCGCACAATCGTATCAATTGCCGCGCGGTATATTTTGGCCTCATCCTCTGGATGATCATCGAGATGTTCGCGCATCCTGCGGTCACCAAAATCTTCAAGCAATACCAGTCCACGGGTCAGGTCCGTGCCGTAAATCTCTGGCGCCCGAAATTGATGCGCCGTCAAATATTGGGCAATATCGAGGAAGGGTTGCGGATCTTCATGCGGCGGCGGCGCATCCATCAATATGGCTTTGCCCCGCGTCGCGGAATTCACACGGAAATAGCGCCGGAAAGACGCATCGCCCGCCACCGGAGATATCTGCGCATCAGTCCAGCCATGGCGCGTCAAAAATTCGTCCAGTCCAGCGGGCGGAACCATATCAGTTACGGGTGTCATCATTATCCATTTTCAAAATCAAAATTCTGCTGCCGTCCGCTTGCGGTACGATATCGATTACATGGCTAGGCCGCACATAGCCGCCGCCAAAGCGTTCCGCCCACTCCACCAATGTGACGCGATCGCTGCGTTCCGCGATGAGCCCTAATTCGTCCAAATCGTCGATATTGTCCAAGCGATACAAATCGACATGGGCAACGGCAACCAAAACCTCTGGCGGGTCATAGCTATGCACAATGGCATAGGATGGGCTCGCCACTTCACCTTCAAAGCCAAGGCCTGCCAATATGCCCGCGCACAATACGGTCTTTCCAGCGCCCAGCGGCCCGTTGATCGCGACCCAATCGGATGGCGACAATGTTTTCGCCAGCTCGCGACCATATTCCCGCATATCCAAATCGGTCGCAATGATCATGGCCGCGGCAACACCATGATAACGGTCGTACCTTCGCCCGGCGCAGAATGCAGTTGCAACGTCCCACCATGCGATTCAATAATTTGACGCGCCAAAGGCAAGCCTAAACCCTGCGTGATTGAACCGTTGCTATCCAACCTTTTTGGAACCGCATTGTCGGACGAGACGCGCAGGACGTCTGCTTCGCCCATACCCGGCCCATCGTCTGACACAACGAGTTCAAGCGCATCGCCTTGCCAACGTGCAAGCATTACAACCTGACCACCGCTTTCATTATACCGGATCGCATTGTCCAAAACTTGGCCGACCGCTTGCGTAATCCGTTTCGGATCATGCGCCATCTCTCCAGCACCATTGTCCAAATCGACTTGCAAATCGACCTCAGCCGCCTGTGCCATCGCCGCTTTGCTGTCCACGATTTGCGCAACTAATGTTGGAACATCAATCTGTTCGAGCGCAAGCGGCAACGCGCCCGCTTCAATCTGGCTATAATCCAGAACGGTGTTAATCTGGTCGGACAAGCGATCAGCGGATTGCAGAATGGCCTCCACATATTCTTTCGCCTGATCGCTAAGTTCGCCAGCAATGCCTGCCTTTAGCAAGTCTGCAAATCCACTGATGGACGTGAGTGGCGTACGGAATTCGTAGCTCATATTTGCAAGGAATTTGCCCTTAATCGCATCAGCCTCCTGCAAGGCGCTATTCCGGTCGCGCAGTGCTTGCTCGATTTTAAGGTTGTTCGACATATCCAACATCGTGAACAGCGTATTGCCGTCGGGTAGCGGTACCGTCGCAATCTGGAACATACGTCCGTCGGCGAAGACCGCTTTGCTCTTGTGCCGTTCGCGGTTTGACGACGTCGTCCGGATCAGTTCATCCAAGATGCTAATCTGCGCTGGCTTTTGCAAATGCCGGGCGAGCGAGGGCAATATTTCATCCAAACGCGGATGTTGAAGCAGCAAGTCGTCGTTCAGTTCCCATGTTTCGGCAAATAAGCGGTTCCAGATGCTAAGCCGCCCGTCCGCCGAAAACACCGCAATCGCTTCGAACAAATTGTCAAAGGTCGCGGTCCGCACACGCAGCAATATGTCGCGCGCGCTAGCCAGTTGCGCCTGTTCGGTGCGGTCTTCAAAAATCAACAACAGACCGCCGTCCGGAATTGGCTGCGCGAGCACCCGCAAATGCGTTCCGTCCGGCAGCAGCCAGTTTTCTTCGGTGGGATCAGACGATCTAAACCAATCTTCACGTTCCTGACGCCACGCTGGAAAGTCCCTGACCTCCGGCACCTTCCCGTTTTCGCGCATCCGGTCCAGCACACGCGCAAATTCGGGCTTTTCAGACAGCCATTGGTCCCGGAAAGTGAACAGGCTTTGGAAGGGCAAATTTGCGAAGCTCAACCCTCGGCGCGCGTCAAACTGGGCAACGCCTGCGGACATCATGTTCAAAAGGTCGCGCTGTGCTTCCGAAAGTTCTCGCACCTCCGACCTGGCATCAATCAAATCCTGAACATCGATTGCCAGCCCTGCAACGCCCGATTGACCCAAGGGGATATCAAACACGCGCAACTGACGCCGTTCCCCATTCAACGTGGTGGAAACAACCCGCTCGCGCCGGACGTCCGCTGCGGCGGCTTCAGCGGCCCAGTCAGATGGACTTTTACCGTTTTCAGGTTCCAGTAATTCAAGACCTTCTTCAACCACATGCAGGCCATCATTTGCGCCGACGGCTTTAACATATGCGTGGTTGACGAAGTGCAGGCGCATATCCGGGCGTCGATGCCACATCGGAAGTGGTGCGGCTTCGATTAGGCCAGCCAGTGCCGCAAATGCAGTGCGGGCCTCTTCTGATTCCTGCGTCCTTTTCTCAAGCTCTCGCAAACTATCGGTGGAATCGAAAAACCATAACAACGCTGCGCCATTGGGATAGATAACCGCATCGGCCACACCTCCGACAACGGTCAGACGCCTTTCGGAACCTTTAATCGCCAAAGGAAGGAGAAAGGATTTTCCCGTACGCTGGGTCTCGCGCACTTTTGCCTCAAGTGCCGCCGCATCATCTATGGCAAGGCCAGCGTCATCAAGACCGCCCAAGTCCGAAAACGTTGTCGCTGGCGTTGTCAGCCCAAGCAATCTGGAAAAACGGTCTGGCGCCTCAATTCGCCCATCGCTCTTCACCACGACCGGAAATGCCGGAGCGGTTTCAAGCAGCCTTCTTAGCCGCGACGACTGACCTAAAATTTTGCGCGATTCATTACGCAGGGACAGCCCAATCCAGATAGCGACTATGGCTCCTACCAGCCACAGCGCCATTAAAACCCCGATCAGTGCAATTGGCAGGCCGGTGCCTGTCATCGTCATGAAGCCCTTTAATTTACCCAGAACAAGCTAATGCCCAAATGCTTGCGCCGCGCAACGAAAAAAGCCCGCAACGTTTCCGCAGCGGGCTTTTGTTAAGTGTCGAAAGACGTCGAATTAATAACGATAATGGTCTGGCTTGAACGGGCCTTCGGTCGACACGCCGATGTAACGCGCCTGCTTTTCGGTCAGCTTCGTCAACTTAACGCCAAGCTTTTCAAGGTGCAGCGTCGCGACCTTCTCGTCGAGATGCTTTGGCAAAACATAGACCTGGTTCTTGTAGTTTGCACTGTTGGTCCAAAGCTCGATTTGCGCAAGAACCTGGTTGGTGAAGCTTGCCGACATCACAAAGCTTGGATGTCCGGTTGCACAGCCAAGGTTGACCAAGCGGCCCTTTGCAAGAACGATGATCTGCTTGCCGTCTGGGAATTCAACCAGATCCGTGCCGGGCTTAACTTCCGTCCAGTTATAGTTGGACAAAGCGGAAACCTGAATTTCACTGTCAAAGTGACCGATGTTGCACACGATGCTCATCGGCTTCATGTTCATCATATGCTCGGCGGTGATGACGTCGGCGTTGCCCGTGGCGGTGCAGAAAATATCTGCGCGCTGAACGGCCTCTTCCATCGTGACGACTTCAAAACCTTCCATCGCGGCCTGCAATGCGCAGATCGGGTCAACTTCCGTGACCATCACGCGCGCGCCGCCATTGCGCAGCGACTGAGCCGAACCCTTGCCGACGTCGCCAAAACCAGCAACACAAGCAACCTTACCAGCCAACATCACGTCGGTGGCACGGCGGATGGCGTCTACAAGCGATTCCTTGCAGCCATAAAGATTGTCGAACTTTGACTTGGTAACGCTGTCGTTTACGTTGATCGCAGGGAATGGCAGTTCGCCCTTCTTCGCGATTTCGTAAAGGCGATGCACGCCCGTTGTGGTTTCTTCCGAAACGCCCTTCAGATTCTTCACGGTTTCCGTCAAATAACCCGGCTTCTTGGCAACAAATGCCTTCAGCGCGCGCTGGAATTCAACTTCTTCTTCATTTTCAGGCTCGCCAAAGCTTTCGCCGCGCTCAAGCTTTGCACCCCAAAGCGCAAACATCGTGGCGTCGCCGCCGTCGTCGAGGATGATGTTCGCCGTGGTTTCATCACCCCAATCGAAGATGCGACCGACATAATCCCAATAATCGGCAAGGCTTTCGCCCTTAACCGCGAACACGGGAATGTTTTGCGCGGCAATTGCCGCAGCGGCGTGATCCTGTGTCGAGAAGATGTTGCATGTGGCCCAACGGACATCTGCGCCAAGGGCTGTCAGCGTCTCGATCAGAACCGCCGTCTGAATGGTCATATGCAGCGAACCAACGATCCGCGCGCCCTTCAATGGCTGCGATGCGCCGAATTCTTCGCGCAGCGCCATAAGGCCGGGCATTTCGGTTTCGGCAATGTTTATTTCTTTGCGACCGAAATCGGCCTCATTAATATCGGCAATGACATAATCGTTGAAAGCCACAGGCTTGGTCTCCGGGAGGTTTTTGATGCGACCGCCCTTAGCTGTAGCTTTCAACGAAATCAAATATAAAGATTGCTTTATATGGCAATGCAGCTGGCTATTACGTGATTTGAGAAACGCAATTTACGATTGAAGAGGAACCGCTACTTGACTTGGCGCAGCGGGTCCCGGAATATGCATCCAACCCCACATTCAAAAGGAATCCAAATATGAGCATCTCTGTTGGCGACAAAATCCCTGACGTTAAGTTGGTAAAAGCGACTGCCGAAGGCCCGCAGCCCGTTCAGTCAGCCGAATATTTCGCAGGCCGCCGCATTGCGCTATTCTCGGTGCCCGGTGCATTCACACCAACCTGCTCCGCGCGTCACCTTCCCGGCTTTGTTGAAAAGTCTGATGAACTTGCCGCCAAGGGCATTGATGAAATCGCCTGCACCGCAGTGAACGACGCCTTCGTGCTTGGCGCATGGAACAAGTCAGGCGGATCAGACGCGATCACAATGTTGGCAGATGGCAATGGCGATTTCGCCGCGGCACTTGGCCTCGAAATGGACGGTTCGGCATTTGGCATGGGCAAGCGCGGTCAGCGTTTCTCGCTTGTGGTTAATGACGGCGTCGTCGAACATGTGAATGTCGAAGCCCCCGGTGACTTCAACGTTAGCTCCGCCGAATATATGCTCGGTCAGCTTTAAGTTTACGAAATCTTGCCCTTTTGGGTATTTAAAGGGAGGGGCAACCCTCCCTTTTTTGTTGCGAAAACTGGAAATTTCGGTGATGTGTATCCATGCCTAGTGAACAAGCTCAAAACATCATTAATCAACTCGTTACCGAATATGACGTCTCGGTAAAGCGCTTACAAACGGCACTTGCCCATTATTTGAAGGATCGGACGCCGCCTTCATCCGACCAACGCGCCAATAATGATTTCTGTTATCCCGAGTTGGTCATAACCTACGCCGGTAAACAGCGCGAGACGCAGTCGAACCTTGCATTTGGCAAGCTTGAAAAAGTCGGAACATTCCGGACCACATTTACCAAGCCAGATTTGTTTGCAGAATATATCGGCGAGCAGCTCGATCTGCTGATGGAACAATATGAGCTGGAAATTTCCGTTGGCCGCAGCAGACAGGAAATTCCCTTCCCTTATGTTCTCGACGGGTCGGCAGATTTGGAACTGGGCGCAGTCAGCCCCAACGAGCTCGCACGCCACTTCCCCACAACCGAGCTTGCCGACATTGGCGATGAAATCGCCGACGGATTACTTCGGATCAAGGGCAATGCCAGCGCCCCGCTTGCTTTGTTTGACGGCCTGCGCACCGATTTCTCGCTCGCGCGCCTGCGCCATTATACCGGCGCGCCCGCCGAGGATGTGCAACATTACATCCTGTTCACCAACTATCATCGCTATGTTGATGAGTTTGTCAGTTGGGCATGCACGCAAGTTGGCAATGGCCGCTACATTGCTTTATCGGGCGCTGGCGGTCTGTATGTCGACAAGCCAACCGACAACGCGGCGCAGCTGGTTGCCGACAGCACATGGCGGCGGCACCAGATGCCTGCTTACCATCTTATCGCGCCGGACAGATCGGGTATTACCCTTGTGAATATCGGCGTTGGTCCGTCAAACGCGAAGACCATCTGCGATCATTTGGCGGTACTACGCCCCGAAGCATGGTTGATGATTGGCCATTGCGGCGGCCTTCGTGAAACGCAGCGGATTGGGGATTATGTCCTGGCGCATGCCTATCTGCGCGACGACCATATCTTGGATGAC
>VFQS010001944.1_pt1 | contig 17791 bp, 20 predicted proteins | sample 3512361 | NCBI WGS metagenome assembly VFQS01 (sample SAMN10412375, study PRJNA504923) | tailings metagenome | isolation source: Relicate 1 Philex TSF3 active mining | place: Philippines
CAGGCTTCATCGCTGAGGCCATCAACTTGCCCAACTTGTCAAAATATTCAATGCTGGATTTGGTTGGCACCAGGAATTTGATTTTTTGATTTTTTTCTGCTTTGACCACTTCAATCAGCCCTGCATTTAACAATACCGCGATGCGGCGATGGATGGTGGCAGGACTGGCAATGTCGCTCAACTCCATGGTCTGCGTCACCACAAGAGGCTGTCCTTGCGCGCTTTTGATTGCAATCGTTTCAAGCAGTTTTTTTCCAATATCGTCAATACCAGAAAGATCGATGCTTGATTTGCGCAGTGCCTCAGCCAACACCAAGTAGCGCAGATAGATTTGTTTCATGGCGAGTCGCTCTGGTAAGAAAAATTGTTAACCAAGAAAATTCAAAGATCCAAGTTTGATGCAGGTTTTTCAGACCTCTGAATCAATAACTTGAAGACCCACAAGACAAGCAAGGTGCCCACCCAATTGCTAAGCGCCATGACACCCAAGCTCAAGGTAAATTGCGCGGTCAAACCTTGGGCGTAAAACCATATTTGATGTAACAAGGCGCTAAGCGTAGCGAAAAGTACTGATATTTTCAACAAGGTTTGAGGCGAAACAAATTTGAACTCTTGGTCCAATTGCAGAAACCTCACGCTCAACAGTCTGGCCAACCATGGCGAAAATCCAGCGATAAAGCCAGTCGTGACAGCAAATTCCATACCCAAATCGGGGTGTTCTTGAAAATTCCAAAGCATGCCACCAAGCGCAATGCCAATGGCACCAGACTCAAGGGCCAACAAAACCAAGATGAAGCGAATCCCACTTGGGAAGAAAACCCAATTCACGTCAAATGAAAACTCTGTTTCGCCCCACACAAAATCGTTCAACCAAAGCGCCAGGTAGTAAAAAGAAGCAGCAATGGCAATGATCAGCGGTTTCTTCATGGATTTGATGTGGAATTAGTCTTTACCAGAAGCTTACACAATATAAAGTCAGGTTTTGGACTATTTCACTTGCGCAAGGCACTGCTGCTTCATGTCGTTGGCTTTGATGCTGTAGCAATAACTGCGTTGCGCCATGACATTGGCCAAGCACATGTTCTTGGTATCGGCATCTTTGACCGAATAGCAATAAGAATTTTGTTTTTTGGACATGGCCAAACAAACGTTCTTTTTGTCTGGGTCGTGAATTGAAAAACAAGAAACGCTGCTGGCGTACACCCCACTGAGGCACCACAAGGTCAAAAAGCCCATCACAAGAAATTGTTTTTTCAAAGCAGCGACCCCAAGTTCATTCATGTCATGTCATGCCTTAACTCAACCTGGCCCAAATTCGTTGACACAGAAGCGGCATGCCATCCATTAAACTCAAGTCTTCACAATCTTGCAAGAAAGTAGACCCCTATGGGCGCGCAGTGGAAAGCAAAAGGCAAAGCACAAGCCGCAGATGCTAGAGGCAAACTGTTTGGTCGTTTGGCCAAAGACATCATGATGGCGGCCAAAAGTGGCGCCGATCCTGCCGCTAACTCTAAGTTGCGTTTGGTCGTGGAACAAGCCCGGAAAGTATCGATGCCAAAGGACACCTTAGAACGCGCCATTAAAAAAGGCGCTGGCTTGCTCGGTGACCCCATCAATTTCGAACGCGTCATTTACGAAGGCTTTGCGCCCCATCAAGTGCCCGTCATGGTTGAAGCGCTCACCGACAATTTGAACCGCACAGCCTCTGAAGTTCGCGTGCTGTTTCGCAAAGGTCAGTTGGGCACTTCGGGATCCGTCTCATGGGATTTTGACCACGTGGGCATGATTGAAGCAGAACCTGCTCAACAAGGTGCAGACGCGGAGCTGGCCGCCATTGAGGCCGGTGCCCAAGACTTTGAAGCCGCCGATGAGGACGGCGTGACAGTGTTCATCACAGACCCCACCGATTTGGACTTGGTTAGCAAAGCGCTGCCAGACCATGGGTTTACCGTGTTGTCTAATAAATTGGGCTACAAACCCAAAAACCCCGTCAACCCAGGCAATTTGTCTGCCGAGCAGCTCGAAGAAGTTGAAAACTTCTTAGCAGCCATTGACGGGAATGACGATGTTCAAAATGTTTTTGTGGGATTGGCCAACTAAGTTTGAATGTTGATTGACACCCAACCTTGACTTATTTGGCTGCAGGCTTGGGTTTATCGGGCGCCTTTTGCGTAATCAGACAAACAATTTTGCCGTCCTTTTCTTTGAACTCAAATTTGGCACAGCCATCACCCGGCTCTTTCTTTTCGACAGGTTGGGGCAGTGTCGCAGGTGTTGCTTTGGGTCGCGTGATTTTTTCAGGCACAACCGAGCGCTCCAACTTTTTATCGTCGGTTTTAGGTGCGTCCGCTGCTGTAGCATTGAATGCAAACATAGCAGCCAAGATCAATGCATATTTCATTTCTACCTCGAAGATCACTGGTATCTTTTCAATGTATGAATTGTGAACTTATTTTGAAGCTTCGTCACGTTTTGAAACGCGTCATTTGAGGAAATCCCGCATGGCCAATACACCCGACAACCTGCTGCCAGAAAGTTGGCACAAATACTTTGCCATTGAAGCCAACAATGCCGCGTGGACTCTGTCTGAATCTTTGGCAGACATCAGCCTTCGCACCGAGGTTTTAGACTTGGCCCACGCTTCAGCATGGCATTGGCGTGTAGCGGGCAAAGAAATTCATCACATGCGCAGTGTGATGTTGTTGGCGCTTGTTCATGCGCGCATGAACATGGGGCCCAGCGCCTGGGCTTATGCTGAACGCATGCGAATGTATTTCATTGACAAAACAGACACCCCCGATTGGGAGTTAGCATTCACCCACACCATTCATGCCTTGGCTGCGCGGGCCTTTGGCAAAACTGCCGAGTACCAAGCATCACGGCAAGCTGCCCTGCAAAGCATGTCTGCCATCAAGGTCAAAGAAGACCGATACGTGGTGATGAAAACCTTTCAACTGATTGCACAGTAACCAAATACCCCCATGCCTCAAGAAGTCAAAGGCGCCGCCTATTGGGATCAACGCTTTGAGGTACCCGCTTATGCCTACGGCGAGGTGCCGAATGATTTTTTGGTGTGGGCTGCCCCACAGGTCAAAGTAGGCAAAGCCTTGTCTTTGTGCGAAGGTGAAGGCCGCAATGCAGTTCATTTGGCCAAGTTGGGTTTTGAGGTGACGGCAGTCGACTTTTCTCGCGCAGGTCTGCAAAAGGCAAAGTCACTGGCCGACCAACACCAAGTCAGCATGCAATACATCATTGCCGATTTGAAAGACTTTGAACTTGAAGACAATGCATGGGACTTGGTGGTCAGTGTTTTTGCCCAACCCGACGCGGCTGTTCGACAACGGCTTTATGCGCAATTGAGTTCGTCTTTGAGACCGGGGGGCGCCTTCATCCTAGAGTCCAAAGTCACAGAAGACGGCCGCAACACCAACCGGTATCCTGGTGTCACAACGCTTTGCCAAGACATCTTGCCCTTGCGTGTGGCATTTTCTAAGCAGGGTGAGCGTGAGTTGCAAGAAGGCAGTTATCACGTCGGCATGCACACCACCGCACAAATTCTTGCATTTAAGTCGTCGTTGATTTTTGGCTGAAATTTGCGCGCATCATGGCATGCCCTGACATGATGAAACGACCTGCAAATGGAACGCTCACCTTCCGAGTCACAACGTACTGCCGTTGAAGCGCCTGTTGTTCACTACCTGCAGCAAGCGTGGGAAAAAGCCTCTCAACTGCGCGCCTCCGACCTGCATTTCGAACCTTTCGAAAACTTCTACCGCGTGCGTTTGCGCATCGATGGGGTATTGCAAGAAATTCCACCCCCACCCTATGCGTTCAAAGACCAAATTGCGTCGCGCATCAAGGTCTTGGCCAAGTTAGACATTGCTGAAAAACGATTGCCCCAGGACGGCCGCATGACTGTTGGTCTGCACAATCTACAACGCTTGAACTTAAGAGTCAGCACCTTGCCCACGCTGTTTGGCGAGAAGTTAGTGGTCAGGGTGCTGGCCACCGACCTTGCCCAATTGCAGTTAGGCCAATTGGGCTACGGCCCCGTCGAAAAACAGCGCATGCTAAGCGCCATCCATAAAACGCAAGGCCTCATCTTGGTCACAGGCCCTACTGGCGCTGGTAAATCGCAGTCGCTGTATGCGTGTCTGCACCTGCTCAATCGGCCAGAAATCAACATTGCAACCGTAGAAGATCCGTCTGAAATTCAACTCAGTGGCGTCAACCAAGTCAACATCAAAGAACACATTGGGCTGAACTTTGCCAGTTCTCTGAAAGCTTTTCTCAGACAAGACCCCGACGTTCTGATGGTGGGCGAAATTCGAGACTCCGAAACGGCAGACATCGCCATCAAAGCATCGCAAACAGGGCATTTGGTTTTGTCGACCTTGCACACCAACGATGCCGTGGGCGCCTTGGTCCGATTGCGCAACATGGGTGTTGCAGCCTACAACCTTGCCGCCAGCGTCAGCCTCATTTCTGCACAACGTCTCATTCGGCGCTTGTGTTTGCATTGCCGCAAACCCGTGCATGTGTCGCACCATGCACTCCGAGAGTTTGGCTTTCAAGGATCACTCAAAGACTTAGCCTTCGAGCCCACCTTTTTCAATCCTCATGCTTGTGCGCAATGCCATCATGGCTACTGGGGACGAATTGGACTTTTTGAAGTCATGCCCATGAGTGCAAGCCTTCGCCAATTGATCCTTCAAGACGCAAGCCATGCGCAATTGGCATCGCAAGCACACAAAGAAGGTGTTCAATCGCTTCGGCAAGCAGGCTTGTTGCAAGCGGCTATGGGTATCACCTCCATCTCAGAAGTACTTTCGCAAACGGAGTCCATGGCATGAGTCAACAATCCGCCATGGCGCGTGCCTTGGCGCGACGTGCACCCCAGACGCAAGTTTCTTCACATCGCATTCCCGCCAAAACTTTGGCTGTTTTCACTCGGCAATGGTCGGCGCTGATGAGTGCTGGCATTCCATTGGTACAAGCTTTTGGGTTGCTAAGTCAAGGTGTGGTGGGCTCAGCGCGAACACAGCAAAGCTTGAAGCAAATCGTGGATCAACTTCAGCAAGATGTGAATGCGGGTTGCAGTCTTTACGTGGCCTTTCAAAAACACCCCAGCGCGTTTGACTCGCTTTACTGCAGTTTGTTACAAGCCGGGGAGTCGGCGGGCATCTTGGACAAACTTTTAAACCGTTTGGCAGATACGCTCGAGGCTAATTTGCGCTTAAAGGACAAAGTACAAAATGCCCTCATTTACCCAGCTTGCATTTTGGTTGTCGCTGCCGGTGTTGTCATGGTTATCATGGTGTGGGTCATTCCCATGTTTGAAGAGGTATTTCAAAGTTTGGGCGCAGCACTGCCTCTCGCCACACGCCTGTTGATGCTGGCAAGCCACTGGGCAGGGCAATGGGGACTTTTTTTATTCCTGTCGATGGCTTGCACCATTTTCATTTGCTTGCGCGTCATTCAACGCTCGCCAGCCCTTCAATGGCATTGCGAATCGATGCTTTGCGCTGTGCCCGTCTTGGGTCCTTTGGCACAAAGCAATCGCACAAGCAGATGGGCACAAACACTGTCGGCCTTGCTTGAGGCTGGCATTCCCATCTCAGAAGCACTCGGGCCTGCGGCCGCCTCCTCGGGCTCTGTTCAACTGCAAACCAACGCAGCGCAATTGGTTCAGCACATTCAAGAAGGTAGCGCATTGAACGTGGCCATGTCAAAATCAAAACTGTTTCCAACGGTGCTCATCCAGATGTCTGCCATTGGCGAAGAAACCGGCACATTGCCCCAACTATTAGAAAAGGCAGCCCAACTCATGGTGTCCGATTTGAATCAGCACATTCTTCAACTGACCACCCTGCTAGAGCCTATGCTGATGGTGCTCTTGGGCCTTGTGATTGGCGGTATTTTGATCGCACTGTATTTACCCATTTTCAGTTTAGGACAGGTCTTTTGATGCCCCCTTCTCTTTGGCCTAATTTGCTCATACCGCCGGGCGCCATGGGATGGGTATTGCCTCAATTTGAAAATCTCAGCCCTTTGCAAATTTTCTTTTTTGCGGCCTTGGGACTGGTCATCGGCAGCTTTTTGAATGTGCTCATTCACAGGCTGCCTCTGATGATTTTGGGCACAGATCCGCCAGACGCTCAAGGCTTCAATCTCAGCACACCCCGATCACATTGCCCGCATTGTCTTCACGTTTTGCAATGGCATGAACTCATTCCCGTGCTGTCCTACGTTGTGTCCAGAGGGCGCTGTCGCCATTGCGGCGCCCAAATAGATCGGCAATACCCCATCGTTGAAATCACGACCAGCCTCTTGTTCATGCTTTGCTTGTTCCAATTTGGCTGGACAGTTCAAGCACTCATGGCCTGTTTTTTTTCAGCGGCTTTACTGGCCCTGGCATGGATCGATGCCAAAACATTTTTGCTTCCTGACGCCATCACCCAAGCGCTGCTATGGGTGGGGCTCATTGGCAGTGGCATGTCTCTCACCCCCACCCCACTCATTCAAGCTGTGTCTGGTGCCGTCCTGGGTTACAGCATCTTGTGGCTTGTCAGCTGGGGGTTTCAAACTTGGACCGGCAAAGAAGGCATGGGCCAAGGCGATCTCAAGCTATTGGCCGCATTGGGCGCGTGGGTTGGAATCTGGAGCTTGCTGCCGGTGCTGCTGTTGGCTTCTGTTTCTGGACTGATTTTTGGCGTCATCCAAAAAATGCGGGGCCAACTGGGTGACAATGGTCACTTCGCTTTTGGACCCTTTTTAGCCCTGTCTGGATTCGCATGTTTCTTTCTAGGGATTTCCATGGGAGTGTGAACCTTTGAAGCCCCAAATCGTTCGTTTAGGACTTACTGGCGGTATTGGCAGCGGCAAAAGCACCGTTGCCAGTCTTTTGGCTCAAGCAGGCGCCGCCATCATCGACGCAGATGCCATTTCCAGATCACTCACTCAAGCCGGTGGCATGGCCATTCCCGCCATCTTGGCTGAGTTTGGTGAAAAACTCATCACACCCGAAGGCGCCATGGACCGCAATGCCATGCGTACCTTGGTTTTCTCAAACCCTCAAGCCAAACGCCAACTGGAAGCCATCGTTCACCCCTTGGTGGCCCAAGGTCTGCAAATGCAAACGCTGGTCGCCTTGGCGGCAGGCAAAAACTTCTTGGTGTTTGATGTGCCTTTGTTGGTCGAATCGGGCGATCGCTGGCGCCGTCAAGTCGACTGGGTGTGCGTGGTCGACTGCCAAACTGAAACCCAAATTCAGCGGGTAATGGCTCGCAGCGCACTTACCAGGCCAGAAATTGAGGACATCATGGCGCAACAGGCCAACCGTGCAAAGCGGCTTGCCAGTGCCGATGCCGTCATCTACAACGACGGCATTGATTTCGTCCAACTCAAGCACTTGGCGCATGAAACGATGGCCCGCTTCGAGCTATGATCCTGCTACTGAAAGACGCAGCGTGATACTCTACGAATACCCCCTCAACGAACGCACTCGGACTTACTTGCGCCTGCAGCATTTGTTTGCACGCTTCAACAAGCTCTGCCAACGGACCGAGGCGCTAGACCATCATTACGCCCTCACCACGATTTTTGAAATCATGGAAGTGGCTTCACGCTCCGAACTCAAATCAGAAATTCTCAAAGACATCGAGCGCCACAAACAACAGCTCAATGCGTTCCGGGGCAACCCCTCTATTTCAGAACAAGCCCTTGACCTGATCATTGAACAGCTCGACATGCGCTTTGAAGCCCTCAACAGCATGGTTGGCAAAATGGGCAGCGCCCTTGGCGAAAGCGAATTCCTCAACAGCATTCGAAGCCGCACAGCCATTCCTGGCGGTACCTGCGAATTTGATTTGCCCGCCTACCATGCTTGGCAACACCACAGCGCAGAAACGCGTCAAGCCGACCTGCTTGAATGGTCTCAACACTTTGCGCCATTGGCCACATCTGTTCAACTCATGCTCAAAATGTTGCGCGAGTCTGGCAGCACGCAAAAGGTCATGGCCACCGCTGGCCAGTTACAACAGAATCTGCCTCAGGGTCGTAACTTTCAGTTGCTGCGTTTGCGCATCGACGACAGCTTAAACCTCACCCCTGAAATCAGCTGCAACCGATTGTTGGTGGTCATTCGCTTGATGCAACAGCAAGAAGATGGCAAGTTGCTGACCAGCCGCGATGACACCCCCTTCGAAATGACACTCTGCGCTTGAACAGCAGAGGCAATGCCACCCCATCTGTGAGAAGCCGATGAGCGAACCCTTGTCAAAGCCCCGTCAAGTGAAGTGCCCCACCTGCAACGGGCCCAGCTTGTTCAGTCCTCAAAACGCTTACCGCCCCTTTTGCAGTGCGCGTTGCAAAGGCATTGACTTGGGTGCATGGGCCAACGAAAGCTTCAGAGTACCCGAAGACAATCCGCCAGATCAAGAGAATTTTGGCGACCCCAAGCTACAGTGATTCAGCTCGTATGCGTGGCACCCACAAAGCCGCGCTCTTCGGCCAACCAGGCCAATACAGGAATGGTGCCAGGCAACACAGGACCCACCTGAACTGGCAAGTCTTGCCAAGCAAACTGCTGACCTTCGCGCATTTCAAGCTCGCCCTGCCATTGACGTACTTTGCAAAAGTTCAAACAGACCAATGCATGAGGATAGTCAACCCATTGCTGCTGCCATAACTCGACATCGGCAATGTGCAAACCCAGTTCTTCATCCAGTTCGCGGGTTAAGGCTTGTGCCACAGTTTCACCCGCTTCTAATTTGCCACCCGGAAATTCCCAGTAGCCTTCGTACACTTTGCCAGGTGGCCGCGACGTGAGCAAAAACTGATCGTCTGCATTGATGAGAATGCCCACCGCCACATCAACCGTGGCACGATGTTCACCACCTTCTCGCGGTTGATGACCGTCTGCAACCAGCAAAGGCTTGGGACTGTCTTTCAAGACTTTGCTCACAAGGTGCGAAGCGCGCCAGGGCCTTGGCCTTGACCCATGCGGCCCATGTAATCGCGGGCAAATTGATAAGCCACTCGACCACTTCGCGAGCCACGCTCAAGCGCCCAGACCAAGGCTTCTGGGCCTGAGGTTTGAATGACCGCATCAGAGGCGCCCAGCGATTTGAGCCACTGCGCTACGATGGTGAGGTACTCGTCTTGTGAGAAGGGGTAGAAGCTGATCCACAAACCAAAACGCTCAGACAAGGAAATTTTCTCTTCAATCACTTCACCGGGATGCACTTCACCGTCTTCGGTGTGGGTGTAGGTGAGGTTGTCCTTCATGTGCTCGGGCAACAAATGCCGGCGATTGCTGGTGGCATAAATCAACACATTGGGTGTGGCAGCAGCCACAGAACCGTCCAAAATAGATTTCAGAGCTTTGTAACCGCCTTCACCATCTTCAAAACTCAGGTCATCGCAGAAGATGATGAATTTTTCTGGCCGACCCGCGACCACATCGACAATGTCTGGCAAATCCGTGAGGTCGTCTTTGTCAACTTCAATCAGGCGCAAACCTTGTGCTGCATAAGCATTCAGGCAAGCTTTGATAAGCGATGATTTGCCCGTACCGCGAGAGCCAGTCAACAGCACGTTGTTGGCCGGCAAACCCTGTACAAACTGCAAGGTGTTTTGTTGAAGTTTTTCTTTTTGGCCGTCAATTTCTTGCAGATCGGTCAGGCTCATGTCGGACACGTGGCGAACGCCTTCCAACACGCCGTGGCCAGATGCGCGTTTGCGATAGCGCCAAGCAATGGCTTGCGTCCAATCAGGTTCACTCAAAGCTTGCGGCAACACGCGCTCTAAGCGTTCCATCATGAGCACAGCGCGCTCTAAAAGTTTTTCAATGGCGGCGCTCATGAACGGTAGTCCGCATTGATGGACACATAGTCGTGGCTGAGGTCACAGGTCCAGACTGTATCAACAGCGTTGCCACGGCCTAAATTGACGCGAATGCTAATTTCACTTTGCTGCATAACGCGCTGGCCGTCGGCTTCTTGGTAAGCAGGATTGCGGCCACCGTTTTTCACCACGCACACATCGTCCAAGTGCAAACCAATGAGATCTTGATCGAGGTCGTGAATGCCGGCATAACCCACTGCCGCCAAGATGCGTCCCAGGTTGGGATCGCTGGCAAAAAATGCTGTTTTGACCAAGGGCGAATGCGCAATGGCATAGGCAGCCAAAAGACATTCTTCATTCGTTTTGCCACCTTCCACTCGAATGGTGATGAACTTGGTGGCCCCCTCACCATCTCGCACAATGGCGTGAGCCAATTGCTGCGCAACCGCCAACATGGCATCGCGCAATGCTTTGCCGTCTGCCGATTGCCAGTCGGAGATGGCAGCATGCGCAGCTTTGCGCGTGGCCATGACCATGAAGGAGTCGTTGGTAGAGGTGTCGCCATCGATCGTGATGCGATTGAATGACGCGTTGGCCAAATCCGTGGCCAGTGCGGGCAACAGCGCAGGATCGATGTTGGCATCGGTGGCCAAGAAGCCCAGCATGGTGGCCATGTTGGGACGAATCATGCCAGCACCTTTGCTGATGCCGGTGATGGTAACGGTTTGACCTGACAAAACCACTTGCTGGCTGAAAGCTTTGGGCACCGTGTCGGTGGTCATGATGCCCTCTGCTGCTTTGGCCCAATGTGCCGCTTGCGCGTCGGCCAAGGCTGCAGGCATGCCGGCCACAATGCGATCAACAGGCAAGTTCTCCATGATCACGCCCGTTGAGAAAGGCAAAACTTGCTGTGGCTTGACATTCAAGAGGGTTGCCAAGGCCTGTGCTGTAGCGCGGGCATCGGTCAAGCCTTTGGCACCAGTGCCTGCGTTGGCATTGCCCGTGTTGATGACCAGTGCACGAATTTGCGTGTCGGGGCTGGCAGTGACTTGCTTCAAATGCTCGCGACAAACCTGCACGGGCGCTGCGCAATATCTGTTTTGCGTAAAGACGCCGGCGACGGCTGTGCCTTCGTCCAACAACATAACGGTGAGGTCTTTGCGGCCCACTTTGCGCACGCCCGCTTCGGCAATGCCCAAACGCACACCGGGTACAGCCAATACGTTGGCAGGATGGGGGGCTTGAAGATTCACTGTCATTTCAACCTCTTAGGCCAACTTACCGTGGCAGTGCTTGTATTTTTTGCCGCTGCCACAAGGGCAAGGATCGTTGCGTCCCACAGGGGCCAACAGAGTGCTCTGAAAATCAGATGCAGCTTGTGTTTGCGGGCCGCCTTGTTCGTCTGGCGCGGTGTACGTCACGTTGCTGATGTTTTCAGCACGTTCCTCAAGCACCTGTGCTGCCTCTTCAATTTGCTGACCCGACTCAATGCGAACATTCATGAGCACGCGCGTGACTTCATTTTTAACAGCATCGAGCAGTTGGCCAAACAACTCAAACGCTTCACGTTTGTATTCTTGTTTGGGTTGCTTTTGAGCATAGCCACGCAGGTGAATGCCTTGGCGCAAATAATCGAGCGCACTGAGGTGCTCACGCCAGTGTGAGTCGATGCTCTGCAACAAAACCACGCGCTCAAAAGACACAAAGTTTTCAACGCCAACAGACTCCAATTTCTGCTTGAATGCGTCGTTAGCAGCGGTCAGGACCATCTCCAAAATTTCATCATCGGTGATGGCAGTGGCTGCTGACACTTTTTCGCGCAAGGGCAATTCAATTTGCCATTCGTCTTTCAACACGCGCTCAAGGGCGGCTAAGTCCCACTGCTCTTCGACTGATTCTTCAGGCACATATTGGCGCACCAAATCTGTAAAGCTACCTTCGCGCAAAGCTGTAATTTGCGCGTCCATTTCAGTGGCATCTAAGATGTCATTGCGTTGTTGGTAGATGACCTTGCGCTGATCGTTGGACACATCATCGTATTCGAGCAACTGCTTGCGAACATCGAAGTTGCGGGCTTCTACTTTGCGCTGTGCGCTTTCGATGCTGCGCGTGACCATGCCAGCCTCAATGGCTTCACCTTCGGGCATGTTGAGCCTGTCCATGATGGCGCGCACACGATCACCCGCAAAAATGCGCATGAGTGGATCGTCCAAACTCAAGTAGAAACGAGAAGAACCAGGATCGCCTTGACGGCCTGAACGGCCACGCAATTGGTTGTCAATGCGACGAGATTCGTGGCGTTCGGTGGCGATGATGCGCAGTCCACCCAGAGCTTTCACTTGCTCATGGATGGTCAGCCAATCTGTTCGCAGGGCGGCCACTTTGTCTTGACGCGCTTGCTCGCTCAAGCTTTCATCGGCTTCAACCGCTTGAATGTCTTTTTCAATGTTGCCGCCCAACACAATGTCGGTACCGCGGCCTGCCATGTTGGTGGCAATGGTGATCATGCCTGGGCGACCGGCTTGCGCCACGATGTCGGCTTCGCGTGCGTGCTGCTTCGCATTCAGCACCTGGTGCGGCAACTTGGCTTTGGTCAGCATCTCAGAAATGAGTTCTGAGTTTTCAATGGACGTGGTGCCCACCAACACAGGTTGCCCGCGTTCGTGGCATTCACGAATGTCGGCAATGGCTGCCGTGTATTTTTCTGGCGACGATTTGTAAACGCGATCGAGTTGGTCTTCGCGGCGGCTGATGCGATTGGGTGGCACCACCACGGTTTCCAAACCGTAAATTTCTTGAAACTCGTAAGCTTCTGTGTCGGCCGTACCCGTCATGCCGCCCAACTTTCCATACAAACGGAAATAGTTTTGGAAGGTGATGGAGGCCATGGTTTGGTTTTCGGCCTGAATGGCCACACCCTCTTTGGCCTCTACGGCTTGATGCAAGCCATCGCTCCATCGGCGTCCCGTCATGAGTCGACCCGTGAACTCATCAACAATCACAATCTCACCCTCTTGAACCACGTAATGCTGGTCACGGTGGTAGATGTGGTGGGCACGTAAAGCTGCCGTGAGGTGGTGCATGAGCGCAATGTTGGCGGGGTCGTACAGGCTAGCGCCCTCTGGGATGAGGCCCGCGCTGGCCAAAATACGCTCGGCATTTTCGTGACCTTGCTCGGTCAAGAATACTTGATGAGATTTTTCATCGACTGTGAAATCGCCCGGCTTGGTAATGCCCTCGCCCGTACGGGGGTCGGCTTCACCTTCTTGGCGCGTGAGCATGGGCACCACTTGGTTCATGGCCATGTACTGCGCTGTGTGGTCGTCGGCTTGTCCACTGATGATGAGTGGCGTGCGCGCCTCGTCAATCAAAATAGAGTCAACCTCGTCAACGATGGCAAAGTTCAAACCGCGTTGCACACGGTCTTTGGCTTCGTAAACCATGTTGTCACGCAAGTAGTCGAAACCAAACTCGTTGTTGGTACCGTAGGTGATGTCTGAGTTGTAAGCGGCTTGTTTTTCTTCCCGCGAGAGTTGGGGCAAATTGATGCCCACGCTCATGCCCAAGAAGTTGTAGAGCTTGCCCATCCACTGCGCATCGCGACTGGCCAAGTAATCGTTGACCGTGACCACGTGCACGCCTTTGTTGGCCAATGCATTGAGGTACACCGCCAAGGTAGCCGTGAGGGTCTTGCCTTCGCCGGTGCGCATTTCAGAAATTTTGCCGTTGTGCAAAGAAATGCCGCCAATCATTTGCACATCGAAGTGGCGCATCTTCATGACACGTTTGGAGCCTTCACGGACCACGGCAAAAGCTTCAGGCAAAATTTTGTCCAAACTTTCACCTTGCGCAACGCGTGCCCGGAACTCGTCTGTTTTGGCGCGCAGCTGCTCGTCGCTGAGCGCTTCATAGTCGGCTTCAAGGCCATTGATCAAGGCCACAGTTTTGCGGTATTGTTTGATCAAGCGGTCGTTACGACTGCCGAAAAGTTTGGTCAGAAAATTGGTCGCCATGTTGACACGAGTCTGTTTCAGGTGACAACACCCCCATCAGCTCGACAATCCTGTCTTAAAGTGGATTCAAAAGTACATGCGCACAAGGCGCAGGTGAACGCAACATTTTAACTGCTGCATGCCCTTCTCTGGGCTCGAAGTCCCGCAGAACATCAGTGTTCTCGCATAATGTGTCCATGGCCAAAATCAATCAAGCTGTGACGCTCATGGAAGCTGCGCAAGACTCGCCCAGTCTGGCGCGCTTGACCGAGCTCACCAGAGAGTCGAGTCAGCGCCTCAAAACCCTGCACACCCTCCTGCCGGGACCGATTCGTGGCGCCATTCAAGCAGGGCCGATTGAGGGCACAGAGTGGTGTTTGTTGGTGAGTTCTAACGCAGCCGCAGCCAAATTGCGCCAAATGTTGCCTGCTTTGGTAGCCCATCTGAAAAGTCAAGGCCACGGCGTAGAAACGATTCGCCTCAAAATTCTTCAAAGCACGCGTTAAGCTGCTTTGAACTTAAGCCGCTTGTTGAAAGAAACAGACGAAAAAAAACCAACACGCATGCTGGTTTTCTAAAATGGTGCCGCTTGTCGGATTCGAACTGACGACCTACCGCTTACAAGGCGGTTGCTCTACCAACTGAGCTAAAGCGGCACGGGATGAATTGTAATTCAATAATTACCGTTTTTTGGCATCAGCATCATATTTGATGATGCTTATTTAATTCGTGTGAGCGTGGGCCGTGTGGGTGCAGGGGGCACTGGCTTGTCATCTTGCTCAGAAACATCTGAACCGCTTGAATCAGGTACTTTGTGCAACTTGTCCATGCCCAACACTGTGCTGCTCAGTGGCTGATCGGAAACTGGAAAAGACATGCCCTGTCCATTCTCGCGCGCATAAATGGCCATGACGCGGTGGACAGGCACCATGATGTCTCTGGGCTTGCCACCAAATCTGGCTTTGAATTCAATGAACTCATTGCCCAACTGCAAAGAACTGGTGGCATCAAAACTGATGTTGAGAACTATTTCGCCGCCCTGCACAAACTCGCGTGGTACCTGAACTGAGCCATCGACTTTGACCGCCACATAGGGGGTGAAAGAGTGGTCGGTACACCACTCGTACATGGCCCGAATGAGATAAGGGCGTGTCGAGGGTGATTCGAGTGCGTTCATGACCATGCGAGTGGTGTGGTGTCGGCTTGCGAATTTGGCAATTACTTGCGCATGACCTTTTCAGAGGGCGTGAGCGCTTCGATGTAGGCAGGACGAGAAAAAATTCGCTCGGCGTACTTGAGCAAAGGCGCCGCATTTTTGCTGAGGTCGATGCCATAGAAATCGAGACGCCAAAGCAATGGCGCAATGGCGACGTCGAGCATCGAAAAGTTGTCGCCCAACATGAACTTGTTTTTCAAGAAAACGGGTGCCAACTGGGTAAAACGATCACGGATGTGTGAGCGGGCTTTTTCCAACGCTTTGTCGTTGCCTTTGAGTGTGCGGTTTTCCAAGGTGGCCACGTGCGTGAACAACTCTTTTTCGAAGTTGAGCAAGAACAAGCGGACACGTGCACGGTCGACAGGGTCGCCGGGCATCAATTGGGGGTGAGGGAAACGCTCATCAATGTACTCGTTGATGATGTTGGACTCATACAAAATTAAATCACGTTCCACCAAAATAGGCACTTGGCCATAGGGATTCATGACGTTGATGTCTTCTGGCTTGTTGTACAGATCAACATCCCGAATTTCAAAATCCATGCCCTTCTCAAAGAGCACAAAGCGGCAGCGATGAGAAAACGGGCAGGTAGTTCCTGAGTAAAGCACCATCATGGTGAAGGCTCCTAAAAATCAAAAAGAGTGGGAAGCCACCGGGTTGGCGGGCCTGCCCACTCCATCAATTCGGGCAAGGCCCGAATCACGAGTTCTTACTTGATGTCTTTCCAGTAAGCAGTGTTCAAACGCCATGCAATGTAAGTAAAGCCGGCCAAGAACAACAAGACCCAGATGCCCAAGCGAACACGGTTGTTTTGTGCGGGCTCGGCCATCCAGTGCATGTAATTGACCAAGTCGCCAACGGCTTTGTCGTATTGCTTGGGTGACATGGTGCCTGGTGTCACTTGCTTCCAGCCCACAAAGACGGGCTCGGTTTGACCCTTGACTTTGCGATCTTCGTAAACGGGTTGGCGCTCGCCTTGCAACTGCCACAATGGGTTGGGCATACCCACATTGGGAAAAGCCAAGTTGTTCCAGCCGGTGGGCTTGGTTTCATCACGATAGTAGGTACGCAGGTAGGTGTAGAGGTAATCAGAACCTGTGCCGCCATGACCAGAACGTGAACGAGCAACCAAAGTTAAGTCGGGGGGAACAGCGCCAAACCACTCCTTGGCTTGCTTGGGATCAATGTTGGCCTTCATGGTGTCGCCCACTTTATCAGTGGTGAACAAGAGGTTGTCTTTGATCTGTTGGTTGGTCAAGCCGATGTCTTGCAAGCGGTTGTAGCGCATGAATGCCGCAGAGTGGCAGTTCAAGCAGTAATTGACAAACAGCTTGGCGCCATTTTGCAAAGAACCCAAATCGCTGGTGTTTACAGGGGCTTTATCCCAAGCAATGGCGTTTCCGCCGGCAGCTTGTGCACCTGTTAGGGATGCAACAGCAATACACAAACCCAGTGCAAATTTTTGAATTGATTTCATTTTCAAATACTCCTGGGCTTAGTGCGCAACGAAAGTAACGCGGTCAGGTACAGGCTTAGGTGTACCCAACTTGCTCCACCAAGGCATCAACAAGAAGAAGCCGAAATAGAACAAGGTGCCCACTTGTGAAACACGCTCACCAATGGGTGAAGGTGGCTGCACGCCCAAGTAACCCAAGATCAAGAAGTTGATCACGAACACGGCGTACACATACTTGTGCCAGTCGGGACGGTAACGAATGGACTTGACAGGGCTATTGTCGAGCCATGGCAAGAAGAACATGATGACCACTGCGCCGCCCATGACCACCACGCCCCAGAACTTGGCATCAATGGCCAACATCATGGCAGAGATGACCACAGCACCGCCCACAATGCCAGCCTTCAGGATGCTGGGCAATGCGTTTTTGCGCACAGCCAAAACCGCACCCAAGATGACGCAGATAATCAGGACATACATCATCTCGCTGGTGATGGCACGCAGCATGGAGTAGTAAGGCGTGAAGTACCAAACCGGTGCAATGTGCAAAGGTGTCTTCAGAGGATCGGCTGGAATAAAGTTGTTGTATTCCAAAAAGTAGCCCCCGAACTCGGGCGCAAAGAAGATGATGGCAGAGAACACCATCAAGAACATGCTGACAGAGAAGATGTCATGCACGGTGTAGTAAGGGTGGAAAGGAATGCCATCTAAAGGGTTGCCATTTGCATCTTTGGGTGCGCCAGCTGCTTTGATTTCGACACCATCTGGGTTGTTGGAGCCCACTTCGTGCAGAGCAATAATATGCGCTACAACCAGGCCCAACAAAACCAAAGGCACCGCAATGACGTGGAAGCTGAAGAAGCGGTTCAGGGTGGCATCGCCCACCACGAAGTCGCCGCGAATCAGCAAGGCCAAATCGGGGCCAATGAATGGAATCGCAGAGAACAAGTTCACGATCACTTGGGCGCCCCAGTAGGACATTTGGCCCCAAGGCAACAAATAACCCATGAAAGCTTCAGCCATCAAGCACAAGAAGATGGCACAACCAAAGATCCAAACCAACTCACGTGGCTTGCGGTAGCTGCCATACATGAGGCCGCGGAACATGTGCAAATAGACCACGACAAAGAAAGCAGAAGCGCCCGTGGAGTGCATATAACGAATGAGCCAACCCCATGGCACATCGCGCATGATGTATTCAACAGATGCAAAAGCAAGGTTGGCGTCGGGTTTGTAATGCATCACCAAGAAAATACCGGTGACGATTTGAATGACCAGACC
>VFQS010001945.1_pt1 | contig 17789 bp, 20 predicted proteins | sample 3512361 | NCBI WGS metagenome assembly VFQS01 (sample SAMN10412375, study PRJNA504923) | tailings metagenome | isolation source: Relicate 1 Philex TSF3 active mining | place: Philippines
GGCCGTGCTCGACAACCGCGCCAGCCTCACCGCTGCCCAGTTCACCCTCGTCTGAGGGGCACGCCATCCTGGAGATCACCGGCTTCCGCGGCAACCTCAATCAGCTGCAGGTGTTCTGATGGCAGAGCGTTGACCAGGCGGCCTCGAGCACCGCTGGAACGGGCCTGGGCTGGTAATCACGGGCATCGGTGGGCCGGTGACGCAGCACCGCGTTCACCACAACGGCAGGGATGGGGCCGCGATTGATGGCACCGTGGGGCACACCCGGTGGGATGCGCACCCACCTCGGTTCATCCTCCTGCAGGGTGATGCGTCTGAGACGGCGCTCCTGCAGCACCACCAGTTCGATCCTGCCTCGCAGCACCATCAGCTGATCAGTCTGATGACGGTGACAGAACAACTCGGGCTGCATCGAGGGCGGCACCTCGGCAATCAGGGTTTCGTCACTGGCCAGGGGCTCGCGGAAGAAGGTTCTGCCGGAAGACGCCCCTGAACTGGCCAGGATTTCAACAGAGCGGCGCAGGGCCATCGCTGCTAGAGCAATTTCGTAAACCTTCGCGAAGCCCACACGGCACACACCGTGTCATCTGGTACCAGTTGGGCGCCATGTGAGCAATTGCTGGCCTGGAACCCGACAACCCCAGGCGGGAGCAGCCACTGAGCAGGTCACCTCACCATGACCCGCTCCGCTGAACGGACCGCTACGCCTGATCCAATCGGGCGGTGAGGGCCGCCAGCAGATCCGCCACGGTCACCACCACGCGGTAGGCAATCGCCACCGCCAGCAGCGGGCCGGTGGGGATGGCGCTGCCGAGGCGCAGCAGCAGCACGGCTTCGAACACGCCCAGACCACCGGGTGCCCCGGGCACCACCAGGCCCGCCACCCAGGCGATGGCAAAGCCCGCCAGCCAGCCGCCCCAGGCGAGGCCGCGCTGCAGATCAAAGGCCAGCAGGCAGCAGGCGAAGCCGCCGAAGCGCAGCAGCACGAAGCCCAGCAACGCCAGCAGCGACGGCCAGAGGGCCGCAGCCAGCTGGGGAGACTCCGCCACGGGCTCAGCCTCCAGCCCCAGCTGGCGCGCCTTGCGTTGCTCCAGGCGCCGCAGCAGCGGCTGGAACCAGCGCGGCCGAAACAGCAGCAGTGGCGCCAGGCCCAGCAGCCCCACGCCGCCTTGCCAACCGCCCAGCGCCACCAGGGCCAGAGCGGCGATCGCCGCCAGCAGGGGATCGAGCACCACCGCCAGCAGAGCCTGGGCACCAGCCACGGGCTGGGCCAGGGGTGCCTCGGGGCTGCGCAGCCGCTGCACGCGGCTGGCCAGATGCCAGATGCCGCCGGGCAGGTGCTTGCGCAGGTTGGTGGCCAGATAGGCAGTGATCAGCTCCGGCCAGCGCGGCCGCAGCCCCAGCTGGCGGAGCACCACGCCCCAGGCGGCCCCATTGGCCACCAGGCTCAGCAGGCTCACGCCCACCCCAAGCAGCAGCCACAGCCAACCGCGTGGATCCAGGCGCTGCTGGAGCAGCTGGCCGCCATGGCTCACCAGCGCCGCCAGCAGGAACCCGAAGCTCAGCAAACTCACCCACAGCCGCAGACCGCCCGGCAGGGGCGGCAGCGCGCGCAGCCGCTGCAGCGACAATCTGTTCACGGCTGCCATGCCCGCATCACCAGCTCGCGCACCTCGGCGATGCAGCGATTGTGGCGGCGGGAGAGGGCGATGAGGTCGTCGTGTTCGGGCTTGGCGCTCCAGCGGCCATCGGGCCGCTGCGCCTCCTTGAAGCGCACCGGGCCCAGCGCTGTGGTGAGGGTGCGGCTGCGGCGGGGCAACGCCCAGCGCCGCTGCAGCTGCTCGCGCACCCCCAGGCTGGTGCCCTGCTGCCACCACACGGCCCGCAGGGCCTCGGCGTGCTCCGGTGCGGCGATCACCGTGATCAAGGTGCCGCTGCGGCCCTTCTTCATCGCCACCGGCTGGCTGAACACCTCCAGGGCACCGGCCTGGCGCAGCTGATCGGCCAGGAAGGCCAGGTCCTCGGCCGTGGCGTCGTCGATCTGGGCCTCCTGCAGCAGCACGGTTTCCAGGGCCGGCCGCAGGGCAGGGCCCGAGCTGGCCCCGGGCTGGGCGGCGGCCAGGCAGAGGCGCAGCAGATTGGGGCGATCCAGCGCGCGGCTGCCGAGGCCCACCCCGATGGCGGCCGGCACCAGCGCCGGCGCCGGCCCGAAGCGATCGGCCCAGCAGGCCGCCAGCGCCAGGCCGGTGGGGGTGGTGAGCTCGGCCGGCGGAAACCCCTGGCTGGAGGCCAGCGGAATGGCGCGGCGGCGGGCGATCTCCAGCACTGCCGGCACCGGCACCGGCAACTGGCCGTGGGCGGTGCTCACCGTGCCATGGCCGGCCGGGGGTGCGCTGCACACCAGCTCGCTCACCCCCAGATGCAGCAGCCCGGCGCACACGCCCACCACATCCACCAGGGCATCGATCGCGCCCACCTCGTGGAAATGCACCCGCTCGGGCGCATGACCATGCACCGCCGCTTCCGCCTCCGCCAGCAGGCCGAACACCGCCAGCACCTTCTGGCGCAGCGGCTCGGGCCAGGGCACCTGCTGCAACTGCCCCTGCAGCACCCCCCAGTGGCGGTGGCCGGGCTGCGGCTCGAGCAGCTCCACAGCCAGGTGGCGGCCGCGCAGGCCACCGCTGCGCCGCTCCTCCACCACCAGCCGGTAGGCCTCGCCGATGCCCAGAGCCTGGAGCGGCTGATGCACCACCGCTTCCGGCAGACCGAGATCCAGCAGGGCCGCCAGCAGCATGTTGCCGGCCAGCCCCGTGGGGGCATCCAGCACCGCCAGGGTCATGCCGGGGAGGGGCGGCCCAGGCGCGGGGCTTCCGCCAGCAGGGCCTCGGCGCGCTGCTCCAGCTGGCTCCTGTTCTGGCGCAACCACTGCTCCACCTCGCGGCGGGCGCGGCGCTGCTCCCGCTGGGCGGTGTCCACCTCCAGCCCCGACATCCCCCAGAGCCGGCCCAGCAGGCTGCGGTCGTCGGCGCCGCCGAGGCTGTCGCCGTAGATCAGGGTTTCAGCCACCATGCCGGCCTGCAGCACCCGGCTCCAGCGGCGCAGGGCCTCGGGCGGCAGCTTGGCGTGCTCGGGAGGCTCCAGCTGGGTGCTGCCATTGGTGGCGAGGCCGGCGCGCAGGCAGGCCAGGCTGCCCACCAGCACCTGCTTCACGGCCATCCCCTCCTCGGCGGCCACCAGCACGTGGCCGGCCTCATGGATGGCGATGCGGCGCAGCCGCGCCTGGCCGCCCGGCAGGGCTTCGGCCAGCAGATGGCCGCCGCGGCCCCCGAAGCGCGCCGCATCCAGCGTGAGGCTGCCCAACCCCAGCAGCACCATCAGGCTGATCAGCCAGGGCGAGAGCCCCAGGGCCGGGCCGAGCACCGCAGCCAGGCTCACCAGGGCGACGGCCAGGCCGGCCGCGAGGGGTTGGTTCATGGCCGCTGGCCCCCGCTCACGGCTTCAACGGGCCGGCCGGCTCACGGCACTGCGATGGCCGCCCTGGCCAGAGCCAGGGCCGGACCTGCGCTGAGCGCCACCGCCAGCCGCTCCACCACCGCCGGGCTTGCGGCCGGTCTTCTTGCCGCCGCGGCTGCCGCGCTGGGCCACCGGAGCGATCACCTCGAAGCGCTCCAGGTGCAGCTCCTGGCCCTGGCGGCGCATGTCGAGGGCCACGAAGTGGCGCAGATGCTCCAGGGGGATCTCGCCCTTGAGCTGCAGCTTGAACGGCACGGGCTTACTGCCGTCGGCGCGGGGCAGCTGGCGCACCTTCACCACCAGATCCCCCGTCTCGGGGCGGGTGTAGATGAGCTCGCCGCGAATCGAGAAATAATTGTCGCCCTCAGGCAGGGCATCGGCCGGAGCCTCCCCAACCGGTTCAGCGGCGGTGGGCCCGGCGGCGGTGGGCTCAACGGCGGCCGGCTCAGGGGCGGCATCGAGGGTGCTGGGTTCCCATACCCCCACCAGCTGCAGGTGCAGGGTCTGCTCGTCGCGGGAGCGGGGATACACCACCCACAGGTGGGGCACCGCCAGATCCAGATGGCGGCGCATCAGGGTGAGCAGGCGTCCCAGCACCACCGCCTCGATCTCGGTGCCGTCATCGCAGCGGAGCATCCCCCGGGTGAGCTGCTCGGCATCGGCAGGGGCGTAGATCCCGCGCACCACACCGATGGCCCGGTACTGCATCGGCTCGGTGACCGGGGAGATGGGGTGCTGACGCATCGCTTCGGGGGTAGGGCGGTCCGCGCGGACCAGCGGCCAATGTAGAGGTGCTCTGGCGGCAGACTGGTCAGCCCGTGCGCCCTGTCGATGCCCGCCGCTCCCCGCCGCACCGGCCTGTGGCTCGGCCTGGCCGGCGTGGGCGTGGCCCTGCTGGCCATGGGCGCGGGCTGGTGGCTGGGCCAGTGGCAGCGCGGCGGTTTCGGCGACCATCAGGTGGCGGTAGAGCGCCAGGTGGAGCAGCTGCTGCCGGTGGTGCAGCGCGGCGAGGCCAGCCCGGCGGAGCAGCAGCGGCTGCTGGAGCTGCTGGTGGCCCTGAACCGCAAACCCGAAGCCACCCGCCTGCTGGAGGCCCTGGCCGACCGCCATTCCGACCGCTGGAGCCTGCGCCTGCTGCTGGCAGAACTGCGGCGTGAGCAGAACGACCGCAGCGGCGCCGAACGCGAACTGCGCCAGCTGCTGGCACTGCGTCCCGACCAGCTCGAAGCACTGCAGCTGATGGCCCTGCTGCAGCTGGAGAGCGGCCGGGGCAGCCAGGCCCAGGCGATGGTGCAGACGGCCCTGAACCGCGCCAGCAAACCAAAACTGCAGCCGCGGGCCCTGAATCTGGGCCTGCTGCTCGCCAACCTGCAGCAGAAGCAGGGGCAAGGCGGCGCGGCTGAGGCCACGCTGATCAAGCTGACCAGCGATTTTCCGAGCGACCCACGGCCCCTGCTGGCCCGGGCCCTGTTGCAACAGGAAGCGGGCAAGACAGCCGCGGCCCAGAGCACCCTGGCCCAGGCCCGCGGCCTCACCCAGGGGCGGCTCAACACCCAGCTTGATCAGCTCGCCGCCGCCTGGGGTCTGGAGAGCATCACCCCAGCAGCCGGAGCACGCCCTACTGGGCCGGCTTCACCAGGCTCGACGCCGACCCCGGCTTCACCGCCGTTGAGCCCGACTGCTGGTGGTAATCCCTGAGGGCGGCGTCGATCGCATCACCCGGCGGGGTGGCATCGTCCATGGCGGTGCCCCGGCGGATCTTGTTCATCAGATCGATCGGGTTGGCGCTGTCGAGGATGCTGCCGCCGCTGCGGTTCGGCCCGGTGCCGAAGTTGAGTTCGCGCTCCTGCTGGCCGGCCCCGATGGTCTGGCCATAACCCTGCTGCTGGGCCAGCGCCGGCTGGAGCAGCCCAACCGCCCCGAGCAGGGAGGCGGCACCCAGGCAGAGGCGGACAGAGCGAAGGGTGAAGGCCATGGCGGCGGCGGGAGGCCCGGTCTGGAATGCGACCAGAGAGACGATGCTAGGGGCTTCCGCCGCACGCCTGACAGCCCATGCGCATCGCCACCTGGAACGTGAACTCGGTGCGCACGCGCCTGGATCAGGTGGTGGCCTGGCTGGAGCAGCAGCAACCCGACGTGCTCTGCCTGCAGGAAACCAAGGTTGCCGATGCGCTGTTTCCCCACGCCGCCTTTCAGGCGCTGGGGTATGCGACGGCCATCAGCGGCCAGAAGGCCTACAACGGCGTGGCGATCCTCAGCCGCCTGCCGCTGGAGGACGTGCAGATCGGCTTCGATGCGCTGCTGGGCGAGCACGCCGATGCCCCGGCCCTGAGCGAGCAGAAGCGGGTGATCAGCGCCCTGGTGGAGGGGGTGCGGGTGCTCAATCTCTACGTGCCCAACGGCAGCTCGCTCAACAGCGACAAATACCCCTACAAACTGGCCTGGCTGAGCTGCCTCGGGCGCTACCTGGCAGCCCAGGAGGAGCAGGGCGATCCGCTGTGCATGGTGGGCGACTTCAACATCGGCCCGGAAGCCCGCGACCTGCACGACCCGGCCCGGCTCACGGGCAGGATCATGGCCAGCGAGGCCGAGCGCGACGCCCTGCGTCAGCTGCTGGGGGAGCGGCTGGTGGATGCCTTCCGGCTGTTCGAGCAGGGGGCCGGCCACTGGAGCTGGTGGGACTACCGCACCGGCGCCTGGGAGAACGATCGCGGCTGGCGGATCGACCACATCTATCTGAGTGAGGAGCTGGCGGGCTGCGCCACCGGCTGCGTGATCGACCGGGGGCCGCGCGGCAACCTGCAGCCCAGCGACCATGCGCCGGTGGTGGTGAACCTGGCCTGGCCTGGAGAAGACGGCGACGCAGACAGCGACGATGAGCGCTGAGCCCGGTTCAGATCACCACGGCCTCATCCGGCAGCACCACACCTTCGGCCCTGAGCACCTGCACGCGGCGGGCCGACTCGGCGCAGCTGCGAGGGGTGGGGAACAGCTTGCCGGGGTTGGCCAGCCCGTCGGGGTCGAAGGCCTGGCGCAGCAGCTTCTGGGTGGCGAGATCGTCGGGGCCATACATCCAGTCGAGGTAGCAGCGCTTGTCACTGCCCACCCCGTGTTCACCGGTGATGCTGCCGCCGGCCTCCACGCACAGCCGCAGGATCTCGGCCCCCAGCTGCTTCACCCGCGCGCGGATGCCGGGCTCGCCGTCGCGGTAGAGGATCAGCGGATGGAGGTTGCCGTCGCCGGCGTGGAACACGTTGGCCACCGGCAGGCCGTAGCGGGCGCTGAGCTCCTCGATCGCCGCCAGCACCTTCGGCAGGGTGCTGCGGGGCACCACACCATCCTGGAGGTAGTAACTCGGATAGCGGCGCCCCAGGGCGGAGATCGCGCTCTTGCGGCCCTTCCACAGCAGGGCCCGCTCCTCCGGATCAAGGGCCTGGCGCACGGCCCGGGCACCGGCCTGCTGGCACAGCTCGGTGGCCAGGGCCATGGCGGCCGTCACCTCCCGCTCCTGGCCGTCGAGTTCGATCAGCAGCACCGCGGCCGCATCGCGGGGGTATTCGTCACGCCCGAGGTAGTCGTCGACCGCCTCGATCGTGGGCGTGTCCATCATTTCCATACCGGCCGGCAGCACGCCCGCGGCCGTCACCAGCCGCACCGCCTCGCCCGCCGCCTCCATTGAGGTGAAGTCGGCCAGCAGCACCGCCACGCTCTGGGGCGCCTGCAGCAGCCGCAGGGTGATCGCCGTGGCAATGCCCAGGGTGCCCTCGCTGCCGATGAAGGCGCCGCGCAGGTCGAGTTCGGGCATCTCATCCAGCTCGCCCCCCAGCTGGGTGATGGTGCCGTCGGGCAGCACCACCTCCAGGGCCAGCACGTGGTTGCTCGTCACGCCGTACTTGAGGCAGTGCACACCACCGGAGTTCTCGGCCACGTTGCCGCCGATGCTGCAGGCCACCTGGCTGGAGGGATCGGGGGCGTAGTAGAAGCCGTCACCGGCCACCGCGCGCGTCACCCAGCTGTTGATCACCCCGGGCTGCACCACCACCCGGCGGTTGGGCAGATCCACCGACAGGATCGAGCGCATGCGGCTGGTGGCGATCACCAGGGCCTCGGTTTCGGCCACCGCGCCACCGGAGAGGCCGGTGCCGCTGCCACGCGCCACGAACGGCACCCCCTCGCTATGGCAGAGACGCACCACGGCCGCCACCTGTTCCGTGGTTTCCGGCAACACCACCAGCGGCGGCTGGTGGCGCTCCAGGGTGAGGCCATCGCAGTCGTAGGCCAGCAACTCCTGACGGGCCGCCACCACCGAGCGGGCCGGCAACTGACGGCGCAGCTGGCGTTCCAGGGAGGCCCAGTCGATCGCAGAGGGGCTTGGGCCGACGGCCATGGCTGCTGGATGCGGTGCGCGGGTTGGGCCGACTCTGGGTCAGGATGGGGGCGGTTGTAACTCCCGTCCGCGGATCGCGCCTTGACCTCGGCTCCCGTTTCGGCTCGCGCTCACAGCACCACGCGCTCCCAGGAGATCTTCGGGGCGGCCCAGACCCTGATGCCCGGTGGGGTGAGTTCGCCGGTGCGGGCCTTCCGTTCGGTGGGCGGCCAGCCGGTGGTGTTCGATCGCGTGAAGGGCGCCTACGCCTGGGATGTGGACGGCAACCGCTACATCGATTACATCGGCAGCTGGGGGCCGGCCATCTGCGGCCACGCCCATCCCCAGGTGCTGGCCGCGCTGCATGAGGCACTCGACAAGGGCACCAGTTTCGGTGCCCCCTGCGAGCTGGAGAACCAGCTGGCGGAGATGGTGATCGACGCCGTGCCGTCGGTGGAGATGGTGCGCTTTGTGAACAGCGGCACCGAGGCCTGCATGTCGGTGCTGCGGCTGATGCGGGCCTTCACCGGCCGCGAAAAGATCATCAAGTTCGAGGGTTGTTATCACGGCCACGCCGACATGTTCCTGGTGAAGGCCGGCTCCGGGGTGGCCACCCTCGGCCTGCCGGATTCACCGGGCGTGCCGCGCACCACGGCAGCCAGCACCCTCACCGCCCCTTACAACGACCTGGAGGCGGTGAAGAAACTCTTCGCCGAGAACCCCGGTGAGATCGCCGGCGTGATCCTGGAGCCGGTGGTGGGCAACGCCGGCTTCATTCCTCCGGTGCCCGGCTTCCTGGAGGGCATCCGCGAACTCACCAAGGAGAACGGCGCCCTGCTGGTGTTCGACGAGGTGATGACCGGCTTCCGCATCAGCTACGGCGGTGCCCAGGCCAAGTTCGGCATCACCCCCGACCTCACCACCATGGGCAAGGTGATCGGTGGCGGCCTGCCGGTGGGTGCCTACGGGGGCCGCGCCGAGATCATGGCGATGGTGGCCCCGGCTGGCCCGATGTATCAGGCCGGCACCCTGAGCGGCAATCCGCTGGCCATGACGGCCGGCATCAAGACCCTGGAACTGCTCAGGCAGCCCGGCACCTACGAGCGTCTGGAGGCGATCACCAAGCGCCTGAGCGACGGCATCCAGGAGGCAGCCCGCAGCGCCGGCCTGCCGATCACCGGCGGCTCGATCAGCGCCATGTTCGGCTTCTTTCTCTGCAAGGGCCCGGTGCGCAACTTCGAGGAGGCGAAGGCCGCCGACACGGTGCGCTTCGGCAAGCTGCATCGCGCCATGCTCGAGCGCGGCGTCTATCTGGCGCCGAGCGCCTTCGAGGCGGGCTTCACCTCCCTGGCCCACTCCGACGACGACATCGACGCCACGATCGCCGCCTTCCGTGAGTGCTTCGCAGCGCTCGCCTGAGTGGGGTCCATCAGCGATCAACAGCCAGGCCCAGGGGGGCTCTCAGGTCATCAACCGAACGAGCTGGAGCGATCAACGCCGTGCATCGTGAAGCATGGCTCCATAGGCAACCAAAGCAGCATCTGCACTCAGCAGGGTCAAAGGCTCACTGATCGCCTGCGCTACCAACAGGCGATCAAAGGGATCGCGGTGATGGAGAGGGAGTTGCTCAAGCGTGAGGATGTGCTCCAGTGCCAAAGGAAGCAAGTCAAACCCGGAGGCTTCAGCCCAGCTGCACGCCTCAGCAGCCGATACGGGCATATCAGCCCGAGCCAGTGCGTGCTTGATCGCAATCTCCCAGAGTGAGATGTGACTCAGCAACACCCTCTCAGCCTGATCAAAGATCAGAGACCGGCTGACATCGCCAAGCCGCGCATCGTCACTGATGGCCCAGAGGAAGGCGTGCGTATCCAGGAGAACGCGCATCAAGCCTGCTCAAACAGATCAGCGATCAGCGGGTTGGCTGCATCAATTGAATCCGGCGCCACAACAATGCCTTTGGCCACGCCCAGGCGCCTTGGCCGCGGCGAGGACGCCAGGCCGGTGAGCCGGGCCACAGGGCGACCGTTGCGCGCGATCACAACCTCCGTCTCCAGCCCTCGTTCAATTCCATCCACAAGACGGGAGAGCTGGGTTTTGGCCTCCAGCATGTTCACCGTGCGCGGGGCACGGCCCGTGCGCGGGGTACGGCCTGGGCTTCCCATATCTCATTGACATTAACCAGACCAGACTAGACCAGCCCACGGAGCCGGGGCGTGTTGACAGGGCCCACGCCAGCGCCCAGCATCCGCACCAATGCCCCGCCAATGACGACTGCCCTCCCGCCATCGACGGCTGTTCGCCACAGCGGGCAGCCCAGCTCCGGCCCCCTCGAGCGCCGCCAGCGCGGCGCCCGCCGGCTGGCGGCCCTGCTGGCGGCCGCCATCGGCGCGATGGCCTGGCTGGGCCGCAGCAGCGATCCCGCCAGCAAGCCGCTCACGGCCGGACCCCTCACCCTCGGCGCCGCCGTCGCCTTCACCGGCAACGCCAACCTCTACGGCCAGGATCAGCGCATGGGCCTGGCCGTGGCCGAGCGCTGGGCCCGGGAGAGCGGCAGCCCGGCCCGTGCCGTGCAGCTGCAGCTGGAGGACGGCGCCTCCGATGAGCCCAGCGCCATCGCCGCCTTCAACCTGCTGATCCGCCAGGGGGTGATCGCCCTGATCGGGCCCACCCTGTCGCAGCAGGCCTTTGCCGCCGATCCGATCGCCCAGCGCCAGGGGGTGCCGGTGGTGGCCCCCTCCAACACCGCCAGGGGCATTCCCGAGATCGGCCACTTCATCAGCCGCGTGTCGGCCCAGAGCGCGGTCATCGCGCCGCTCTCGCTGGATGAAGCCCTGCGCCGCGATCCCAGCATCCGCCGCGTGGCCGTGTTCTACGCCCACGACGACGCCTACAGCACCGCCGAGGTGGCCATTTTTCAGCAGGCCCTCGCCAACCGCGGGCTGACGCCGGTGACCGTGCAGCGCACCCAGCTGGCCGACAACGACTTTCAGACGCCGATCACCGCCGCCCTGCAACTCAAACCCCAGCTGGTGGTGCTGTCGGTGCAGGCGGTGGCCGGCGGCAACCTGATCCGCCAATTGCGCGAACTGGGCTACCGCGGCCAGATCGTGGTGGGCAACGGCCTCAACACGCCGAACATCTACCCGATCTGCCAGCGCTGGTGCGACGGCATCCTGATCGCCCAGGCCTACAGCCCCGAGCTGAGGACCCCCATCAACCGCCGTTTCCAGCAGCTGTTCCGCCAGGCCCATGGCGAGCGGCCGCCGCCGCAGATCACCGCCCAGGCCTTCACCGCCTATCAGGTGCTGTTTGAGGCGATCCAACGGCTGCAGCGCCAGGGCGGCCTCACGGGCGTGACCCTCGGCCAGGCCCGCGCCAGGCTGATGGATGAACTGCTGGGCGGCCGTTACGACACCCCCCTGGGGGTGATCGGTTTCAGCCCTGAGGGCGAGGTGCTGCAGGAGCGCTTCTACGTGGCTGAGGTGCGCATGGCCCCTGGCGGCCGCGACGGCCGCTTCGCCCTGGTGCGCGAACGCTCACTGCCCGGCAGCACTGCGCAGGGAGCCAGGCCGTGATCGAAACCGTGCTGCAGACCCTGCTCAACGGTGCGGCCGGCGGTGGCGTCTATGCCCTGGTGGCCCTGGGCTACACCCTGGTGTTCTCCGTGCTGGGGGTGATCAACTTCGCCCAGGGGGCCCTGTTCTCGATCGGCGGCTACCTCACCTTCCTGTTGATGGGCGGCCGGATCGGCGTGAACGGCGCCCTGCCGGGTTGGGGCCTGCCGAGCGGACTGCCGTTCTGGCTGGCCCTGCTGCTGGCGGCCAGCGGCTCAGGCCTGATCAGCCTGCTGGTGGAGCGGGTGGCCTTTGCCCCACTGCGCCGCCGCGGCGCCGAACCCCTCCTGGCCCTGATCACCAGCCTCGGTGCCGGCGTGGTGCTGGTGAACCTGCTGCAACTGTTGATGGGCTCAGAGGGCTACGCCTTCCCGGAGAACACCGAGGCCCTGGCCGGCCTGCCGGATGCCCTGGTGATCGCCGGAGCCCGCGTCCGCACCATCCAGTTGGCGCTGCTGCTGGTGTCGGCCGCGGCGGTGCTGGCCCTGAGCCTCTGGCTGGAGCGCAGCCGCGGCGGCCAGGCCCTGCGCGCCGTGGCGGAAGACGCCACCACCGCCCAGCTGCTCGGCATCAACAGCGAGGCCATGGTGCGGCTGGCCTTCTTTCTCAGTGGCGCTCTGGCCGGGCTCGGCGGTGGCCTGATCGGCGTGAGCGTGAGCCTGCCCGGGCCCTACTTCGGCATCAGCTATGGCCTCAAGGGGCTGGCGGTGCTGGTGCTCGGCGGCCTCGGCAGCGTGCCGGGGGCCATCGCCGGCGGCCTGCTGATGGGGATGGCCGAGGCTCTGGTGCCCAGCGAGGCATCCGGTTGGCGCGACGCTCTGGCGTTCGCGATCCTGTTCGGCGTGCTGCTGCTGCGCCCCAGCGGCCTGCTGGGGCGCCGCTCCGTGGAGAAGGTGTAGTGATCGACAACGGCCTGCTGGTGCAGATGCTGCTGGGGGCGCTGCTCGGCCTCTCGGTGTACCTGCCCCTGGCCACGGGGCAGCTGTCGCTGGCCACACCGGCTTTTTATGCCATCGGCGGCACGCTGGCGGCCCTGCTCTCCACCCGCTGGAACGCCCTTGGGGCCACCCCCGCTGGCGGCTTCCCGGTGCCCTCGCTGCTGCTGGAGATGCTGCTCGCCGGAGTGCTGGCCGGGCTGCTGGCCCTGGCGGTGGGCCGGCTGGTGCTGCGCCTGCGCGGCATCTACCTGGCGATCGCCACCATCGCCCTGGTGGAAATCGTGCGGGTGGCCATCCTCAACCTGCCGTTCACCGGCGGCGCCGTGGGCATCTTCGCGATCCCCCAGCCCTTCACCACGGCCAGCGGCTACCTGCTGCCGGCGCTGGCCCTGGTCGCCCTGGCGGGCTGGCTCTGCCAGCGGCTCGAGGCAATGCCCCTCGGCCGGGCCATGGCGGCCATCCGCGACGACGAGCTGGCCGCCGGCTGCATGGGCATCAACACCACAGCGGTGAAGCTGAGCGCCTTTGTGCTCAGCGCCGTGCTGGCCGGCGCCACCGGCGCCCTCGCCGCCCACTTTCTGAACACCTGGAATGCCCGCCAGGGCAGCTTCGACGTGAGCATCACCACCCTGGCCTTCGTGATCCTGGGGGGCTCGCGCACCTGGCTCGGGCCGGTGCTGGGCGGCCTGCTGCTCACCGCCCTGCCGGAGCTGCTGCGGCCGGTGGGCGATGGGCGCCTGGTGCTGTTCGGCCTGGTGATCCTGCTGGGGCCGGTGCTGTTCCCCCAGGGGCTGATCACCCCGCAGCTGCTGGAGCGATGCGGACGCATCGGCTCCGGCGCCAGGCAGCGCCAGACGCTGGAGCAGCCGTCATGAGCGCCACAGTGACGCCAACCTCCCTCGGGGACGCCATGGCCGCTGCGCCCCTGCTGGAGCTGCGCGAGCTCAGCTGCCGTTTCGGCGGCCTGGTGGCCCTGGATCGGGTGAGCTTCGCGCTGCAGCCGGGCGAGATCTTCGGGCTGATCGGCCCCAACGGGGCCGGCAAAACCACCCTGTTCAATCTGATCTCGGGCCTCACCGTGCCCAGCTCCGGCACCGTGCTCTGGCGCGGGGCGGCCATCACCGCCCTGGCGCCGCATCAGCGCAACCGGATCGGCATGGCCCGCACCTTCCAGAACCTGCGGCTGTTCGGGGGCCTCAGCGTGCTGGAGAACCTGCTGGTGGCGCTGCAGCCCCCAGGCCGCCGCAACGCCTTCAACGGGCTGCTGAACACGACCCGGCATCGGCGGGCCGAGCGCCAGCGGCTGGAGGTGGCCTGGGGGCTGCTGGAGGAGCTGGGCCTGGCGGCAATGGCCGAGCGCGATGCCGGCACCCTGGCCTACGGCGACCGGCGCCGCCTGGAGATCGCCCGCGCCCTGGCCAGCCGGCCCCAGCTGCTGCTGCTCGATGAACCGGCCGCCGGCATGAACCCCAGCGAGAAAGATGCCCTCTGCGCCCTGATCGCTGAGCTGCGCCAGCGCCACCAGCTCACCGTGATGGTGATCGAGCACCACGTGCCGCTGCTGATGCGCCTGTGCGATCGCATGGCGGTGCTGGATTTCGGCGTGCGCATCGCCCTCGGCACCCCAGACGAGGTACGCCACGACCCGAAGGTGATCGAGGCCTACCTGGGAGGCACGGTGGCATGAGCTCCGAAGCCTTGCTGCGGCTGGAGGGTGTGGGGGTGCGCTACGGCAGCGTGCAGGCCCTGCACGGCATCAACCTGGAGGTGCACCAGGGCGAACTCGTGACGCTGCTGGGCTCCAACGGCGCCGGCAAGAGCACCACCCTGCGGGCCATCTCGGGCCTGGTGCCCCCCTGCAACGGCCGGATTGTCTGGCGCGGGGCTGATCTCAGCGGAATCCCCGCCCATCGCCTGGTGCGCCTGGGCATCGGCCATTGCCCCGAGGGCCGGAAGGTGCTGAGCCGCCAGAGCGTGGCCGCCAATCTGGAGCTGGGCGCCTACCTGCGCCGCGACACACCAGCCATCCACCAGGACCTCGACCGCTGCTACGCGCTCTTCCCCCGCCTGGCTGAACGGCGCGAGCAACTGGCCGGGGGCCTCTCCGGGGGCGAGCAGCAGATGCTGGCCATCGCCCGGGCCCTGATGGCCCGGCCGGCGCTGCTGATGCTGGATGAACCCAGCCTGGGGCTCGCGCCCCGGCTGGTGGCCGATGTGATGGGGGCGCTGGCCCAGCTCCACCGCGAGGGACTCACGCTGCTTTTGGTGGAGCAGAACGCCAACGCGGCCCTGGCGATCGCCAATCGGGGTTACGTGCTGGAGGCCGGCCGGATCACCATGGCCGGCCCGGCCAACGCGCTGCAGGCCGACGAAGCCCTGCGCGCCTCCTATCTGGGCGGTTGAGCTCAGACCTCGGTTTCAGCCTTCTCGGCCCCGAAGCAATGGATCAGCGCATCAGCCCAGCTGTTGATGCCCTTGAGGGCATGGTCCGGGGCGCTGCTCACCGCCTTGGCGTGCTCGCGCAACAGCACGGTCTTGTCCACGTCGTGGCCGTGGGCGGCGGCGATCGCCACGATGTCATCGACACCGGCGGCGGCATGCACCTTGTTGTGCAGATCGTCGTCGGCAGCGATGCGGGCGCAGAAGGCCTCGAGCGACGCGACAGACATGGCGAACGGGAGCGTTGGTCCCCTTCTTAGCAGCGCCAGCCCGCCGCAGGCTCAGCCAGGCGCCGCCGGCCTGCGTCAGAGATTGCAGGAACTCGCGACAAGCAGGCGGCGCGGTGGGGAAAAGCGGCATAGCGTCCGGGCAACTGGCCCCACCCGATGGCACCGGAACGCTTCTTCCTGGAGCTCGATCCCCCCGAGGCATCGCTCAAATCCCTGCCCCACGTGGTGATCGTGGGCGGCGGCTTCGCCGGCTTGAAGGCAGCCCAGGCCCTGCGCGGTCAGCCGGTGCGCGTGACCCTGATCGACAAGCGCAACTTCAATCTCTTCCAGCCCCTGCTGTATCAGGTGGCCGGCGGTCTGGTGTCGGAAGCCGACGTGGCCTCACCGCTGCGGCAGCTGCTCGGCTCGGCCCCGAACATTCAGATCCTGCTGGGTGAGGTGGAGGACATCGACCCGGACGCCCGGGAAGTGGTGTTCAACCACCGGCGCTACCGCTACGACCAGCTGATCCTGGCCACGGGCTCCGGCAGCAGCTACTTCGGCCATGAGGAATGGCGGCCCGAGGCCCCGCCGATGAAGATCATCGAACACGCCGATGAGATCCGGCGGCGGGTGCTGATGGCCCTGGAGGAGGCCGAGCAGACGCCCGACCCCCAGCGGCGCCAGCTGCTGCAGACCGTGATCGTGATCGGGGGCGGCCCCACCGGCTGCGAACTCGCCGGTTCGCTGATGGATCTGATGACCCATGCGGTGGAGCGTGAGTTCAAGCAGCTCGACGCCAGCCAGAGCCGCGTGGTGCTGATTGATCCCGGCGAGCGGGTGCTGCGGGCGATGCACCCGAGCCTCTCGGAAGCGGCTGGCCATCACCTCCAGACGGTGGGAGTGGAGCTGGTGCTGGGCGGGCGCGTGCAATCGATCACCAATGGCGCGGTGGTGGTGGGGCTCAAGCAGGCCGACGGCAGCAGCGTGACCCGCACGATCGAAGGCGGCACCGTGTGCTGGACGGCCGGGGTGCGGGCCTCGCACCTGGGCCAGCTGCTGGCCGACCGCAGCGGCTGCGAGCTGGACCGGGGCGGCCGGGTGGTGGTGGAGCCCGACTTCTCGGTGCCGGGCCACCCGGAGATCCGGGTGGTGGGCGACCTGTGCAGCTACAGCCACACCGCCGATGGCAAGCCCCTGCCGGGCATGGCCGGTCCGGCGGTGCAGATGGGCACCTGGGTGGCCCGCGACATCGTGGCCCGCAGCCAGGGCAGCAGCCACCGGCCGTTCCGCTTCTTTGATTTCGGCAGCATGGCGGTGATCGGTCGCGGTTTCGCGGTGGCCGACCTGCGCGGCTTGCGGGTGAGCGGCTTGATCGGCTGGCTGCTGTGGGGGCTGGCGCACCTGGCCTTCATGCCCGACACCGAAAACCGGATAACGCTGCTGATCAAGTGGCTGTGGCAGATCGCCACCAACCAGCGCGCCTCGCTGCTGATCATGGGGCACCCCAACCAGCACATGGGCGTGGAGGTGGGCCTGGAGCGGCGCGAGCTGGCCGGGGATACACCCGGCGGCGCTGTCGCAACGGCTCCAGGGTGATCCGGCTCACAGGCCAGGGCTGCTCTGCATGATGCCGCCGTCGGCAAAGATCGTGGTGGCGGTGATGTAGCTGGCGGCGTCACTGGCCAGGAACGCCACCACGTTGGCGATCTCATCGGGCTGGGCCATCCGCCCCAGGGGAATGGCAGCGTTGAGCTTGGCCAGAAGCTCTGGATTGTTCATTGTGGAGTCGTTGATCGGCGTGGCCACCGCCCCCGGACCCACATTCACCACCGTGACGCCATGGGGCGCCAGCTCCAGGGCCGCCGTGCGGGTGAGCATGCGCACACCGCCCTTGGCGCAGCAGTAGGGGGTGTTGTTGGGCATCGGCCAGTCCTCATGCACCGAGGAGATGTTGATGATGCGGCCGCCGCCGCCCTGGGCGATCATCTGCTTGGCAGCGAACTGGGTGGCAAAGAACACGCCACGCAGGTTCACATCCAGCACCTTGTCGTAGTCGTCGGGCGTGGTGTCGAGGATCGAGGTGCGCGTTTCGATGCCGGCGTTGTTCACCATCACATCGAGACGGCCATATTTCTGCACGGCGCTGTCCACCAGGCGCTGCAGGTCGTCAAGTTTCGACACATCGGCCTGCACCCCGAAGCTGCTGCCGCCGAAGCTGCCGATCTCGCGCTCCAGTTCTTCCGTGGCCTCGGGATGGGAGCGGTAGTCGATCACCACCTTGGCGCCCAGTTCCGCCAGGGCTTCCACGATCGCCTTGCCGATGCCGCTGTTGCCGCCGGTCACAATCGCCACCTTGCCCTGCAGCAGGGTGGAGAGGGACTTGCCCGCATAGGGATTGGTGCTGGTGGTCACGGGCAAGGGGTCCGGAGAGAGGCTTGCTGCGAATCGTATGCAGATTTCCCGCAAACAAACACTGTCGTTACGGTGAAGCCGTGCAGGCGCAACAGCTCTGCAGCGTGCTTTGCCGTGACACCCCCTGAGTCCTTGGCCGACCAACCCTCGATTCCCTGCTGGCACGTGTGGAGCGACGCCGACGGGATCAGCCATCAGAGCCGCAGCCAGATCGATGGCTTCGTGATGGACTCGATCAGCTCAGGTGCAGCCGCCCAATGGCTGGGCGTTCCCCAGCCTGGCTCCTACACCGTGC